>Ga0256837_1000216_pt1 | contig 52786 bp, 57 predicted proteins | sample 4562384metaG_FD_185976 | JGI IMG/M metagenome (GOLD analysis project Ga0256837, IMG submission 185976) | Hydrothermal vent microbial communities from Guaymas Basin, Mexico - 4561-384 | ecosystem: Environmental > Aquatic > Marine > Hydrothermal vents | place: Mexico: Guaymas Basin | collected... | reverse complement strand
GATAATATAATCAGCTGTTTCACTATCTATATTCTATATTCTATAAATTATTAAAGTATAATAAAAAATCATTATGGATTTAAATCATTATGGATTTTTAATAGAAGATAATTAATCAGCAGATATCACTATCTATATTCTATATTCTATAAATTATTAAAGTATAATAAAAAATCATTTATGATTTAAATCCAGAATGATTTTTAATAGAAGATAATTAATCAGCAGATATCACTATCTATATCTATATTCTATAAATTATTAAAGTATAATAAAAAAATCATTTATGATTTAAATCCATAATGATTTTTAATGTAAAGATAATTAATCAGCAGATACCACTATCTAATATTAATATCTATAAATTAAAAAAGCGATATTGATATTAATTACATACAATAGAAATCATATGAAATAAAATAAATGGAGGAAGTCAAATGGACTTATTATTTAAATCAGAATTCGATTATCTTATACAACAATCGGTGCTATGGAAAGAAGTTCCATTTGATGAAAGAGAATTAGCAGTATGGAGTGCTGGAGATGTAAAAGTTTTACCTAAACTATTTGTAGAGAATCATCTTGATATATTAAGATCTCATGAAATTGGTAATACATTAATAGATAGACATGTTCAATTTGATCATGTTGGAAAAGAATCTAATTTGGAAGTTTCATTTAGTCCTAGACCTGAGCAAGAAATTGTATTCGAAACAATAATGAATAAGTTTGTGAATGATGGTCATGTTAATGGGATAATTCAAGCTAAACCAGGGGTAGGTAAAGCTCAACCATATAGTGAGATGATGCCAACTCCAAATGGGATTACATCGATGGGTGAATTAGAAGTAGGAACTAAAATATTCGGAGCTGATGGTTTGATTATATCAGTCTTAGAAATTCATGAACAAGGTGAAATTCCTATCTATAATATAGAATTTTCTGATGGAGTATCGACCAGATGCTGTATCGATCATTTATGGGAAGTTTATGATCACATAGATAAGGAAACTAAAATTCTTAGACTTGCTGATTTATTTAATTATGATACCCGAGACTATTCTATTAAATTAAATGATTCTGTTGAATATTATAATAAAGATAATATATTTGATCCTTATTTTATATCGTTGGTAATAAAAGGAGATGTCCATATTACAAATACTGGATTTTTAATTGAATCATATGTTGATATTGATTTTATAATAGATAAATTATTTATTATCGATAATGATATTTCATATAGTATTTCAGATAATAAGTATATCATAAAATCTCGTATTATTTCCCAATATATAAAGGATATTAATATACAAGATTATATGCAAGATTCAAATGAGAACAGATTATCATTATTAAATTTCTTAACTAATGAATCCTACATAAATCATAAATTAAATAATATTTATATTTATTCAAATTCTTATTGTTCAAAAGATTCTAATATAATTTTACATATAGTTGAATTATGTAGATCATTGGGTATTTATATTTTATATGATGCAACTAATATAACTATTGATTATAGTATTAATCGCAGATATATTACTAATATTCAATTAGTAGGTAATGAAAATTCTAGATGTATTACAGTATCATCAGATGATTATTTATATTTAACGAATGATTATATAGTAACACATAATACTTTTATGAGTATTAAATTATCTTCGATTATTAAACAAAAAACTATATGCATTGTACCTAATACAATATTAGAAGATCAGTGGATTGAGGAGATAGTAGATTTTAGTGGATTGTCTAAATCAGAAATTGGTGTAATTCAAGGAAGTGATATAAATAAAATTAAATTAGCTCTGGAAAAAGATATTATTGTTGTAAAAATTCAATCATTATTATCCCAATTAAAGACTATAAATCTTAGAGAACTTATGGTACTTTATAATTCAGTTGGATTAGTATTTTATGATGAATGTCATCAATCAGGAGCAGCTTTGGGTTATTCTAAAACTACTCATATGTTTAATACACGAAATATTATTGGCTTATCAGCTACTCCTTTTCTAAGAGGAATTAATAAATATCTAATGGATAATTCAATAGGTAAGGTATTAATTGATGTTGATCATCAAAATTTAATTCCTGAGTTTACATTACATTGTATTCCTGTTGAATTCACAATAGATGAAATGAATAAACTTAATTATTATAAAAATGATTATTTATTATTCTTAGCTACGCATAATATGATACTTGAAACAAAAGATATGTATTTAGATCATTTAGTTGATTGGGTTGTTTATAGATATAATGAAGGTCATAATATAGCTATATTATTTTCAGCTAATAAAATTGTTTTTAAAATAGCTGATAAATTAATAGAAAGAGGTCTTGATCCTGGAATTATTACAGGAGCAACTAAAAAGAAACTTAATATATCTAAAGATTATTTTACATATAATCAAATGAATAAATATCTTCTAAATTATCCTCTTGTGTTTCCAAAGAGAAAGAATTTACCAAAATTTAAAGAATTAAAAAATGAATTGGGTAAATATGGAGTTTCAAAATCAATATCTAAAGATTTTGAAAAAGTAAAGGAGTATTGTGAAAATAATAATATTATAATAGATTTAACAATTCATGCAACTATTGTTAAGAACTTTACAGAACGAGAAATAATGCATAAAAAGAATCCTATTATTAGTAATTTTAAAATGTTAACAACTGGTTATTCTAATAGTCGATTATCATCAATATTTGTAGGAACTCCATTGGTTGGAGCTATACCATCTATTCAAGTAGCAGGTAGAACAACACGAGTTGATCCTGATAAAATTCAAGATGTTCAATCACAATTCTTCTTTAGTGATTATTATATGAAATGCTTTCCCAATATGCATTATACATTAATGAATAATTTAAAAAAGAATTACCCAACTGCAAAATTTAATTTAATTGGAGATTTTAAAATGATAGATGTGATAGATAGTAACTCAAATACAAAGGAATTGCATGACACTATATAAAAAAATATATTATGATATAAGAATATATTTATTGCATTTGAAAAATTCAATCGAGCATAGGTTTTTTATCAATAGTATACAAGCAAAAATAATTACACTTATTATTAATTTAGACAAATTAATTGTAAATAAAATTCACATTAAGGAAGTTATAGATGATGTAGATGATATTCAAGAACTTATTCATAATAAAGATACTATATCACGAATTCAAGAGTTTAGTATTTTTTATAAATATATTTTAAGACAAAATAAATTTATAAATAAATTAAATATTGATGATAATAAATCAGATACAATTTCAAGAATATTAGATACTATAATATCAGAAATTAAAATTAATCAATACGCATCTGAATACGTATTGATTAATATAATACAAAAGGAAATTAAAGATGGACAAAAAAGATATTATTATAATTAAACAAGAATTTGAATCATATATTCAAAGTTATCTTATGGAAATAGATATCCATAAGATGGGAATTAATATAGAAGATACTTTAAAATCTCTGATTGTTTCAGCTGAATTACAAGCTGCCAAATCAAAAACTGATCATTACATAATAAAATCGAATAATGGAATAACTATTATTAATCAAGATGATTATGATATTTTTGTAGAAAAAGAGATTAAAAGATTAAAAGATGTTTATAGGAGTGTTTCATATGACGAAGTAACTGATGAAACCATTGATGAATATATTTCATCAGTTATTATTTATTACGTTGATCATTTAAAATTACCAGATCAAATGAAAGAATTATCAAATAAAATAAAAACATCACTTAATACAAAAACAAATAATAAGGAAGTACCAAATGAGTAATCAATTTAATAACCAATCAGCAATTCCAGAAATATCAATTGATATTGGATATTCAAGTAGTAAAATACTTTTCAATAATCAATATTCTAAAATAGCCACAGCTATTTCATTTGCAAATGATGCAGGTATCGATTTTGGTGAATCAAGTATTTATCAATTTGAAGGTAAACGATATTTTGTAGGAGCAGCTGCAACAGAAGAGTCATTCACAACTACAAATTATAAATTCTTATATGACTATTCTCCTATGATTGTATTTCATATTCTTAAAAAATTAGGAATTGAAGGTGATGTTAGATTAAAAACAGGACTAGCATTAACTGATTGGGGAAAGCGAGATGAGATTACAACCCGTTTAAATACTATTAATATAGGTATTAAGAATCCAGATAATCATCTTGCTATGTTAGATCTTGTTGTAAATACAAATTGTAAAGTTGTAGGTCCTCAAGGATCAGGAGCATATGTAAGTTATATTAGTTATTTACATATGCTACATAATAAGAAAATTAAAGATGCTATTATACCAGTTGATCAATTAGTGGAAATTCCAAAATCACTTATTATTCTTGATATTGGATATAGAACAATTAACTTTTTATATTATGAAAATGGCAAAGCAAATCAAGCAAAAATGAAAGGATTCCCTGGTCATGGTGTTGTAAGTATTATGAAAACTTTTTCATCATATTTAGAGTCAACATATGGAATGCCTTTCTCGGAACAAGAAGCTCTTCAAATCTTTTTAAATAATGAATTTATAATGGATGGTGAAAAGCAATTAAATATTCCTCCTATGGTAACTGAATTAAAAAGTAATTTTGTTCAAAAATTAATAAATTCTGTATTAGTATCAGAAGTTAAATTACTTAGAACATCAGAAGCTGTATTGATTTCGGGCGGTGGAGCATACTATTTAGAAGGTGTTCTCAATATGAAAAATGTAGTATTCGGACAGAAGCCTTATGAATTTGCAAATGTTTACGGATACTCTTTAATGGATTAGGAAATAATATGATACATAAAGTTAATAAAATTGGTTTAATTGAAGAATTAAGCAAATGGAAGAAAGAATCACAACAAGGGAATTTATCTGATAAATCGATAAATTCTTTAAAATCTAATAATATAATAAAACCTGATAATGTGCTAGCAGATGGAATTAATAGAGGAACTGATAATATTCTAGCAAAGCATTCACCTAATACAAAAATTATAGATGCTGGTGTATCTAAAACTGGTAAATATGGAGGAGCTGCATTTATACCATCAACTAATGAAATTTTAATTAATAAAAATCCTAGTATGGTTGCTAGAACAATTTCACCATTACATAAAGCTTTTAAAAAAGTAACTCCATTAACTACTGCTATGTTAACTAGACATGAAGCTTATGAGGCCAAAGAATTAGCTAAACAATTAAAGCAATCAAGATTTGGAAATATTAGAGCAAAGGGTGACTTTGGCATAGAGATAAAAAATATATATGGTCAACCTGTCAGAATTCCATCAGGAAATCATTTATCTGGAAATGTTCTAAATAATGAAGCTAAAATGGTAAATGATTTATCATATACAGATGATGCTAAAAACTTAAAAAATACTAGACAAAAATCAGGTGAAGTTGAAATGTTAAAGAACATTGGCGTGGACTATAACAATACAACCTCTAAAAATTTATCCCAAAATGAAAAAAAGATAGAGGATTATGAGTTAAATAATAATAATTGGTCATTAAAACGTAAGGCATCTCTTGGTCAAAAAGCAGGCCAATTAATTCTACCATCTGCTATAGGTTACTCAGCCTATGATGCATTATCATCAGAAAATGTAAATCCAGAAAGTGTAAATCCAGAAAATGTAAATCCAGAAAATGTAAATCCAGAAAATGTAATCAAACCAATAACTCAATTAAATTAGGAAATAATATGATACCTTTACAAATAGAAGAAGTTGATACTTTAATCAACTTCTATAAAAAATCAGAAATAACAGAAGTTGATCATTCATTTGTAATTGATAATTCAAGACTGGAAATTGAAGTTTTGGATGAAACATATACTACAAATTTTAATGATTTAATAGAAGAAACTAATAAGGAAATTATAGATGAATCAACAACAAAATAATAATCAAGGTCATAGACATAGTCAGGGATTTGAGCAACAGACTATGAATCAATTTCAGCAACCATATATTGTAAATGAACATGAAAATGCTCAGACGATAGATCAGATTGAATTGGAAGGAGTTAAGAAAGTAACTCTTTTAATTGATGAAGAAGCTTTAAAGATATTGGAAGATGCTTCTCCTATATTTTCAGAATCAATTGTAAGTATGGGAATTAAATTATTTGCTAAATCAGAAGCATATAAAAATTTTATGATGACACAGGAAGCTAAGCAATCGATTATAGATGATAAACTGGCTAAAATATCTAATTTATCATCTGTTACAGAAGAGGAAGCTACTACTATAGTAGAAGAATTATATACAGAAGCTCCTCTTACAAATCAGTCAATTGAAATAGTACCTGATAAAATTCCATCAAATCAACCAATTGCACAATCTGCGCAACAAACAGTTAATTTATCTGGTAGTCAAATTCCTACTGTATCCACAACATCACCTGAAACAGCTACTCCAGTAGCTCCATCCGAAAGTTTTCAATCATGGTAGAATATAAAGAAAAATATCTTGATCATATTAATTATATTGAGAAGTTAGCTAAGGTGGAAGGGTCTATGTATAATCATAGACTCAAGATTGATACTGATCACAAAGAAATTTTTTTAACTGATTTATTATATACAATTAATTATTTTGAATCTGATATAAAAGTTGATGATGTGACTCGTATATTAAAAAAACAACTTAAAAAATCATATACAATGTTACTTTTGTCAAATAGATTAAGAATTAATGAGGCATCTGATCTTGTAAAAACATTAAGAATGTTATCAGAAGTATCTGAACATTTAAATAAATATAAAAGGAATTAACATGATATCAAAGATTAAATTTGTAGAAGATCTTTATTATGATAAGAAAAAGAATATAAAAAAAGTAGATAGTATAATGTTACGAGAACAGGATTGGGGATTGCTTTGAAACCAATTAAAAGATTATCAGTATTAGAGTATAAAAATAAACCATATGGTCGATATACTGGATTAACATCAAAAGAAAGAGATAAATATTTAACAATCAATCAGGATAAATTATAATGATAACTATAAAATTTTTAGGATCTGGTTCTGCATTTGTAAATGCTTATGAAAATTACCAATCCAATATAATAATTGAACAATCATATGATAATAAACAACATAGATTATTATATGATTGTGGAACAACTATTAAATCAGCATTATTGGATGCTAATTTAAATAGTTTAGATATAGATGCTGTTTATATAAGTCATCTACATGCTGATCATTCGGGAGGAATTGAATATTTAGCTTTTTCAACTTATTTTCAACCACCCGAATTAAAGAAAAAACCTTTTTTATATGCACATAAAAAAATTATTAAAAATGGATGGAATAAATCATGGAGAGGAGGATTAGAATATATTAATGGTAAAAAGGTTAATTTATCTAATTATTTTAATAAGATATCTCATTCTTCTATTAAAGGTAAAAATTCATTTACAATATATGATATAATATTTCAACCAATTCAAACTAAACATATAAAAGATAATGAAAAATATTTACCATCTTATGGATTATCATTTGATATAAATAATAAACATGTGTTCATAAGTGGAGATACAACTATTCTTGATAATGATATATATGAACAATATGATTTAATATTTCATGATTGTGAATTTGCAGAATATCCAAATAGCGTTCATACTCAGTTCCATGAATTAAATAAACTGGATGATAATATAAAAAATAAAATGTGGCTATATCATTATGATTTAAAATCAATAGATAAATCAGATGCTATAATAAAATACCACAAATTAGATAAAAGCATCAAATTGGCTGGATTTTGTGGTCTAGTAAAACGTGGCCAAGAATTTAAATTTTAAATTGAAAAGGAAATAAAATGTCAGATAGAATTCCAAAATTAAAATGTGGTAGATGTGGTATTATATCACAAAGATATAGTGGATTTAAAACTCCAATAGATAATGAAACATTAAAGAATGATATTTTAGAGGAATCAACATTCTTCAATAAAGGAACTATTGCAAAAGCATTAGATGTTGTACATGAACAATCAATTGAAATTGTTTTATGTAGTAGATGTCAGAGTGATCTATTTAGAATGCTTCCGACTAAATCAGAAGTAAAAAAACTACTTGAGATGACGGATGATGAGTACGACACAGTTATTAATAGAGACATAACAATAAAGGTTAGGTAATGAAGTTTTTTAAAAAATCAGAATTTGAATGTAAATGTGGATGTGGTAAGCTACCATCAATGGGTATTATGGTAGCTGCTAATTTTATTAGACAAATTGCAGGTGAGGAAATTATTATTAATTCAGCAAAGCGATGTAAGAAACATAATGAAGATGAGGGTGGTAAAGTAGCATCTCGACATTTAATAGGAGATGCTATTGATTTTCGATATATGAATAATAATACCTCCAGAAGATTAAAAGCATTTCATAAGAAACTTATTATTTTATTTCCAGATGAATGTGGGATATCTTTATATGATACATTTATTCATTTTGATATTAGAAAAAGAAAAGCTAGATGGCCTGGTGTTAAAACAAGCAAATTAAAATTATTAAAGAAATAAAAAATTACAATATCGCAATGATATTGTAATTCTAGTTTTTGTTGTAAAATTCTGCAAAATTTTGCAGAATTAATAATGTAAATAATGAGTACAATAAATAAATACTTATTGTACTCATATTATAATAGTATACTATATTACTTATTAATAATACAGTTTGCATTATTAATAATATATGTGATAATTTTTTCATCTTATAACCTTTTAAATTAATTTTAAAAATAAAAAATTATAAAGCACTATCTAAGTGCTTTATAATTTTCATGACTCATATATATAGAAAATCCTATATATACTATTATACCAAATAATATTAAAGATGCTAATGTAATCTCTAGTATATTTGCTATTACATCAAGGCCAATTACTACACTAGTATTTAATACTAGCCAAAAACTTCCCATCCCAATTAAATATCCGATCATGCCGAATACTATTATTATTTTTATTAATCTTTCCATTTTATACTCCTTAGTATAAGGTTTTTACAACCTAGTTAGTATGAATCATTGCTCATACACATTTTATCGAGGAATATATAATCCTCTTAATATATTTATTTCTATAGACGATAATTATATTTCTCAATTATATAATAGAAAAAAGGGACATAAATGGCATCAAATGAAAAACAAATCAGAGAAAATATAAAAGAATATTATTGCAATTTATATGATGATTTAATAATTAAAGATGAATTTACACATCGTTCTCTTTGTACTCGATCAGATGTAATGTTAATTAATAATGATCTAGTAATTGTAATTGAAATTAAATCAAATAAAGATACTTTAAAAAGAGTTGTGTCTCAAATAACCGAATACAATAGTTATAGTACTCTAACTGTACTTGTTATGGATATCGTTCATAAGCATAATTTTGAAAAGAAATATGCTAATATGGATTGTTTTAAATCTGTTAGAGTAATGTATTATCTTGATAATAATTTTATAATTAATAAAGTAGGTAATATATCTGATTATCCATCATTATTTAATTTTTTATGGTCTAGTGAATTAAAATACCTTATTAGTCATCTTAAAGGTAAATCAAAAATTAAACATAGTAGAATTCGAGAATGTATTGAATATATTTATGACGTAGACACACTTCATAATTTATCAAAATTATTATTCTTGTCCAGAATTGGAACAGAATATAATGTTAATTATATTCCCGTTTTGGATAAATTTACATTGCCTGATATACAAGATATATTTAACGAATATTTATCAAAATAATAAGGAATTATAAATGAAATTTATAATAGATAAGTATTTAATTTTGGAAGCTTCTAAATTAGATGAAGATTTAGATAAAGAAGTTTGATATACTTTTAATATATCAGCGAGTGATTTTAATAAATTACCAGTATTTACTAAAGATGAGAGACGTGATTGGTATTTTTCAGATCATAGAATTAGACATATAAGTATTGCTCATAAAAATATCGATATGTATATTCGTATCAATAATAGTGAAAAGGGTAAGTCTGAGAAAAAGAAAACTAAATTACCAAAATTTTCAGCTAAATATATAAAAGAATTAGATGAAACATGTGATTTTAAACTTCATGTTAAAAGCAAAAGACCTATAATAGATAATGTTGAATTATATATGGAATAGATTGATATTTATGTTAATCAAAAACTTATTAAAACTATATATTCAACAGAAGCTGAAACAGTTCAAGGTAAAAAAGATATGAAACTAATGTCGAAGATTAAAGGTTTAAGCAATTTTAAATCAATAGGTGATACATCAATATCAGATATTGCTAAAAAGTTAATATAATTCTTATTTGTCTATGGAAAAATAAAGATTATTTCTATAGAAGCAGATTAAAAATATTTAAGAATAAAAAATGAAGTATAAGCCGTTAAGCTTATACTTCATAGTAGTCTAAATGATCAAGGAACATTTCTGTTCCTTGATCATTTTTAAAATATAGATCAATTCTAAAATCCCTATCATCGTTGGGTATATACCCAACGATTCTACAATCCTCTACTAGACTATGTGGAAATCTATTGTTAATTCTTTTCTGGATTCTAGAATCCAGGTCAGATATTCTATCAGCTGATAGAATATCATTTATATTTATATTTTTCATTTTATACTCCTTAGTATAAGGTTTTTTACAACCTATTCTATATGAACCACTGCTCATACACATTTAATCGAGGAATATAACTCTCCTCTTAATATATTTATTTCTATAGACGGCGATTATATTTCTCAATTATATATTAAACAATTTTTAATAAAAAGGACCTTAAATGGACGATCCAACAATTCAAACAAAACGAAAACAAACAAATGATCTTTATAAAATCGACCCGAATGATTTTATAGGTATGAAGTATGAAGATGTCTTAATTGTAAAGATTGAAAAATCTAGAACCTTAATAGAAGAGTTGAATAATGTTCACTATCTGGAAAGAGATTTTGCAACTATAAATACACTTGTTAAGGCACTTGATTTTAATACACAACAGTTAAATGAATTAGATCTATCTAATATAAAGGATTCTGATGAAATTGTATCAGAGATCTTAGATAAACGAATTGATACTATTCCGGACTGTAAAGGTCTTTGATGATAAAACCATATCTAATGATCCATAAATGGCATGATACTTATTTAGACTTACCATTAGATGATTATATATTAACATTTGATGATGGCTTGGTATCTCAGTATATTGCTATACCATCTATAATAAAAAGGTTTCCATCTATTGAAATTCATTATTATTTTAGTACAGGAATATTAAGAGATAATGATGATTGTATAACTTTTAATGATGCTCCGATAGCTCATTCATTATTCAAATCTAATGGTATATCATCTGATTATATATCATATAATGAACTATATGAATTATCTAAACTTTCTAATGTTCAGATTGGATTACATGGTCATGATCATATTCATCCAAATTCCCAAACCTTACCAGATGAGAAACTGCATGATAAAGTTTTAAGATGGAAATCTGATATTATGAAAATGAAAGCTTTTTATACATTAAATAAATCATTATTCAGTACATTAATTTACTGTACTCCATATAATGAATACTGTGATTTACAGATAGGATTTTTAAAAAAATATCTTCCAGGGATAAAAATAATTGGACCTGGTAGAGTCAATGTTGAAACATTATCAAAACCCATGTGATTAATCACATGGGTTTTCTTGTGGCTTGATTTAAAGAATAACAAATGATTATTAAAAGGAAAAATATGATAACTATAAATAAATTAATACAAAATAAACATTCTCAACCAGCTGTACGTTATACACAAGATGATGGTAAAGGAGCTAATATAATATTCATTCCTGAAATATTAACAGATAAGGATATCTCGACTTCATTGGAATCATTTTTATCAAATCAAATATTATCAAATTTTCATCAACTGACAATACCTATTATATCAAATTTTATAGGTAGAAAGCTGATGAATAATAAATATTATGTTTCCGCAAAAAAGAAGTTTCCTCAATTAATTACAAATAAAACAATCGCAAAGCAAAATGAATTAAAGTCAAATGTATTCGATTTAACTGGCTTAATATCTGATATTATGTCATTATCAAAATCAAGAAGTCAAAAGATAGTATTTGAAGAATTGGTTAAAGTATTAGATTCGGTTGTTATTGATTATAAAAATGATACTTATTTAGTAATTGATGGATCAACTGCTAAAATGGATGCTTCCTATTTTTTATCTCTATTATTGTATTATGCAAGAATTCATAATAATAAAATAGATTCAAAATTAAAAGGAATCATATACACTTTAAAGGGTAAATCATATCCAATCGGAATTCCTATAATTGAAGATGATGAACCAACTGGTGCTTTAAAAATTCAAATGAATCTTATATCAGAATTAAAAATGATTAAAAATAAAGAAACTGAATTAAAAAAAGAATCATTAGATGATATAAAAGAAAAAGTTAAAGCAATAGCAAATGATTCAACAAGCTCAGTTGAATCTCAAAAGAAAATTAGAAAATTAGTAACTTCAAGTGGATTGCCTGGTACTTTTCAACAACAAGTGAAATCATTATTTGATGAAAAGACCCGAGATGATATTTCAGCAATATCATTAGCGGCTAATAAGAAATATAATGGTAATGTAAATTTGAATATTAAACCTCGAGGTGTCTTTGATATGCAAAAGATAGTTGGATTAGATGAGGTTAGTAATTATAATAAACAAAAATCTGAAGTTGATGAAAATATTGATGAATTAATAGAAGATTTGGTTCATGGCACAATTGGTAGTGATCCAGATGTTGATATTAAAATATTATCAATTAAAAATAAAATTGTAGATGATAAGAAAAATAGATATAAAGAATATCAAGTTAGAATCCAACATAAGAATTTTGGAAATACTACAAATAAACCATATACTGTATCATTTAGAGTTCCTGTAACTGTTAATGGTAAATATATTAAATTAGGTGGAAATAATTATGTATTGATTAATCAATTATTTCCTAAGGTATTGCAAAAAGTATCTCCCAATATGGTAAGATTATATACTCATTATAGTGTGGCATCTTTATCGTTAAAAGCTACAAATTTAAAAGATCATATAACTTATGTTGAAATAGAAGATAAATTTATTCAACAATTAAAACAATTAAATAAAGTAGAAACAACTTTATTGGATAATGAAACAAAAGATTTGATATCTGAAAAATATAAAATAGATGATTTATTATCTTTCAAATATAAGAAAATAATAATCAAAGATTAAAAATCATTTGTGATTTAAATCACAAATGATTTATTTTAAATAGGAATAAAAATGATTACAATAGATTTAACACATGAAATAACTAGAGAAATTGATGGAAAAGAACAAGAGGTTTTACAATTCTATGAAAAAAGAAGAGAAGGAACTTTAGTTGAATATGCTTATTTACAAACTGATAATGATTATATTACTTATAAAACAGAAGCTGGTGATATTAATCATTTTGAAAAAGTTGCAATTAATGATTTTATATTTAATTTATATAATAAAACAGCCAATCGAATGTTACCAAATAATGATTTATTTAAAAAATCTAAATCATCTAAACCATTCTATGAAATGAAAATCTTAGGAAATACTATACCATTAGCAGTATTTCTTTTAATAAATAAAAGCACATCTTTAAATGCATTTGAAATAATGAAACTAAATTATCAATTTAAAAATAAAAAAGATAATGAAGCAGCAATAAATATGCCATTTATGAATAATGATCAGAGATATTATTTATGTTTATATCCTAAAACAGAGGAACAAACTAGATATGCCAATGGCTTAAATATTTACAAACTTAAGAATTCTAATATGGAACCTACTTTAGAAAGTTATATTTTAGAACTTACTAAATTATTATTAGAAAAAAAGGGTAAGCGATTTGCCAATAATCTATATACAATTGAACATCGATTTATTGATAGATCAACTTATAAAATTTTACAAGAACAAGGTATGTCTACTGATTTAGCACATTTATTTAGCAATGAAATGGTTAAATTATTAGGACAAAGAGGATCTAAATCCCAATATGATTTAGATAATTATAGATTAAGAATGTCTGAAACAATCACATCTGTAGCATATACTCAAATGCATATTGCATTATCAAAATTTAAAGCAAGAAGTGTATTATCCAATGAAAAATTACAAGTTACTAATAATTATATTCTAGATAATTTAATTGATGCAGGTATGTTACAATATGCAAAAACTTTAAATCCACTAGAAGAAATGATGTTATCACTTAAAGTTACTAAGACTGGTATTGGAAATTCTAAAAAAGATCAAGTTACTTTAAATAGAAGAGATCTTAATAGTTCTTATTTTGGTATAATGGGACCTACAGCTACAAATGAATATGGTGGTATTGGAGTTAATCAAACATTGACAAATTCTGCTATGATTGATGATAGATTTGGAAATCTATCAAAAAAGAAATTTGATAATAATTCTAATCCATTTGGAAATCTATCTCCGGTTGAATCATTATCTGCATTTTTTGAGTATGATGATACAACTAGACGTATTATGGGTAATCAACAAACTGGACAATTTACTCAATTAGAAAATCCAGATGTACCATTAGTTCAAACAGGATTTGAGGCATATGTTCCTCATTTAGTTTCTGATCGATTTATTAAAAAAGCAAAAAGAAAGGGTACTGTAAAATCAATATCAGATTCTACAATTACTATTGAATACGATAATGGAAAAATAGATGATATTTCTATAGAACATGTTAAGTCAAGAACTAAAAGGGGAATTTATATTGCAACTGATTATAATTTAGCAGTATCAAAAGGTGAAAAAGTTGAAGAAGGCACTATACTAGCTGCAACTGATTCTTTAAAAACTGGAAAATTAGCAATTGGAAAAAATCTAGTAGTTGCTGAGATGGGTTACTTGGGAATGAATTTTGAAGATGGATGGGTTGTATCTGATAAATTGACGAAAAAATATTCTAACAAAATATTACAAAAGATAACAATGGTTTTTGATATAGATTCAGTACTGAAAACAATGAATATTCAAAAAGGTCATATGACAAAGGCTGGAGATATATTAATGAAATTTGATACAAATAATGAATTTTCAGATGATGATATAAATCCAGATGATGATGAAGCTGAATCAGCTATGGTAGGTTTATATCAAGATGGACTCACTAAGACTTATTTTTCTCCAGGAGGAAAAATTAAAGAAATTATTGTTAAATTAAATACTCGAAAATTACCAAAAGATATATTAACATTATATGATACAACAACTGCTAATATGAAAAGGAAAGTTGATAAATGTAAAGAAGAAACTTCTGATCTATCTAGAGATGAGAAATCTGCTACATATGCTGATTGTATTGGACATATGGAAAATTCAGAAGCATTAGAAATTGGAGGACACAAATTTAAACAAGAAGAAATTGAAGGAGCTATTATTGAAGTATTTATAGAAAAGATAAATCCTATTATAAATGGTAGCAAATTTACTCTAACTAGTTCAGGTGGTAAAGGAACTGTTCAATATATTATGAAAAAGGGTCAAGAACCTATTGCTACTGAAACAGGATTAGAAATTGAATTTGTAGGTACTCCGATATCTATAATATCTAGAAAAAATCCCAGTATTTTATTAGCTATGTATTTAGGTAAAGTTATATATTTTCTTAATTTAGCAGTTTCTCAACTAGCTAAATCAAATAATATCCAAGGTATTAAAAAATTAGTATTGGAAATTTTTGGACATATCGATCAAACAGAAAATCATGAAGTTCTTCAGCAACTTCATAAATTCTTTGAGGGTGATACAAAACATATTATTAAAATTATTAATAGAAGTCATCCTCTAAATAATCCAGCATTTCCAGCAGTTGTATCTCCTTTTAAAAATAAAATTAATATTAAGAATATTGAAGCGGCTGCCAAAGTTATTGGTGTACCATTAAATGAAAAGATATTAATTAAAGAAAATAATAATATTGTTACAGAAAGAGCTGTGCCTGTGGGTATTTTACCTGTAAATATGCTCGAACACTTTCCTCAGGCGATGTCGTCTACTAGAGGTTCTTTAAATGTAGGTAAAAATTGGATAACTGGTCAAGGCCGTAATGGAACAGCTGATGGAACAGGTGCAATTAAGATTGGTTTATATGATATGAATTCGCTTTTATCTAAAAGACCATATGGATTAATTAAAGAAATGCATTCTATGAAATCAGATGCATCCAAAGCAAAACAGAAAATGCTTAATTCAATCCTAAAAGATAACACTATACCTGATACATTAGATATAGAAGTAGAACAAGAGGATTTAAGAAGTTTAAATCTAATTAAAATTTATTTTAAGGGAGCCGGATTAGAAGCAAATATATAGTATATTTATTATACAAGGAAACCAAATGAAAAATAATACAGTAGTTGATTTAGATATCAATGAAAAAACATTTACAACTAAGGTGCCGATTTTTAATAGATCAGTACCTTACATTTATATTAAAATGAATGATATAGACTCAAAATATAGAGTATCTAGTAATTATAAATACTTAAATGAACAATACAATTTAAAGATTAATTTTATTAGAGATCTAGATAAAATTTCTAATAAGAATAATGAATTCTTTATATTAGATAGTTCTAATATAAAGCCAGTTGGAGATTTTGAATTAATTAAATGTGAGATAAATGATACAAATTATACAAATATTTACAAAACCATTATAACTGAAAAGGTATATAATAAAACAGAAACAACAACTTTAATGATTATTGAAAGAGTTTACAGAGAAGATATTAATTATAGTGTATTCTTTACATCTACTTTATATTATAGTTTAGATGAATTTATAGGATAATGCAATGTATAAGTATTATCTTGATTTTTTAAAATCTTTTAAAATTTTTTTAGGTGATACTTTTCCCAGTATCCAACATTATCAATTTAACTATGCTGATAAAGCATATTTAAATTATAAATTATATAACCAGCATGTTCAAGAATATCCTCTATGTATTGTAAATATTACAGATCTTCAAACAGAAGATAATGCGGCTTTTATGAGAGCTGCTTATAGTCAATACTCAGGTGTTATGGTACAAGCAATTGCAAGTAATTTAACACGTCGACAAACCATAGTTATGGATTTTAAAAGAATGATAATTCAACTTAATGTTAGAATTAACGTTAATAACTTATCAGATCTTTTAAATTTTCATAATGAATTAATGTCAAGAGTACCAAAAGATTTTACATTCTACGCTTATAATTATAACTCATATATTAATATTGATGATTATATTGATGGGTGGAAAATAGATGATGATACAAATGGTTTATATTATAGAGCAGTAAATCAGAATGTTGAGGCATTTGCATTATACAATATCGAACCATCTATTAAAATTCAAAGTGTTACTAAAAATAAAACTCAAGATGATATGTATTTGGATATTGGTATAGAAGTTCGTTTATCTGTACCAAATGCTGCTGGTACAAATACAATAAATGATTCTATTATAGATGGTATTCAAATTATAGTAGAGCAAGGTGATAGTGATTTACCAATTCTCATCGATATGGATAATGATATTATATCAGATAGAAAAGATAAATTGGTAAAAACTTTTATATTACATGAGAACAATTTTGATAAGGAATGTAATTGTTTAAATCTTCCTTATTTACAATATAAAGATTATATAAATCATCATGTTGTTGTATATACAATAGATGATTTATTAAATATTAAAAATGGAAAAGCAACTATTTTATACACATCTATTTATATCACAGATGATTTAATCATTGATGATATAAATGTTCCAGATGATGAATCGAAAAAATTAATTAGAATTATATTACATGATGATATATCATCATTTTCTTTTTCTCAATTTTCAAAACTAGAATTATATATATTTGAATAAATTAGATCTATATAACAAATAAATATCAAAATAAAATGCAATTCGCATATCAAAGGAAAGTCAAAATGAATGAATATTTTGCAAACACACTAACACAAGTTTTAGAAGAAACTTCAGCTACAATGGCTGATAGAATGACAATGGATCATTTAAATAAATATGGTTCTGTTACATTAGAAGAATCATCTTTTTATACTGGTTTATGCCATGATGTTATTACAGAAGCTGCTGAGGATTTTATTCCTGATGAACTAGATATTGCTGATGCACCTATGCCTGAGGCTCCCGTTGAGTTATGGGATGCTGCTGGAAATAAATTCTTATTTCAAGATGGTTCATTAATTCCTGTTGATGATACAGCTATGGACCCTGATATAGGCGAAGAAGTAGTTCCTGATGATGGGCAAGGTGTGGATCCTGTTTTAGAGAATACTAATGTTTATGGTGAAATGATCGAAGAATCAACAGTAGTTGCAAAAATTCTTGCAAACTTAAAATAGAAATTAAAAGGAATTAATATGAAATTAGATTTAATCTTAGAGAACGTTAGAAATAAATACACAATGGGTCTATTAGAAGAATCAGCTTCTATGACAGAAGTTCAAATGCTTCAAGGTAAAATGCTTATTAATGAATCAACTATGGCAATTCGTAAGATACTTGTTGAAGAGGGTTCTTTAAATAATATTAAACAATTATTACAAGAAGATTGGACTCAAGCTGTTGAAGATGCTGGTCATCAAGTTGGCGGAGCTATTTCTGGTTATGCCGATCAAGCAAGTGGAGCTATCTCAGGTGCAGCTACTCAAGCTGGTGAAATGGCTCAACCATATGTTGATCAAGCTTATAACGCAGTTGGTTCTCAATCACCTAGTCAAATAGAAACTGCTCAAGCTCAGGCTGAAGCACAAGCTCAAGCACAAGCACAAGCTGAAGCTCAAGCACAGGCTCAAGCACAAGCACAAGCTCAGGCTGAAGCTCAAGCTCAAGCACAGGCTCAACACGATAATTTACTTGCAGGTGGTGCTGCAGCTGCAACGCTTGCTGCAGGCGGATTAGCGTATAAAAATAAAGATGCTATAGCTGGTGGTGCGAATGTTGCAAGATATGCAGCTGCTGGAGCTGGTAATGCAATGGCTGCTGGAGTTCAACAAGCTGGTGCAAATATAGCTGCTCACGCTGCTCATATTCCAGGAATGACTGATAAAGCAATAGATGCAAATTCATATTTAAATAAAAAATCTGCTGAATCAAGCGATAGAGCAGCTTCTAATTTTGCAAAAACAAATGTTCTTTCGAAAGTGGGTCCAGCTCTTAGAAGAACATAGGTATAAAAATGAAATACCAAATAAAAAGACACATCCTTGAAGAGGGTGTGCTTCAACATGTCAAGGATAATATAGCAGGTTATGGAGCTGCAGCTGGTGGATTAGCAGCAGCATCAGCTGGTGTCTTTGGTGATGAGGCATCAGCTGTAGTTAATAATGGTGCCTCTAAAATTGGAGACGCTATTTCAAAAACAACTAGCCACTTCACAGATAAGATGCATGGTAATGATACTAGTGGCGGTACTAACAATGTAGATGATGACTCATCTACTTCTAATCAACATAAACCAGGTGAGATTTATAAAAATTCAGATAATAATTTGGTATCCAAAAACGATAGAGGTTATGTGACTGAATATAATAATTCGACTCCGACTAAATCAGGGATTGTAACATCAGATGATGGTAATAATCGTATAGATGACTCTGGTCGATATGTCAAAGAAATTACAACAATGGGTGAAACAGGAACTGATATAAAATGGGGACAGATTGGACAAGATGCGGGTATTGGTGCAATTGGTCTCGCTGGTCTCAAAGCAATTACATCTCGAACTAGTAGAGACGCTATTGGCGGAGCTATGGTAGGAGCTGGCGGAGCTCTTCGTAGAAGCGCAAAAAGTGCAAAATAATGATTTATAAATTAAATAAATATCAAATACTTGAAGAATTTTCTCAATTTATAAAAGATAATTGGGGAAAAGGAGCATTAGCAGCTGGTGGAATTGCTGCTGCTAATGCTAATGTATTTGGTAAAGAAGCTCAAGATATAACTAAAAAAGGATTATCAAAAGTATCTGAATTTTCAAAAGACTCTTATACTAAGATGAAAAATACTTATATTGGAAATGATGATAAGAATCATGAATCGGGTCCATTGAAAAAACCAGAATCATATAATGATTCATATGCATTGAAAAACCCAGAACCCGTTAAGGATTCAGCTGCTCCTGGTTTAGGATTTGGCAAAAATGATATACATAATCAAAATAATGAGGTTGAAGTTCAGCCTTTAACAGTCAACTTTGGTGATAATAAAGAAATGGCAGACCTTAAAAACGCACTAGAATAATAATCAAGGAAATAAATTGAAAGATATAAAAGAAGAAATTTTACAGATATGGGACCATGCTGGTTTAGATGCTGAAGTTGATGCTAGAACAATATCAAAGGAATTAAATATTCCTTTGGATTTATCCAAAGCTGGTTCTCGATCAGGTAGACAATTGCAACATGCTCAAATAGGGAATGCATTTGGTAGAGAAGGTGTTCTTGGAGCAATCTCAAATAATGTTGATGGAATAACCTTATCTCAGATTGCTTCAAAGAATAATGTGGCAGCTAAAAAGATTTCAGCTGGTATAATAACAAAAATAGTTTATTCTTTATTAGGCAATTCATCTACAAAATCTTTATATTTTCCAGTAATGTGGAAACCTATTATAAATTATTTTTTGGGTAAAATGTTCGGTGATAAATCAATTACAAAAGAAGAATATGAAAAAGGTATAAAAATGATACAGATTAATGAATCAACTAGTTATAAATTAGATAAGCAAGTGATATTAGAAAATATGCAAAATATAAAAAACCATATCAGAAATCATTATGGTAAATATATTGTAGGTGCAGGGGCTATTGCGAGTGCTATTGATTTACAAAATGATAATAGTATAATTAAAGGAGCTGCTAATGAAGTAATTGATGCTCAGAATACTGCAGAGAGAAATGTGGCAATAAATAATGGAAATATGAGTATTAATTTATTAAAAGATGATATTGGAAATCAATATAATATAGCTAAGGAAGCAGCTGGAAATCAATATAATATAGCTAAGGGCGCTGTTGGGATGGATCCAACTGAATTTGAAAAATCACCTACAGATAATGTTGAAAATTATAAAATGCTCCCTCAGAATGCTCCACAAATACTATATAATAAATATGTTAAATAGAAAATAAAGGAATTTTTATGAAATATAAAACTAATAAATTATTAATTTTAGAAGCTTCTTTTAAAGATTTTAGTAAAAATTCAGCTGGTATTATTAAAGATGGATCCAATGCAGTAATCAATCAGGCAGGTAAAATAGTTAACAATAGTATGCATTTTGGTGGACGACGAATTGGAACTGAGTTAAAAAATGCTTCAGATGCATTGGGAATTTCTAAACTTGCAAATGATGCAAAATTAAATATTTCCTCAAATTTTAATAAAGGATATGATGAAAATGCTGATATTAGAAAAACTCGTCGAGGTGCTGGACTAGATATTCATGATAATCGTATAATGACTCATGTTAGAGATAATGCTGCTAAAGGAATATCTGCAATTACTGGAATAGGTACGATTGGAACAGGTGCTATCTTAATTAATGATGCTGTAAATAATATTGATTATAATTAAATTATAAATTCAAATCAAGAAGATAATATTATAATGATTAATATATATGAAATATAAAATAAATAAAACATTATTATTAGAAGTACTTGGTATTACTTTTAAATCTCAATCAGAATTGGATCCTAACGTATTGGATGATATGAAACGAAAAGGTGATTTATTTCGTGTTGTAAAAAATCAACCAAAACATGAAAATAGATAAATCGAAAGTATTATCGAAGGTTAAGTCTCTTCAAGACCAATCAGAATCATCTACAATATCTCATAAAAAAGATTATAAAGAAAATAAAACTTCGTTACAATCTAAAATATCTGATATGATTTCAAAAAATAGAAATAAATAGAGGAGGTATAATGTATAATATATATCAAAGCTGGGATAATATATTAGATTATATTAAAACAGAATTAGGTGCTGATACAATGAAACTTGAATTATCAGATCAGCAGATAATTAATAAAATTCAATCTCAAATATTGCCAGAATTTTCTCAATATTCTGGGTTGCATAAATATTATAGAATGAATGAATCTAATATCGTTTCAGATGAACTAGTTCTTCGTTACGAATTTAAAGAATTTCCATATAAGATTATGGAAATTTTAGGCAAGATTGATAAAGCTAATTATATTACATATGATCAAATATTTTCTCAATCAGTTACAGGTGATATTACAGATTTCTTGGTTCGTCAGAATTATATGGATATTAATGAAATGTCTAGACCTGATAATACATGGAGATTTGTAGCTCCAAATCATATAGAAGTTACTAAGGCAGCTTATTCATATTTATCAGATGAATTTATAGTTGAATTGGAAGTGGTTCATTTAGATCCTACAACTATTCATCCTGATATGTATGATGCTTTTAGAGATTTAGCAACTGCATATATTATAAATGCAATTGGAAAAATTAGGAAGAAGTTTAATAATTTTAATACTCCTTTTGGAACTGTTCAATTAAATGCTGATGAATTAATTCAAGAAGCAAGAGATCTTAGAAACACAACTTTAGAAAATTTAAGAAAAACTCCACCTGATCAATTATTATTTGTAATGTAATTGATATAAAAATAAGTAGCTATCAGATTAAATTCTGATAGCTACTTTCTTGTGGCTCAATTTAAGGAATTTTATTAATGCATTAAAAAATCATTTATGATTTAAATCCATAATGATTTTTAATAGATGATTAGAAAATAGCTTAGGTAATATATTAAATTCGAAAAATAAATTAATGCATTAAAAAATCATTTATGATTTAAATCCATAATGATTTTTAATAGATGATTAGAAAATATCATATATCTATAATCAATATATTAAATTCGAAAAATAAATTAATGCATTAAAAAATCATTTATGATTTAAATCCATAATGATTTTTAATAGATAACGAAAATATCACATTATAAGCTGAACAAATTATTATCAATAAAGGAATTTTAATGAAATATAAAGTAAATAAGAATATTATACTTGAAACTATAAATGTTCAAAATGGTCATAAAATTGAGAAGTCATCAGGTGGTAATATAAAACCTGTATTGGGTGCAGGTGCAATACTAACAGCTGGAGTTGCGTATGCAAATGATGAAATTAATGATTAATTCAAAATGAAGTATCTATTAAATAAAGTTGCGATATTAGAAAATGTAGTCGCCGGCTCAGCTCCTATAGCATTTTATGGAAACCAAAGTCTTGTAAAAGACAAATATATTAAACCAAAAAGGAAAGATAATGATAAATAAAATTGAGGAAACGTCTCACATTCCTGTAATATCTAGAGCTGTAAAAGGCTCTAGATTAACATTTAATGAATTAGATGCAAATTTTAATGCATGTGAAAATTTAAAAGGTAGTGATCGCCCAGATAATACAAAAGGCTATGAGGGAGATACATACACAAGATATAGTAAAATTACTATATTGGAAAATATTGAATATAATATATCTCCTGTATATAATGATACTATAGATGCAAATATTTATAATATTGAAAATGGTTCAAATGTAGAATCTCCTGGTATATTATCATTTAGTTGGAAATTAACAGGTAATTCAATTTTTATCGAAACTGATCAAAATTTAGATGGTCATGTGATTGAAATTTTAAATAAACAATATAAAGTAGATTATTCATCAATTCCTGATTATGAACATGGTGATTCAAATATGATCGGTTATGAAATTTTAGTATCAACTAATATTATAAAATTATTAAATGATATTGTAATTGCAGGTGGCAATGTTTTAATTAATAATATTACATTCTCACAAACTAAACAATTAAATTATACAAAAATCAATGGTATATGGGAAGAGTTTAATATTACTGATTTAATTACAAAAGAAACTTTTAAAATAGATAAACAGATTAAAAATCGAAATAGTGTATATCACAAATTATCAATTAAATATATATTAATGGTTGATTTTCATGCAACTGAATCAACATTAACTACTGTATATTTGAAAAATATAGAAAATGATGAAATATTATTTGAAGTATCTTCTGATGAAGAATCTTTTGCAAGTGGAATTGCATTATCAAATACTCATTTTTCTATATCATATAATGATTCTGTAAGATTATATAAAATATCCGATTTTTCATATATAACAATTTCTTCTGATGTTTCATTTACTGAGCCTGGTTTATATGATTCTATTTTATTTACAAGCAATTATATATTATTATCAAGTATTGTTGATAATACAGTTGCAAGATTTGATTTGCTTGGTGGAGGTTATAAATTAATAAATGCTCCGGTTGCTGATAATATAACATCAGTAAGATTTGGTAATTCATTATCATCTAAAAATGGATTATTATTTATTTCAGATAGTAGAGCTGTTGTTGATTCGATTCTAGATACTGGTTGTGTTTATATATTTGATTTAGAATCATTATCAAAATTAAATACCATTATAAATGAATTTAAAAAAGAAAATGATAGATTTGGTAATTCAATATCATGTTCTAATGATAATATTATTATCGGTTCTCCTGGCTATCGAATTTACGGAGCATCTAGAGGAGCTATTTTTGTATATACGCAAAATGGTATATACAAAAATAGAATTATTTCTCCTAATCCGTCAAATGGTTCAGAATTTGGAAGAATATTATCAGTTGCAGGTAATAGAATATTAACATCAGAATATGAAGACCCATATGATGGTATAGAAACAAAAGAAAGTAGATGTTGGTTAATTAATGATGATGATACTGAACTTAAAGAAATTAAAGGTAGTGAAACTTTTGGTTCATATTTAAATTTAACATCAAATATAATTTCAATTGGTGATAGTAATTTATCAACTATATCAATTTTTAAATCATCTGGTACAATCGAATCAGATTTGTTTAAAAAAGCAATTGATGCATCAATTGCTTATACAAAAGAAAATATTAAAGATTTTATTACAACTGATGTTACTGATGATATATTTGCAAATGCTATTTCATATACAAATACAAAAATTACAGGAATTGAAGATGCTGCTGATATATTAAAGTCTGAATTAATTACGAAAATCGATACATCTGCATTGGTTAGTAATGATACAATTTTATCAGCAATTACAACAATGACTGAATATACTGATACCGAATTAATTGCTCAACGCACTTCTATTAATTCAGAAATTAATGATACAAATGCTTTAATTGATAGTACAAAATCAGAAATATTAGTAAAAATTGATGATGATATATCAGTAGCTGTAACAGATGCTAGTACATATTTAACTGGAATTATTAACGATTCTATAAAAGTTTCATCTGATGCTGATATAGTAGTTGCAGATGCTGCAATAGCTGCTGATGTAGTAGTTACAGATGCTTTTATAGCTGCTGATGTAGTAGTTACAGATGCTTCAATAGCTGCTGATATAGTAGTTACAGATGCTTTTATAGCTGCTGATGTAGTAGTTACAGATGCTTTTACAGATGCTGATATAGTAGTTACAAATGCTTTTACAGATGCTGATGTAGTAGTTACAAATGCTTTTATAGCTGCAGATATAGTAGTTACAGATGCTTTTATAGCTGCTGATGTAGTAGTTACAGATGCTTTTACAGATGCTGATATAGTAGTTACAAATGCTTTTACAGATGCTGATTCAGTTATTGTGACAGCTTTTACAGATGCTGATGAAGTTGTATTGTCAGATGCTAAAACATATACAGATGATCAAATTGTTAATGCTGAAGGAGTCTTTAAATTAGAAGATGAAACAAATGGAGCTGGTATTATTATTAATAATAGAACTGCTGAAAATTATGGTAATATAGGATTAGATGCATTTGATATATCATTATCTGAAAATGAATCAGATGTTATAGGTGCAACTGGTTTAAATTCTTTTTCAGGTGGATTAAATTCTATTTCTTCTCATACAAGATCATTTGTATACGGTGAATCATTATCATCTACTCAAGATGGTTCTATTACATTTGGAAAATTTAATATTGGTAACACAGATTCTATTTTCGAAATAGGTAATGGTGCTGATGCAGATAATAAATCAAATATATTAGAAATTAAAGATAATGGATTAATAAAATTACCACTATCAAATACTGCTGATATGACTGACATAAAAATTGTTATTACCAAAGAATATTCTGATGCTGCTGATGTAGTAGTTACAGATGCTTTTATAGCTGCTGATGTAGTAGTTACAGATGCTTTTATAGCTGCTGATGTAGTAGTTACAGATGCTTTTATAGCTGCTGATGTAGTAGTTACAGATGCTTTTATAGATGCTGATGTAGTAGTTACAGATGCTTTTATAGCTGCTGATGTAGTAGTTACAGATGCTTTTACAGATGCTGATGTAGTAGTTACAGATGCTTTTACAGATGCTGATGTAGTAGTTACAGATGCTTTTATAGATGCTGATGTAGTAGTTACAGATGCTTTTATAGATGCTGATGAGGTTGTTTTAGTATCTGCTAAAACATATACAGATGCTTTTCAATTTACATATATACATAAAAATGAAGCATATGAAGCTGCTCATCTTAATTATATATATGCTGATACATCAAGCGATACATTTGATGTAACTTTACCGGAATCACCTATTGACAATACACTAATAATTATATTAGATGTCACTGGTTCATTTTCAACAAATAGTTTAAATCTTCTTAGAAATGGAAAAACTATTATGGGTGATGAAGACGATGTTGCACTAGATGTAAATAATAAAAAATACGAACTTATCTATACTGGTTCAGACTGGAGAATTATATAATGAAAAGTTACTCAAATGATATATTATCACTTACATCTATACAAAGTGTAAGTGCAGAAATATTAAACTCAACGATCGAATATGCTAATAAAAATAATGTTTCGAAATTGGATTTAAAACAGCCAAAAAATTTAATGTGCTATTATGGTGAAATTAGATATTTTAAAAATTATATAAATGATCTTAATTTATCATCTTTAGAATTATATAATAAAATAGCAGATGAAATATCTGCTAAATATGATATAATAGTGGTAAGTAAATTAGATTCTTCTAAAGAAAATTATGAAGATGATAAATCAATTATTCAATTATTAAAAGCAAAAAATATGGATATTTATGGATATATTCCTATTGGTACAACAATGGATAATCCTAATTCCGAACTAGAAGAAGATTTAACAATTCCAAAAAGTTTAGAATTATCTACAATTGACACATGGATAGATGAATGGATTGTAGATGGAGCAACTCATATATTTCTAGATGAATTTGGTTTTGATTATAATGTTACAAGACAACGACAAATTGATGTTGTCAATCTAGTTCATTCAAAAGGAATGAACTATATGGCAAATGCATGGGATTTTAGCCATTTTGCAGTAGATGATATAAGCCAATTAGATAATTATATAAATAATGATGGAGATGGTTATAATGGTTGGTATAGAAATCAATTTGAAACATGGAATGCTGATAATTTAATATTACCCAGAATATTAAATGATAAAAAAGATACATATATGATTGAAAGTTTTATAAGTAATGATAACTCTATGAAATCGTCATCTGAATTGCATGGTCGAATGAGAACACTCCATGATTTTAATGTTAATAATTATGAGCTACATGCAATTACAATTATGCCACATACTAATTATAAAATTGATTATTCAAAAATGGCAGGTATCGATAGTTTAGAAGAATATGGTAAATATTTATGGTTATGTTCTATTATGTGGGGATTAACAAGTACAGGTAGTATAGGTGCTGGTTATGGTGCAAGTAATGAATATATAAAATTACCAGAATTTAATTTAGGATTTGAAAATTCTGGTGAAGAATACGCATTACCATCTTATAGTAAGACATCGTCTAAAGCTATTCAAACATTTTCAAATGGAACAATAATTGAAATTGATACAGATATTGAAAGTAATGGTGTATCTTATTATATTTCATCATCACAATCTTTAGAAAATTCAATTGGTGATATTTCAAATGCACTCGGGTTATCCATTTCAAATAATACTGAATATATTAAAAATAGAAAATGGACTATTGAGCCAAATAAAAATTTTAAGTATCTGGGTTCAAGTGGACAAAAACTAGGATCATCAATATCAATTAGTGGTCAATATATGATATCTAGTTGGATGAATTATGGGACAAATGAAGGTTCTGCTTATTTATTTGGATATCCTGAAATTGAAGCTTATTCTAGATTAACGCCTGCTGATAAAACAGATGATTGGAATTTTGCACTTGATACTGATAATCAAAATAATATAGATGGAAATTTTATATTATCTGCTCATGGTGTAGAAAGAGCCTATGTATTTAATAAATACACAGAACTTGATAAATTAATAGGATCTGATAATGTCGCAGGTGATTTATTAGGAACTAAAGTAGCAGCTACAGATAAAATGTATATATCATCTGCTCCTGGTAGAAATACAAATTCAGGTGCAATTTATCGATATAATCCAGAATTTGTATTACAAGATACAGCAGAAGTTGCTATTCATACTCCTGACACTGAAGTTGAAGATGATTATTTTGGTTCATCATTATTTGCATTTGATAGTAAATTTATTGCAAGCACATCAACAGGTAAAGTATTTTTATTTGATATTGATACTGGAGATTCAGAAGTACATAAATTTGAAAGCAATTTAGAAGGTTTTGGAAAAGAATTATATATTGATAATGATTATATTTATATTTCTTCTAATGATGAGGTTTCTATATATAATACAAAAACTTTTAATTTAGTTATAATATTAACTGAACCATCATGTAATTTTGGTTCATCTATCTCAACAACTAATGATATTATAAATATTGGAGCTGATCAATATAATTCTGGAGATGGTGCAGTATTTATTTATTTTAAAGAGAATTTTAAATTATTAAATACATTAAAAGGTTCAGATGAGGAACAATTAGGATATGCTATGGTAGCTGATGACAATGATGATCGAGATGTTTTAATTGTTTCAGCTCCATTGTGGTATTCTTCTGATTATGGTGGAATTTATTCTTTTAATGAGTCATTTGCAAATTTAAGTAATAAAACTAAAGTTAAATTACTTAATAATGAAGTTATAGAATCTGTAAATCATATAACAAAAGCAGCCAATGATAGTAGTTATAATTTTACTCGAACTAGATTTCAATTTACATCAACTGGTCAAACGGATTTTACGGGCGACGATGATAATTCAAAAACTCTTTTAATACCAACAGATTTAAATAAAGTAGATGTTTATTTAGAAGGCGTTTTATTATTAATGTCAGATTATACATTAACAGAAGACACAATAACATTTGAATCAGAAGTTGATTCTGGATTAATTGTACAAATTACATCAAATTAATAAATAGGATAATATTATGAAATTTAAAAAAATAATAGAAAGAAAAGGTGCTTTATATAAAGCATCTTATATTGAAATCAATAATGTGCCATCAAATAAAAAGATTGAAAAAATTAATAAATTAGATGATTTAATTATAATTGTAAATATCAATAATGAAGATGTTGAATTTCAAGCCGATAAATCATCTATTGATTTATTATCAAGTTGGCTTTTAATCATGAAGGATAAAAATATTGATACTGTTAAATGGAAAGCATTTAATAATAAAATATATAATTTATTATATCATGAAATACAAGAAATTATATATAAATCTTTAATATCAAAAACTAATATATGGATAGGAGAATAATATGTTTGAAATGAATGCTGCAAATTCACCAGATATGACAAGAATTAAAAAAGGATCAAGAGCTTTAAATAAAGTTCAAAATGAGAAGCAAAATAATATGAGCTCTTTAACTGCTCCATCTATCGGAGATGATTCTCTATTGGGATATACAAAGGGTAGTCAATGGGTAAATGTTAATTATATGATCCATTATATATGTACAGATGCAACAGCTGGAGCTGCTGTATGGAAAATACTATCAAATGCTTCTAATACAACTGCAATTGGTGATAGGGTTCCTAAAATTATAGGTGATTATAATATCCCAAATACAGGAATTGTAAAACTTAGTATTGTTAATTTTACAACTATAAAATCATATACTATAATTCCATCTCATGGAACTGCAACTTTAAATGGTTCTATAATTAGATGGGATATCGGTGATGTAGATGCAGATGTAGAAACAATTTCATTAGAAGTTCAAAGTATTTTAGATGGCTCTGATATGTTATCTAGTACACATACATGTAATGTAATTCCATTTGGTGTAGTAGAAGATAGTACATTATTATATAATTCAGATACAATATCAGAGTTTTTGGTTAATAAATCAGTTGGTAGAACTAAAATTGAAGATGATAAAATAGGAAGTTATAGTGATGCATACTTGCCAACAGATATTAAATATAGAGAATTTAATAGATTTCAAACTACATTAACTAAATACAATACAAAGATAAGTGCTGCTAATTTAGAAATTGGTGATATAATAATTGCAAATGGTATTGATCATAAAATTAATTCTTTTAAAGCAAGTCAGCCAAATGGAGATTTGTCTGAAATTTCTTCATTTACAAGTTCATATCAACAAGAATATATAAGAGCAATGAAGCCAAACGTGTCTAAAGATGGTTTAAGAGTTATTGGATTAGATCCTGATAGTTCTAATATAGCTAGACAATTTGAATTAAAACAACCATGGTTATTTGATACATTAAATATAAAATCACAGACTCAATGTAAACTACACGAAAATTATATGTATTATCCAGTATTTAATACATCTGGAACAAAGTTTTTTTATGTAAATAGTGATAGTGAGATAATAGAACATATTTGTATATCTTCTTTTCAAATTGAGGATTCTATATATAAAAATAAAATTGTATTAGAACATGAAGTATATGCCGGTATATATTTTATAGATGATTCAACTTTTTTAGTATCTGATGATAGTGTATTATATAAATATGAAATTACTGACCATGATGACTTTGTAATTGAATTGTTACAAAGTCATGATTTTGGTGATGAAAGAATAGAAACATTCTGGGTAGTTGATGATATGAATTTTTACACATCGTCTGATAAGGATGATAAATATAGAAAATTTTCTATTGAAAATTTCGACTTGGATAGTATTATATTATTAAATGAAAGTATTCGAAATACATCTTCATATAGTACTCCTGATATAAGAAGACCAATTTTTGTAGATCAGAAACAAACCTTTTTAATGATAATTTATTCGGACTCTACAAATGATAGACTTCGTATATATAAAAATTATTTTGGTTCATCTAAAAAAGTAATTAATGAAACAACACCATCATTACCAATATTGCTTCCTACTATAAAATTAAAATCAAGATATGTATATTCAAAAGCAGTTATGCAAAATGATGATGAATCATCTTTTAATGGATATTTAAATCCAGTTGCTAAGATGGATTATAAAAATACAGCAATGTCAACTACTGATGGTATATTAAAATCAAGCTCAAAATTAGTAGAGGGAACTGAATGTTTTATACAAACATCTGATGATGCATATTCTCAATTAATAACACTTCCAGAAGTTACTATATCTCAAGAAGATACTGGATTATTAAATATTAACACAATACCAACTGTAACTAATATTATTTTTGATGGTGGTCGAGAGGAAACTTTTTTATTTATTAGAGATGGTGATCGTTTATTATCATTTGATAATAAAGGAGGAATTATAAAAATTTATGATACATCATCACCTTATAGTTTATATGATCCAACGCTTGTTTCAGAATCTCCTGAAATTGCAGAATTTGATGCTTCAGTATCAACTAATATAGCATTGTCAGATGATGAAGCATCTATATATGTTTCAAATAGCAATGGTACTTTATTAGGTACAATGTCAACTACTGGAGATGCATCAACATTAACTTACACAGATGTTGCAATGGATATTGGTGCATCTGGAATTGAATTTAATAATGATGGAACACTAATGTTTGTATCATTTGGAGATAATGGTACTTCTATAAAAACATATGAATTATCAACTGCTTATGATGTTTCAACGTATGATGAAATTTCATCTGATGATGTAGGTGCTCAATATTATACAGCAACTCTTAATTCTGATGGTACTAAATTGGCAGTAATGTTTATTAATGTATTACATGTTTATAAATTAACAACTGCATATGATATATCAACTAAATTTATTATTGGTATAGTAAGTAAAACAAATAGCTATTACGATTCTATATATTTTAATGATGGTGGAATTGTATTATTCGACGAATCTGCAGGAATTGCAGAATATTATAATTTTATAAATGATGTATATTCATCTGATATTTCATCTATTATATCAGATTCAATTCCTGATGTATGTTTTGTGCCAAACTTAGATATTATAATTATATTTGGCAATGAATCAATTAAATTAATTCCAAATAATATGTCATTAATTTCAAAAGATGATATTGTTCCTGGTATAGATTTAGAAGTTTTAAATATTGAAGTATCATATGATGATATCGAAACTACTTTATCAACAGATGCTATTAAAATGAGTCTTCGATTTCATTCGGATGGAATTAGATTTAGTGAATTAACTGGTACATTAACTAGAGATATTGTATAAATAAATCAAAGATGATTTAAATCATCTTTGATTTTTTATCATATAATTTTTATGGAATTGAATTATAGATATTTTTATTATTCATATAAAAATCATTATGGATTTAAATCATAAATGATTTTTATATGATGATATTAAAATAGGAGATATAATGAAAAAATATAAAGATTTAACATCTAATGAAATAAAAGAACTTTGTAATGGTTGTGGATCAAAAGGTGGATTATTAAAGCCTCCGAATTTTATATTTAAAGATTCATGCAATGAACATGATTATTTATATTTTATCGGAGGAAATAAATATGATAAACAATATGCTGATAATAAATTTTATAATCAGATGATAAATGATATAAAAGAATTAAATCTCAATTATATCAAATATTTATATTATCATTCTATATGTTATATTTATTATCAAGCTGTTGATATATTTGGATATAAATATTTTAATTATAATTATAAGGATTCTAATGGATAATATAATAAATGGTATAAAAATACTAAAGAACGTAAAACATAATGAAAAATCATTAAAAATTGCTATAAATGTAGATGATGAAGATATTTACAATAATTTAATACTTCATGGAAATAAAATATTGTTAGATGAAGATGATAATATTATATCAGATAATTATAATTTAACTTTTATGACAGATGATGATATAGAGCATAATTTTAAACAATGTGAAGTACTTCAAGGAAATTCTCTTCCTGATTCAGCGTTATATAACGCTGGAGAATTCTTTATATTAAATAAATTATCAGATGTTGATGATATATGTGCAGGAGGATTATTATTTGATGATAGTTATTTAACATTTAATGAACCTGAATTAGGAGAAATACCAAATGATATTATTAAACTTCAGTGGAAAAATAATAAATTAATAATATATTTAGCTAAAGATTTTAATAAAAGAGTATTTGATTATGAAATATCAATTACAAATGAAGATTTAAATATTGTAGATGAAAAATTAAATTTTTCAAATGGTTTATTTAATGATGAGCTGGATACAATTACATTTTATTTTAATAAACCAATATCAAATGATTTAAAATATAAAATTGTGTATTATATTTCAAATGGAAGAACACGATATGTTTTATATAATAATAATTGGATAGAATTAGATTTTAATGATTTATCAATTGATTATGATACAGATTTAACAGTCTTAGAGGAAAGAACAATATCAAAAATTTATGATATTGATGATTATATTTATGAGAAACAGGATTTATTTTCTAGTCAAGTCAAAAAAGAAATTAAAGTTAATATAATGATGGATAATGAAAAGTATATTGATGTTGAATATATTTCAAATTATAAACCACTATCTGAGATATATTTAGATGGTAAATTATTATTTTCATCTAAATATATTATAAATAATAATAGAATTACATTTGAATCTGAAATATCTGGAAATATCATTATTGATATATATCATGAAGGATATAATTTTAAAGATGTAAAGAGGAACTATACAAATGAAATATAAAAATCAATTAAATAGAAAACTTACGCACCTGGAAATTGATCAGAATTTTACAGAGTCTTCTAATTTATCAGGAGATGAAATTCCTGATCCAGAATTAGGAAATGATGGACTTATTTATACAAAATTAAATAATAATAAGTTAGAATCATTATATTTAAAAGTATATAAAAATTGGAGAAAGATTGATATTTTAAAATTAGAGAAACAAGAACATTCTAAATTTATTACAGGTTTTAATAATTCATCATTTATGATCGATTTTTATTATGAACATATCAGATCTCGAATTAATAATGAGGGAGCTATTTATAATAATAAATATCATTATAATGAAGAACATTATATAACAGGAAATAAAAATATTATTGTCTCAAAAATAATCGAATTACAATCAGATACCGACATATACACATCTGTAAAATTAAAAGATATTTTAAAATTAAAAGATAGATATAATATATCATTTATGGTATATGTAAATGGTTTATATACATTAGATTTTAATATGAATGATGATAGTATCGAAATTCCTAATTCTGAATCATCAGATAATATAATTGTTAAATATAATAAGCATTTAGGAGCTTGATATGAGCATAAATATTATTTTAAGAAATAATTTAGATAGACCGTTAACACATGAAGAAGTTGATAATAATTTTAAATCATCAAATAATTTAAAAGGTTTTGAAATACCAGATGATTCACAAGGTAATAATGGAGATCATTATATTAAATACCAAACATTAGAGGAAGAGTATCTTCTTCCTGAACATGCCATAGTTGATTATTTATTTGGTGTTTTTATATTTACAAAGGAACGACCGAAAAGAGGATTTTATATAAATAGAAATCCAATACATAATGATATTACTAATTCATTATATAGTGCTCTTGATTCAGATATACAGACATATTCAAATCAAATGTTTGAATATATTACAATTCCAATGTCTGATCCAAAAATAATTGATTATGTTGCAATGGCTATTGTTGATTTAACATATGATGATTATAATAAGTTTGGTATTTATTCTTTGATAATTAAGAGTGAGTATTCAGAACAAGTTAAAAGAATGCTATTGTTTGATGGTATAAATTCAGACAATGCTCCTCTTGCTGGATATTTTAAAGAAGAATATCCAAATGAAAATGGGTATACAATGTTAACTTTTAGGTTTACATTATCTTCATTATTTATTAATGGTCATATGCAATTGGAAAAAAATTCAAATAAGAATTACTTTGGCTCAATATTAAATATATCAATTCCAGGCGTATCCAATTATAACTATTATATCAAATCAGATAATAAATGGAAATCTATTGATGTAAATTTATTAATGAAAACTCAACAAGGTATTAGAAAAAAATATTATTTACCAAAATATCATTCTTCATTAGGATTTTCAGATTATAGAGCAACTGATGAAGCAAAACATAAAACTCATTGGATAATTCATTCAAGTCCATCTATTATATTAAATGATCAGGAAATATACTGGAGATTAAAAGATAAAACTATCATTGTATATGATGAGGATGAAAATGTATTAATGGTTTATGATATTCCATCAAATGCGTCTCAACCAAATGATGATGATAATGTAACATATACAGTGGTTAAAACAGATTATAATATAGTTATCTTATATGAAGATTATAAGATAATCTTCGACTATGAACTCACATTATTAAGTACTGAACAAGAGCCTATTGATTATATATATTCTAATTTACAAAATACTCTTGATACTGTAGATTATCGTATATTGACATATAAAACGTGCATTGTATGGATAAGTAAAAGAACGGATGATATAATATTATCAACTGCTGAACTCCATACGAATTTAGAATCTCCAGGTGAATTTGGAAATGGATCTATTATATATAATGATAAATTAATTATTCAATTACATGATACAGATGATGATATTTTTGGCTATGATGGTATGGTTGGAGTAATGACAAAACCCGAAGTAAATAATATTAAATATTTGGAAATTCCTCAAAATTTAAATTCTATTTATAAATTTGGAGTTAGAATTGCTACAAAAAATATAGATGGTATTGAGTATCTAGCAATTAGAACAGCTGATGAAGATCTGCCTCATACACTATATAAATCTGAAGAACCTTATTATTTTTTATTTAATAATAAATTATTATATCATGGCTGTTTAGTAACTACTCAGCAAAATTCTGATGTTTTAAAATCAAGAGGTGATATTCATTATAATAATTTAAAAGTTATAGAATTTTTAAATAATAATAATAATGGAAATTCTAATCTATACACAGAGCAAAGCATTGAAGTTTCTGATATGTTTATTGATTTATATAGTGAAAAATTTATAACTGGTGAATTTACAAAATTTGAATCAACTATGAATAATACTATGAATATGGTTAGAAAATCGTTAGCAAAATATTATATAAGCAAATATGATATGTATTCATTAAAGCGTGGAGCAATTTTAAGAGATAGATATGAATTTCTTAGTTCAGTTACCGGAACTGAAGTATTTCAACGAGATGATAATAATCATAGAATTTTTAAATATTGCAGTCCTATAAAAGCATCTTTAAATGTATTTATAGATGGGTTGATTATAGCATCTTCTAGATATACAATGATAATGGACGGAGAGAGTGGTTATAATAGTATTCAAATTACAGATATAGATCGAGTAGGGGCTGAGATTATTATTATAACCAATAGAGGATAATCCAGAACAAATATTAAAATAAATTAAAGGATTGCAAAATGGCAGATCAATACGTAGAAGATGGTTATGTAGAATGTGGATACTTTGAAGGTGATTGTGATGAAGCAATTGAAGCAAATGAAATCCAGTCAAAGGATGGCGAAGTAAAAGTTATTGGTATGTCTCAAAACAGAACTGTTGAATTGACAGAAGATAGAAATCTACATGATTTAAAACAATCAGACGGTAGAGGATTTGGAAAGAGAATTATAGCATTTCCAAATCAAGTAATACAATGATTATTTATATTAAAAAATATTTAATGGAGTCTGAATTATTAGACTCCATTAAATTAGAATTGGATCAAAGATTATTAGAAACTAATAAACCTATTATAGATGGAAAGATAGATGATAAACAAGTTGTTTTAGATAATAATTTAGATAATCAACTTCAAGAATCTATTATATTAAAGAAAAGAGAATTAAGTGGAACAGCAATTGATCCATCAACTGTTAAAAAACAATCTGGTAGTTTAGAAGCTACCACAGCAAATTCTGAAATGAATGCTGCAAGATCAGCAAGTGGTTTACCTCCAGGGGCTAGATCAAAAATTAATAGAATTGAAGAATCTATATCTGATTTTGGAAAAGTTCATAAAGTTGATATTCCATCTAATGATATTACAAATCAACTAAAACAAAAAGGAGATTCTAGATCACACGCTCAGATAAATCGAGAATCTGATACTCCAAATTCAAAAGATGGTAATAAATTTCTTAGACAAAATGCTGGTTTATCTATTGCAAATGGACCAAAAGGTCAAGGATTAAATACAAATAAAGGATCATAAATGGAATTAGCTTATACAAGTAATATATATTCTATTATGTTAGATCAATATCTAGAACCAACAATCACAGGTAATTTAATAAATGATAATTTAAAATTATTACAATCAGATGATAATATAGTAAGAATAAAAGTGAGTGATAAATATAAATTTCGACCTGAACTAGTAGCTAGACAATATTATGGACATGAATCATTCTATCCACTTATATTGGCTGCCAATAACATAGGAAGCTTATTGCATTTTATACCATCGGAATTTAATAATGAAATTAAGATGATAAAATCAAATGTAATTGAAAAATTATTTAATATATAAAAGGAAATATAATATGATATTAATAAATAGAATTAATTTAGAACAAGAAACTGAAATTCATGCAGAGTTTCTAAAAAATATAAAAAATGTATTACAGAAGATTGGTTCTTCTCCAAAGACTCGAGCAATTCATAAATTATTAGAAGAAAAATTATTATTTATTGGATTCGGAACAAGTGATGTATCTTTAAAACATACAGCAGAGTTTGGTGTATCACATTTAAATGGTCATCAACTATCTGGGCTAGTTGCGGAATTACCAAAAGTATCTTTAAATGCAAGCAGATCAGAAATTTCAGATATTCTAGAAGATATTGTAACAGCTAGAATGGAACTAAGACGATTAAATACTACAATTACAGATACAACATCGATACAAATTAAATCACTTGAAGATAATTTAAAAAAATTATTTAAAAGATTAATTGATAAAATTGATTATTTTACATTAGTAGATGTTTATTTTTATCTTTATTTAAATACATTAGCTATTATTGGATTAGAGGGTAAAGGTAAGAATAAAATCTATGAAGCAACTTTTGATGTATTTAAAACAATTATTAAAAAAATAATCCAAAACAATCATGTTAAGATTTCATATGATGATGAAGATTTATTTGAGATGACATTGGATTATATGTTTGCTATGGTATTTACAGAACAATCATCTCCTATGATTGTTTCAAAATTATCAAAAGTATACTCAGATGAAAATATTCAATTACTTAAATTACATTCAAGTTCTAGTTATAAAGAATTTAAAAGCATTGCTATATTATTAACTAAAATTGGATTAGTTAATATTACAGAATCTGCTTTTATGTCAGCATTTAAAACTATAATGGGAAAAGGTACTGAAAAAGCAATGGATGGTTCATTTGATGAACTTGTATCATATATTATTAGTACAAATTATAAATCATCATTATTTGATACAGCTACAATTGAAACAGATGCTCAAGCAAGATTAGAACAATTAATATTAAATTTCAAAAAAGATTTAATATTGAAAAAATAAAATAAGTATTTAAAATCAAAGATGATTTAAATCATCTTTGATTTTTTAATATGTAATAAAAAAAGGAATATAATGATATATAAAATCAATAAGCAGATTATATTAGAATCATCTATACTTGATAAGTTAAAATCTTTTTGGGCTATGATAAATCCTATAAAGTTAGATAAATTTATTAAAAATAGTAAGGATTTGTCTAGTAAGGATAAAAAATTAATTGAAGAATCTTCTTCAAAGAAACCTAAAAAAGAAAATATAGGTGCTGCTTCGAAGCGAATTAAAGGTGAGACAACTATGATGGATAGTTGTTATACTTCTATTATGAAACTTATTGGTAGAGAAGATTTATTAAAATCAACTCAATCATCTGGTAGTATATTTTTAAATGAATATGAAAAGATTACTAAGCCTATAAAATTAACTTCATCAAATGCAAAACAATTAAAAAAGGGTCATATTATATTATTTTGGTATGAACCGAATCCTGGGAAACGAAACGGATTTCTATTTAATAATAAATTTGATGAAAATGGATTATCAAATAATGGCAACTGGGTAGAATCAGCTGCTCATTTTGGAATAGTTATAGATCCAAAAAAATATCTCATTCTTCACAATTCAGTATATCATTATGAAAATAATGGAGATATTGGTGGTATTGGTTCTCATCTAGCCTTACAGATTCAACCAAAGAAAGATATTTTTAAAGGCAATCGTGGATTTGTATTGGATATGAAAGTTATAGATAAAATGAAATAGGTAATAAAAATCATTCTTGATTTAAATCATAAATGATTTTTTTAATATGCAATAAAAAAAAGGAATATAATGGTATATAAAATCAATAAGCAGATTATATTAGAAGATACATTAGCTGGGTTTCGACAAGAACAAAGAGGAACTACTTCAACAGGTGGAGAATATGGGAATCGAGATCAAAAAGGTAATGTAGATATTAATCAAGTACATAAATCAGCGTTACGGTCTATGGGAAAAAAGAATTTAGAAGATTTGGGAAAACAAAAATCAAATGAAGTATTAACAACTAAATCAAAACAAACATTATCTGATTCAGAAAATAATGCTACAATGTCACAAGAACAATTTGATAAACAAAAGATGGTAGCCAAGGCTAGCGGATTAGCAACATAAAAAGGAAATATATGTTATATACTAATAAAAATTTAATACTTGAACATTATAATTTAATAAGAGAAGAGAATATAACTCTTAAAAATATAAAAAATCTTCTTATTGAAGAAAATATAAATTATCAAATTAAAGATAATTTAATAATTATAGAAGAAGGATTTTTATCTTCTATAAAGGAGCGAGTAGGAAAACTTGGTGGAGAACCAAAGAAATTTGATGATTCAAGAAGAAATTTTGCTAAACTTGCAGCTGGTACAATTGCATTGGGAGCAACTAATAAAGGTTTAAGATCAGGTGTAGCTAATATAGCATCATCTATAATCAATCGAAAAAGTGAAGCTGAAATATCTAGTATTGCAAAAGCTGGAGCACTTTTACACCCATCTATTTTAACAAAAAGCAACACTATTAATAATATTGTAAAAAATGAAGCAATAAAAGGTGCTTCATTTATTAGCAAATTACCTTCTAAAATTAAAAATCCTATGGGCGATGATGGTAGCAAATTAAATGATCCAGCCAGACGTAAATTTATAAAATCATCTCCTGTAATGGCAGCTGGTATTGCAAAAGGTGCAGTAGATATAAAAGATATAATAAAAAATACTTCTACACCAGATACTATTAGATTTGCAACTCAAGAATTTAAAAGACAAGGAGTTGATAAATTAAATGAAAATATGCAAAATAGTTTAAACCAATTTGGTCAAGATAGAAGATCAATTTTAACAGGAAAAGGACAAAATGTTATAAAACAAGATGAGTTACAAAATTTTAATAAATTAACCCAATATATATAAAAGGGAAATATAATGCAAGAAATTAATAATATATTATCAAAAGAGATCGAAAATACAATAGAAGATGTTGAAATACTTACAGGTAATGATATATTATTAGATAATAAAGTTAATATAATTAAAGTACCTGAATATTTAGGCGAAGATTATTATAATAAATTAACAGAAAATGAACAACTTATAGAGCATTTTAAATGTAAAATGTCTCCATTATATTGGGTAGAGAAATATGCATATGTACCTGTAACTGGTGGATATATACATATGGGAAGTTCAGAACAATGGCAGTCAAGTACTAAATTTAGATTATTGTTTAAGTTATTTGAATTAGAAGATAATGTTTCTTTTATTAGTAGTCGTCAGATTGGTAAAACAACTCTAGCCTTATTATATGCATTGCATTGTCTTATATTTTTTCCAGGAATTAAAATAGCATTTTTAACACTAGATAGTCATCGTGGTAAAGATGCTGTTTCTAGATTAAAAGAAATGATGTATAAGTTACCAAAATGGATGCAAGTTCCAGTTGATAATAAAGCTGATAAAACTACATTTTATCATCTAGAAAATAAATCAAGATTTGATACTATGTTTGTAGCTGGTTCAGTTGATCCGGATACATTAGGTCGTGGTTTATCTGGTTCGGTTATTATATTAGATGAAGCAGCATTTATTCGACATATGGATATTGTATATGGTGCAATGCAACCTTCTATTTCAACAGCTAAGATATATGCTAAGAAAAATGGATATCCAACTTGTATGATTGCAGTGAGTACTCCAAATGGTGCAGGTGGAAATTGGTTCTATGGAATTTTACAAAGATCTGTAAAATTTGATGATATTTATGATTATGATAATAAAAAATTATATAATGGATATGAAACTATTATGGATGATCCTGATAAAAATGCATTTGTATCAATGAAAGTATTATGGTCAGATACCCATAGAGATCAAGACTGGTATAATAAACAATGTAAAGAACTTAACTTTAATCAAAGAAAAATAAATCAAGAACTTGATTTAGTATTTTTAGGTAGTTCTACTTCGATATTTAATGACTCTATTATATCAAAACTTGTTCCAAAAAAACCTCTACATAAAATGTCATTACCATTTGGTCATGAATTGCAATTATTTTCTGATATAATTCCAGGTGAGTTATATTTGCTAGGTGTTGATACAGCAATGTCAGCTGGAATGGCATCGGATTATTCAGCATTAAGTCTTGTTCATGCAACAAGTGGTCAAGAAGTTGGTGCATGGAAAGGTAAGTTCTCAGTAGTTAAAAGATTCGCTGCATTAGTTAAAGGTGCGATTAAAGGCTTGAATTTACTTTATAATATTGATGATGAATACCTAAAAGTTATTATAGAAAGAAATAGTATTGGTAAAGAAACAGTAGAAGAATTAATATATCATGATGATGTAGATGACTTATTTGATTATGAACCATATATATGGAGAGAGGAATTAAAAGATTCGAAAGGATTATATACTGGTGAATTTACATACGGATTATATACTTCAAATGCTGGTAAACTAGGAGCTGGTAAAAGAGATCAGATGTTTAATGAGTTAATGAATCAAGTTAACTCAAGACCTGATTTATTCCATTCTGATTTAATTATTGATGAATTAAGAAATCTAGAACAGAAAATAAATGGTCGTATTGAAGCAATGAGAGGACAACATGATGATATTGTTATGGCATTTAACTTTTGTCTTTATGTTAGAAAATTATTAATTAAATCAGGTGATTTAATTATTGAGGGCGAAATCAGTGCTTTTCAGTTGAAACCAGAAGATGTTCATAATTTAATTTCTATTAGTTTAGGATCAGGTGGTTCCAAATTAATGAATTATGAATATAGTGAATATGAAGATATGGAAAATATAAAAGATATAAAAGAATTCGATGAATTTGATGTTAGTAATTATATAATAGGATTATAACTCCTATTATAATTAAATAGGAGTTATAATGAAGTTTATACAAAAGAGTCAAGAAGCAGTTAGAGATAAAGCTAATGCTGCCTTAGCTGGTTTAGAAGAATTAAAAGAACGAGGTAATGATTTAGGTATTAATCAAATTATATCAAAATATTCTAAACAAACTAAGTTAGCAGGAACTGCATTAAAATCTGGAGCGATGTATGGTGGAGATGTATTAGGTGGATTAATAGGAGATTCAAATACTGCTACTATGGGAGCTGTTGGAGCTGGTACATTATTAGCTGGTAATTCAGCTGATACTGCTAAAGAAAAAGGGTCTGCGCTTTATCAAGCTAGATTAAGACAAAAGAATAATGCTGCTGGTGTAGGTGCAGGTACAGGCGATGTAAAGGCTGCTGGTGGAAACACTATATCAAATACTGCATCGATGGCAAGAAATCTTGCATTAACTGCAACTGGAGCTAATGTAGCTGGTATTACTGATTTCGGCCCAGGTGCATTATCATATGCATTATCTCCTGGTTATGCTATGACACAAGCATCTGGAGGTTTAGGACTTCTGGGTGCTAATGCAATGCAGGGTAGTTCTTCTATTTTATCAGGAGTATCATCAGTAACTGATTCTCTTGGACTAGATAAGTTATCTGGACTAGCAGCATCAGGCTCTAAATCAGCTGCAGCTAGTTCATCTTCAATGGCAGTTGATGGAGCAATGTCTGGAATATTACCAGGAGTTGCTGCTACTATCTTAGCTGCTAAGGCAGCTAAAGGAGCTTATAAATGGTCACAAGAAGAATCAAGTTCTAAGACAAAAGTTAAAACTAAAAATACTATAACAACAGGAACTCAGCCTCATGAACTAGAAAATAAATTTGGTAATTTAAATTTAATGAGAAGAGAGATAACTAAACTAGTTAATATGAATCAGATATCTCCAGCTGATGCATTACAAGCTAATTTATTATCTATGATAGAAGCACATACAAGTGTTATTCCATTAATAGCTGCTAATTCGTCTGATTCTCAATCTATTAAAGATAAAGAAGGTGGCAACGCTGCTCAAAAACATTTAGATAATATGTTTGGAGATAGTGGAGTTGAACGTGTTGAGGGAATGGGACAGGATAGAAGATCGATATTTGAAAGAATAGCAACCTCTATTGAATTGGGTTCTGCGAATGCATCTATGGCATTCGATCCAGCTGCGATATTAAATAATTTTTTAAATGGTAGATCAACTTCAAAATTATATAATGAAGCTAATAATAGATCAAGAGATAAAGATCCATTTAAAGCTGAGAAGAAATTTGGAGAACAATTTGGAGTAGCATCTACATTAGTTCAAGCAATTCATACAACTCCTGCTCAAATAATGAACAAGGCTAAAACGTTTGAAGCTAAACAATTAAGCATATTAGGTTTAATATCTGAAATTAATAGATTCTCTGCTCATGAATTATTAAAAATTAGAACTGATGGTTTTGGTTTAACATCAGGTGGTAAATCTCATGGTCGTTTAGCTCAATTTAAAGATGAAGTTCAGCAGCAAGAAGATGCTGAAAATAATGGTATATATGAAAGCTGGGGATTTAAAGCAGCTGACGAGGCACTAGGATATATTCCCATTTTCGCTGCTGTTACATCAGCAATGAAAATGGGAGTATCTGCTACTAGATGGAGTTCTGATTTATTTAAAGGTGATATTAAAACCGATGATGATGGCTTTGCATTAACAGATGATAATGGTAACTTAACAGGAGAAAGAGAAAAGAATCGAACCAGCTTTCAAGTTCTTCTTGATTATTTAGGTGAAGATGTAAAAAATGTTAAATTAGATTCTGAATTAGCATTACGAGATGAAGTTGGTGCTACGGAATTATCATCAACTGATTTAATGGCTTCTTATTTAGGAGGAGCATATCCTGATCAATTTGAACTTCTATTAGATTATAATTTATCACAAAAAGAAAGTTTAGAATCATTAGCCGGAGATATAGAAAGATCTAAACGTACTAAATTAACTATGAATAAATATGATGGTAAATTTAGAGAAGCTGAATATCATCGTGATAAAGATGAAGATATTCGACAACGTGTAATTGAACAATCTAAAGAGTTATTGCCTCAAATGACATGGATTGGTGATTTAATACAAGAAAAAAATAAAGATAGAATGATTCAATCTCAAATTGAATTGGCTATTAAAAATGGTAATACATTTTTAAGAGATGCTTTAGCTGATAATGATCCGGATGATCCAAATAGAGCTATATCATCTAGTGCTGAGAATATCAGAACAGATATATATGGAGAGGTAGAAACTGCTACCTCGGAATCTATATCTGTTGATGATATACAAGAACAAGAAAGAATTTTAGAAGAGTCAAATAGAAAATTAACAGCGGCTGAACGTCAAGTGATTATATTAGAAGAAATTCGAGATTGTTTAGATTGTTCTAGTTCAGGTACCAGAAATAAAGCCAATCAACGATCTGGTAATTCTAATGATGGTATGGGATTTGGATTAGGTTTAGGAGGTGGTTCTGGCAATTCTCGTTCCTCAAGAAGAAATCACATAAATAGTTCAGGTGGTTTTGATACTTCTATAATTGAATCAAATGCAGAAAGAATTGATAGAGAAAATAGAACAAGACATAGTAATGAATCTGCTAGATTGCAAAATAATAGAGTAATGGGTCAAGTTAGAAATGCTGAAAGAATGAGAGCAATATCAGATTTCTTTAACCCTGCTCAATGGCTGAGAAATATTAGATCTCCTGGATTTGCTGCTAGACTTATTGGATGGATTCCTATATTAGGACCAGCATTATTGAATCCTGTTGTTCAGGGTGTATTAATTGCTGGAATGGCTGCTGCAGCTGGATATGCAATACATCAAGCTGCTTTTGGAGAAGAAGATGGATATTCAAATTTAACGGATACACAAAAGAGAAAAGCAGATAGATTATTAACAGATTTTGAAATAAAAGTTAATAATCTAGATGAGGATAAAAAGAAATCTGGTCAATTATTAAAAAAATCTAATATAAGAGATTTAAATTTACTTTATCAAGCAGCTGTTAATGATGGTGATGATTTTATGATATCTGTTCTCGAGGATGAATTATCAAGAAGAGGAATTAAACACCAAGGTGCAAATATTAAGGGTAGTATTCAAAATGGTATTGATTATGGTTCAATTTTTAATAATTCAGTAGATGATAATAAATTTAAAAAAGAAACTTTGCGTTCACTATCGGGAATGAATCTTAAAGCTCTTCGAGAATATTATGATAAAAATGATGAACATATGAATTTTGATATGAAGAAAAAAGTTAAATCTTTTGAACTTGAGCAAATTAAGTCAACTGAACCAAGTAAGTATAAGGAAGCTCTTCAGGAATTTAATGATGAATTTGATACAGAAGGAAATGCTAAAAAAGCTAAGATAATCGCAGATAAAGATGCAGCAGCTGAAGCCCAAAGAATTTATAAACAAACTGCAGAAAATGAAAAAAGAAAAAAGAAAGAAACCAAAGAAGCTTATGATATATTTCATAAACGAACAGAGACAATGAAAGCTGAATTTATGGTAGATGGTAAACTTACTGCCAATGAAATTAAAGGTCTTGTAACTTATTTAAAACAAGAACAATCTTTGTCTAAATATGAATCAGAAGAATCTAAAAAACATATAAAAGCTCAATTACAAATGCTCAATATTATTGCAAATAAAGATACAAATATTCAAAATAATGTATCATTAATTGGAGAATCATCAGATGATTCACGTTTAATGACTTTGTTAAAAAGCAATCCAATAAATCAATTTAAATAAAAAGGAAATATAATGTCTACAAATTGTGATGATCAAATTAAGAGTAAATCGATTTCAGATGCAACACTAATAATAGGTAAGATTCCAGGATACAATTCTAATATTATGGGTAAAAAAGATAAAATAGATTACCAATCAAAACTAAGTAACAATTTAACTAAAATTTTATTAAGTCCAACTGGATATGTAATAAATGCAAATTTTAATGTATTCTCATCTGAAAATTTAAAAGAAGAAGATTTAAAGAATGGTGAATCAAATGAATTATATAAAATAGGACCTAATCAAAAAATTCCTATGATATCTGAGTTAGATAGTACAAAGACTATTAAAACAAAGGATGCTATTAATTCATGGCATCAAATTGTTTGTGCTGCTAGCCCAAATACTGTATTATCTGGCGGGGAAACTAGAATTACTAAATTACAATTACAATGTACTAATGATTCTGTATTAACTGAAGTATTTGCTAACTCATTTGAGATGTCAAATGCTGAGAAATTATTAAATCAAGTAGCTGATAATAAACCTGCTCAATTATTAAAGAATATTAAGAAAGGTGTTACAATGTCATCAACAGCTGGATTAGCTATGATGGAGGAATTATCTAATAAAATTGAATCATCTGCTTTATCATTATTGGCTACAAAAACATTAGGAATTCAATCAGCATTACCAAAGGAATGGTTTAAATCAGATTATAATAATTCAATGCAGCTAATGATAAAATTAATATCTCCAAGTGGGCATTATAATGATATAATGGAATTTATTTATAAACCAATGCATTATCTTATACTTGCAATGTCTCCATCTACTTTTGACGGTATATCATTTGGATACCCACCTCTATGGAAAGTGGAAGCTGATGGTTTAATGGATATGCAGCTAGCTGGAATAGCAGCAATGACGATTACAAGAGGTGGAAATGAAACACAATTTAATAAATATAATCAACCTTTAAATATTGATATTAGATTAACAATTGAACCATTAATTAATGGATTTGCTACTCCAATAGGCAAATTTATGAATAATAAAAATCCTCTCGTATCTAGCCCAGCTATGGTAGAAACTTCATTCACAAGATCGTATAATGAGATATCAAAATTATCAGGAAATGCCATTCCAAAGGAATATAGAACAATTAATTTAAGTAGTTAATTTATAGGAGATCTAAGATGAATCAAGATGATGCTAACGAATGTTTAGAAGAAAAACCAATTTATTCAGAAGGAATTTATATTCCAATTGAAGAATTAAATCTAGACTAAACAAGGAAGTATTAAATGGAAAATCTTATATTGTTATTTACAACAAGTCCTGAGTTCTCAATGGGTGCTGGTATATTAGCTGGTACCTTAGTAGGTTCAGGCATTGTCTTATTAAGTAAACCGAAAGAGGTAATTAAAGAAATATTTATTGAAAATAAGAAACATATAGATATAATAGAGGCAAATGAAATTATTCTTATGTTTGATAGTTTATTGGAAAAGAAATTTAAATATTATAATATGATTCATTTCTTAGCTGTATTTCAATCAGGAAAAGAACCTGATATAGAAGTAGTTAAGGGAATTAAACAATCTTTTTATACTGATATATCAAATACCTTATCAAAAGATATGGAAGATTTATTAATTAAAATATATAATGCAAAAGGATTGGATCTATATATTCATCAATCATTTTTGAGATTATTAAATGAAGCAAATATAAAATATAGAGTAAAAGATGATATTAATCCAGCAAATCTTAAAACTTTTTATACAGAAGGAGCTTAGATGTGGGGAAATGAAACCGAAGAAGTAACAGAAGATAATGCAGTTGCTAAAACAGGTTCTGAAATATTAGAACCTGTTAGAGCATTAACTAATGCAGATACCAAATTTGATGATTTATATAATAATATAGTTAGTTCATTAAATACATATTCTACTTACTCATCAAAGTTGCAATCTATAGAAGTTCAGGAATTATCTAAACAATTGACATCAAAATCAACTAGAGTTGAATATGATGAACTCACTACAAAAGAAAAAGTAAATAAACTTCTTAATAATGTAGATGATGATATATTGGGAAATTTAGGAGAGGTTGATATACCATCTGCTAGAAAACAAAGATATCAATTTTATGAAGAGATACCAAATGTAAATTATATAGCATATAGAATGTTAAAAGTTTACATGGATAATATTTTAATTAAAAATGTTCAGACTAAACAGTTTTTAAATATCAATTCTAATCAGAATAATATAGCATTTTTAAAAACAGTTGAAAATGATATTGGTAAATTTTATGAAAATTTTATGAAAACATCTTCTATATATTTTGATTTACAGAAAAAGTTAAAAAATAAAATAGTTCCTGATATGTTAAAATTTGGAAACTCATTTGTTGAAGTATTAAATTTAAAAGATATTCATAGAATATCAACAGGTTTACAATTAATAAATGAAACTGATATGGTTAGTACATCAGAAAACTCTCCATCATATGAATTATTATATGAATCTATTGATGCCAATAATATATGTTTTTATTCTGATCCATATAAGGGAAAACTTTTCGAAGAATCTGATGATATAGTAATTCAAAATGATACAAACATTGAAAGTGTATTTAAAAGATTAATTAAGAGTAAATCTGTAATTGAGGAAGCTGATAATAATTTTTATTCTGATGTAATAGGTGACGATGAATCAGATGATGATTATAAATTTTCAGATATTGCGGATGTAGATTTTAATGAAATTGAAAATATTTATTTAAAAACTATTAGTCCAAATAATGTTATTATTATAGAGGAAGATGGTATATTATATGGTTATATAATAGTTGAGGATTATGTAGGTAAATCTGAAAATGAAATAGATACATTCAAAAGATTTACTCAACAGGAGTCATCTGCAAGTGCTGATGAATCTGCAATTAATAGACAATTGATTGAGAATATGACAAATGGAATTATTCAGAAAATTAATACAAGTATTAATTATAATAGAACTAATCTAAAAGGATTGGATCTTACTAGTTCATTAGAATCTAGTATTAAAATAATTTTATATCATAAAATCAAAGAAAAGACACAATTAAAATTTAGATTTATACCTACAAATAAACTTATTAATTTTAGTACAAATATAGATAAATTTGGTCCATATGGTACATCTATATTTGATCCAATTATACAACCTGTTAAAATGTACACGTTAGCTTTAATGTCATCAATTGTATCTAGATTATCTAGAGCATCTGTAGTTCGTAAATGGACAATAGAGGCTGGAAATAAAAAGAATCATGCTGAGATGGTAGAAAAAGTTAAGAAAGACATATCAAATAAAAGTATTAGTTTTGATTCATTATCCAATATTAAAAATATATCAAAAGTAATTACAGACTTTAGAGATATTGCTACTATTCAAGTTAATGGTCAAAGATTTATCGATATGGAAGTAATGCCTATGGGTGATCGAAGTTTACCTTTAAATGATATGCAAGAGCTTCGAAATGAATTAATTGCCTCAACTGGAGTTCCATCTGTATATTTAAATGTGGGAGATCAAGTTGATTTAAGAGAAACATTGGTTAATCTTAATACATCATTTGCTACTACAATTTCTAGTTTCCAAGGTAATATTGATGATGCATTATCATCATTAATGAATTCGATATTTAATATAGTTTTAGAAAATAATGAATATCAACAAGATGATTTTTTATTATCAAATTATTATTCATTTTCATTAAATCCTCCATTGGTACTAACTGTTCAAGCTAATGAAGCTTTAATATCATCAGTTACTAATATTATCGGCATGTTAAAATCAGCTGATGTAATAGTTGATCCTAATGAAATATTAAAACTTTACATTCCTCAAATGAATTGGACAGATTTTATAAAAACTGGAGAATCATTTATTAAGAAACAAGCTAAAGAAATGCTAATGCAACCGCAAGAAGATCAAGGTTAAAAATAATCCACCTCTTAATTGAGGTGGATTCACTGTGGCTCAGATTGAAGATTATATTTTATACCAGCTGCGAGCAAGAAGTTTTTTGCTAATACATGAGTTCTACATTTATATAATAAATTATCAGATACCAATTTTCTAATTATATCAATATTAATATCTGATTCATCAATTTTCATTAATTGGGTAAGTGTATTAAATGTAAAACTATTTTTATATTTCATTATAAAATCTTTTCGATTATCTTTATAATTTACATAATCATTAATATTATTTAACAATTCATTAGATTGAATATTTATTAAATTTATAATAATTTCTTGATAAAAATAAATATTACTTAAAGTTAACTCATCAACTAATGGAATAACATCATCTAATTTATCTGATATTATAAGAGATATTAAATTTGATAGAACATTTATATGTGATTTAATATGATGCAAATTTACATAATTTTTAGTTTTTACTTTACATATCCCATTTTTAGTATGAACAACAAATCCTTCAATTTGATTAGTATTGTTTTTTTGATTATCTAATAATTCATCCCATGATAATTTATATACTTTCGCACATTTAACACCATTATATGATTTAAATAAATCGATATGTGATTGATCAATTACTGCATTAATTTTATAATCTTCATTTGAAATAGATCCTAAATATATTAATTCAATTTTCTCATATGGCAATACTATTTTAAAATCATCTGGACCAACTAATTCAAAAATGGGTGTTTGATTATTTAAAATTAATGATTTAATATATAATTTTAATTTTTCATTATTATTAATTAATTCAGTAGCTTTAATAGCATGATATGAATTAATTGTTGTTTTCGATTTTGCAACAATTTGATCATCTATTATACCACACATAATTAATGAACCATCTAATTTTTCATATGAATATAATGGTTCATCCTCCATAAATTCTTCTTTTGAAATTCCTTCTCCTAAATTATGAAACTTCTTAAAACTTCTAGTAAATAAATTCCACTCTCCTTTCCTTTTATCAAATACAAATGCAGTTCCTCTAGAATCCTTTGCATAATTTAATTTAAAATCATTCCATGATGCTAATCGATATGAATAACTTCTAATTGTATAGTGTTCTCCATAATTTTGTTCAGCATAATAAAAATTATCATTCTCTTCACATAGCTTATTTAATCCATCAAATAATTCTTTTATTTTAATTGTCATACTAATCCTTTTTATTGATTATAATTTCTATTGTATAAATTATAATCAATAAAGCTATTTTCATTATATCATATAAAAAATCATTTATGATTATAAAAAGAATGATTTTTTATTATATTATTATTTATTGGAGATATTAGATATTACATTAAGCTTATTTTGAATCATCATATAAAAATCATTCTGGCTTTTAATCAAGAATGATTTTTTATTGCAATATTATTTTTTTCGAATTTAATTTTATAATATTAGATATATAGAATATAGAATATAGATTATAGATATTATCCTAAGCTATTTTCTTATCATCATATAAAAATCATTCTGGCTTTTAATCAAGAATGATTTTTTATTGCAATATTATTTATTAGAGATATAGAATATAGATATTATACTAAGCTATTTTCTTATCATCATATAAAAATCATTCTGGCTTTTAATCAAGAATGATTTTTTATTGCAATATTATTTATTAGAGATATAGAATATAGATATTATCCTAAGCTA
>Ga0256837_1000213_pt1 | contig 53199 bp, 62 predicted proteins | sample 4562384metaG_FD_185976 | JGI IMG/M metagenome (GOLD analysis project Ga0256837, IMG submission 185976) | Hydrothermal vent microbial communities from Guaymas Basin, Mexico - 4561-384 | ecosystem: Environmental > Aquatic > Marine > Hydrothermal vents | place: Mexico: Guaymas Basin | collected... | reverse complement strand
GAGATTCAGGATATTGGTGAAGCGGAAGATGAAAATACTGAAACGGATGCAGTAGAAACAGAAAGCGAAGAAAATATTGAAGAGGAAAATGCGGATATTGATTTGACGGATATTGATTTGGGTGAAAGTGAAGAACCTGAAACTGATGTCGAAGAAGAGATTCAGGATATTGGTGAAGCGGAAGATGAAAATACTGAAACGGATGCAGTAGAAACAGAAAGCGAAGAAAATATTGAAGAGGAAAATGCGGATATTGATTTGACGGATATTGATTTGGGTGAAAGTGAAGAACCTGAAACTGATGTCGAAGAGGAGATTCAGGATATTGGTGAAACGGAAGATGAAAATACTGAAACGGACGCAGTAGAAACAGAAACTGATAATGTTGAGGATGAGCCGGAAAAAGTTTTTGAAAATGAAGAAAATACTGATGAAAATAAAGAAGATACGATTAATGATACCGAGAAGGAAGAACAGATGCAGGATATTGAAAACATAATAGACGAAAATGAAGAATTAAATGAGCAAACAGAGCAGGCAAAGCCGCAAGAAGATTTTGATGAACTTGAAACTCTCGATGAGTTTGATTTGGCAAATGTGCTTGGAGAAGACCTTCCGGCTGTGGAGAATGAAACTGAAAACATAGAGCCGGAAGAAGAAATTGAGGAGATTGATACAGAGAATCAGATACCGGAAGTTCAGGAAACCTCTGAGCCTGAAAGTGTTGTTTCTGATGAAAATGAAGAAAAAGAAAAGACGAATTTACAGGAAAAAACACTTGGTGCGGTGTTGAATATTAATTGGGAAGAGCTTAAAAAAGCAAAAGCAAAAGTATCAATTACGATAGATTTCGGAGATTGATATGAATGGTAAAAACGGAAGCATTCTGGTTGTTTCAGGTCCGAGCGGCAGCGGTAAAACGTCTTTGGCCAGAGATGTGTGTAAAGAATTCGGGGAACAGGCGTATTTTAGTATTTCGAGCACTACAAGGGCTATAAGGGAAGGTGAAGAAAACGGAGTTGATTATTTCTTTTTAAGTAAAGAAGAGTTTATAAAAGATATAGAAGAAGGCTATTTTTTGGAATGGGCGGAAGTGCACGGAAATTTTTACGGGACAAGCAAAAGACAGATAGACAAGGCTTTGATAGACGGGAAAATTGTTTTTCTTGATATAGACGTTCAGGGTTATGAGCTTGTAAAAAAAGCATATCCGAAAATAACAACTGGGATTTTTGTAACCACACCGAATATGGATATTTTAAAAGAGCGCCTTTTAAAAAGAGGCACTGAAACACAGGAAAGTATGAAAATAAGAATGTTTAACGCTCTTCGTGAAATGCAGAAAATTGACGAATATGATTTTTTGCTTATTAACGATAATTTTGATGAGGCCAAAAAGTTTTTAAAAGGGGTGGCTATTGCCAGCCTGATAAAAAGCAGTAAATACAACGTAGAAGAATTTATAAAGTATTGGAAAGGAAATTAATGAAAAAAAAAGTTGCCGAAAAGTTTGAAAAACATTTAGGGGAACAGCCTCCTCTCAGTAAACCTAAAAATAAAGAATTCGGGCATTTTGCCGTGCCTATTTTTAAATATGCGAAAATTAACAGACAAAATCCGGCTGAATTTGCAGGTGCTTTGTGTAAAGCCGTAGAAAACTGTGATGAATTTGAAAAAGTGGAAGCGGTAAGCGGATTTGTAAATATTACTCTCAGTGATAAATTTTTGGATAAATTTGCAAATAAAGTTTTGAATGAAAAAGAAAATTTTGCCAAAGGAAGCGGAAAAGAGAAAATTTTGCTTGAATATATTTCCGCCAATCCCACGGGTCCTCTTCATATAGGACATGCAAGGGGTGCCGTATTCGGTGATGCCGTTGCAAGAATCGGAAGACATATCGGGTATGATGTGGTAACGGAATATTACGTAAACGACGCCGGGCGTCAAATTACGCTTCTAGGGCTTTCGGTTTATCTTGCCGCAAGAGAGATTCTGGGACTTGATGTAAAATGGCCGGAGGAATATTACAGGGGAGATTATATAAAAGATTTGGCCCGTGAGGCAATTGAAGAATTCGGGGAAGATTATTTCAAAAATGAAATAGACGTCGAAAAATTTAATGACGATAAGCTCAATATGTGGGCGAAAGATAAAATGCTGAATCTTATAAAAGAAGATATACAGGCTTTGAATGTTACGCCTTTTGATAACTGGTTCAGTGAAAAGTCATTATATAAAAACTGGGATGAGGTTAAAAGTATTCTTGAAAAAAACGGGGCACTTTATGAGAAAGACTCTAAAATATGGATTCGTTCCAGTGAATACGAAGACGAAAAAGACAGAGTCGTTGTCCGTGAAGACGGACGTCCGACATATCTTGCCGGAGATATAATTTATCACTGGGATAAATTCAAAAGAGATTATGACAGATATATAAACATTTGGGGAGCGGATCATCACGGCTATATTGCAAGGGTTAAAGCTGCAATTAAATTTTTGGGTTTTGATCCGGAAAAGCTGGAAATTTTGCTCTCTCAAATGGTAAAACTTCTAAAAGGCGGAGAGCCTTATAAAATGAGTAAAAGGGCAGGGAATTTTATACTTGTAAGCGACGTGGTAAAAGACGTGGGTGCAGATGCGCTTAGGTTTGTGTTTTTAACCAAAAAAGCCGATACGCATCTTGAATTTGACGTGGATGAGCTTAATAAACAGGATTCAAGCAATCCCGCTTATTATATTAACTATGCACATGCAAGAATTAGGTCGATTTTCAGAAATAAAGAGATGAATTTGGAAGATACCGTTAATATAGAGCTTAAAGATTTAAACAAAGATGAAAAAGATTTGGTGTTTTTGTCGTTACAGTTTCCATATGTTCTCGAAGATGCGTTTATAAACAGAGAACCTCACAGACTTACAAACTATCTGTATGAATTAGCAAGTGAATTTCACAGTTTTTATAACAAAAACAAAGTTATAGGAAGTGAAAAAGAAGAGATAAGACTTAAAATATTGGCTGTGGTAGCAAGTATAATTAAATTAGGACTTTCACTTCTCGGTATTGAAGCAAAAGAGAGAATGTAGTTAAGAATGGAGAATGGAGAATTAAAAATTGAGAATAATGCTTTTAAAAAAGCGATGATTAGTGAGTGTATGCTGGGGAGGCCTTGCAGGTATGACGGCAAATCAAAGCCTCTGCCTGATGAAACAATAAAAAAACTTAAAGAAAAATATGAACTGATTCCTTTCTGTCCGGAAGCTTTTTCTCTTCCGACTCCACGTCCTGCTGCGAGGTTTGTAGGAGATAAGATAATAGACATAAACGGAGTGGATAAAAGAGAGGCGTTTTTAAAAGGCGCGAATGAAGCTCTTAGAATATGTAAAGAGCTAAATATTAAAATATTCATAGGAAAAGAAAAATCTCCAAGCTGCGGGATTAAAAAAACGAGCGCTTATGTTAACGGATGTGAGTGTAAATGTGACGCTCCGGGGCTTACAAGTAAAATATTGAAAGAAGAGGGGATTGAGCTGATTAGCGAATGGGATATTTTAAAGTGAAAAGTGAAAAATTAATATACTAAATAACAGCTTTATGCTTTTCGTTTATTGTTAAATTCTTCTAAAAATTTGTCCATCTGATATTTGGCTCTGTATTCTTCGCTCATTAGATGAATTAGAATATCTCCTAAATCGACAACCGTCCAATCGTCGCTGGAATCAATGCCTAAAAACGTTTCACCCATAGGTTTTAGCGTTTTTTTAAGATAATCAAGCAGTGCTTGAGCGTGTTTATCCGCCATTGTCGTTGCCACTATTACGTAATCTACAAAATAATCTTTTCCCTTTAAATCATAATCCATAACATCAAGCGCTTTTTTCTCTTCTAAAAGCTCTTTAATTTTTGCAATTCTGTTTTTCACGGCCAATTCTCCTTATTGTTCTAATTTAATAAATTTATATGTTAAAAAAATAAGAGCTAATAAAATTAATAATCCGGTAATTATTACATAACTCATTATAAGTCCTTTAATTTGTTGATTGATTTGATTAATAAATTTGTAAAAATGATAATCAATATAACCAAAATAACTGAGCTTATTGTAAAAATAATTAATTTTGTTTCAGATAGTTTATCATAATTATTAAAAAGATAAGCAAACATTGAAAATAAAGACACTACAAAAGTCAATAAAAAATTTCTAAATGTTGTAACTTTTTCTTTTTGTTTATCGATTTCAGCCATAAAACTCCTTTATTTCTTTTTCTATATTTTTCGGTAAATATTCAAATCTGCAGTTTCTAATTTCCGTAGAGCTGATGGGAATATCAACGTCTAAAACTTTTTTGATATTATATTTACTTAAAAAATTTTTATCAACCGAGCCTCTTTTTGCCACAATAAACTCGGTTTTTTTAAGTATTTCGTTGATTTTATGCCATTTATCTAGCGTTTTTAGATTGTCGCTTCCTATGATGAAATAATCGGGTTTGAAATGTTTTATGGTTTCTATCGAATAAACGGGACGGTTTTTTGATATTTCATAATCGCTTACCTCCACGCTTTTAAAGTTTTTAAATACTTTATTTAACCATTTTAGTCGAATTTCAGGTGGTGCTGAAAACGAATGTTTTAGGGGGTTTAAGTAATTGGGCATAATTATTAGCTTGTCAATGTCCAGTTTTTCGAATGCTTTTTTAGCAATTTCAACGTGTCCGAGATGGGGCGGGTCGAAACTTCCTCCGAAAATCGCTGTTTTCACATATAACCTTTTTATCAAATTTTACTATAATTACGAAAATTATCATAAAGGCTTGTAATGAAAATAGCAATTAACGGGCTTGGGAGAATAGGAAGAAATATTTTAAGAGCCGCACTTAATAAAAACGTAGAAATTGTGGCTGTTAACGATATTATGGATATACGTCTGGCCGAATATCTTTTGAAATTCGATACCGTAAGAGGTTCTTTGAATGTTGAGAGAATAGGGGAGGATGTATTAAAAATAGGAAACAGTTTTATAACATACACATCATTTTCCACACCCGATGAAACACATTTTGAAGAGGCGGATGTTGTTTTTGAATGCAGCGGTAAATTTTTAAGTTCGGATGAAGCAAAAGGGCATATGAAAGGAAATGTGAAAAAAGTTATAATTTCCGCTCCCGCAAGTGATGAAACGCCGACTTTTGTGCTTGGAGTAAACCATAAAGAATACAAAGGCGAAAATATTGTTTCAAATGCCTCATGCACAACAAACTGTCTTGCCCCGATAGCTAAAATAATTGATGAAAAATACGGAATTGAAAAAGGGTTTATGACTACAATTCACAGCTATACAATGGATCAGAAGCTTCTTGATTCCCCAAATTACAGGGATATAAGGCGCTCCCGCGCAGCGGCTGAAAATATAATTCCCACATTTACCGGTGCTGCAAAAGCAGTTTATAAAGTGCTTCCGAATCTCGAAGGAAAGCTTGACGGCAGAAGTGTCCGTGTGCCTGTTGCAAATGTTTCACTGATGGATTTGGTGCTGGAACTAAATTCTGATGTAACGGCCGCTGAAATAAACGAACTGCTTGAATTTCACGCTAAGACAGATTTAAAAGGAATACTCGAAATAGATGGAGAATATAAAGTCAGCAGTGATATAAATTCAAATCCTGCAAGCAGTATTGTAGCAGTTGATTTGACTCAGGCAAACGGAAATCTTGTAAAAATATTTGCATGGTATGACAACGAATGGGGATATTCGAACAGAATGATAGAAATGGCGGAATATATATTTAGTAAGTAGTGGGTAGTATGTAGTGAGTAGTAAAAAAATATATAAGAATGGAAAAGCGGGATCCCTAAAAAAGCGTAAGATTTTTTGGGGTGCACAGGGAAAATTGATAATTGTAACGAGTGATGGGACAGTTAGTGAAAAGTAAGTATTGAGTAGTAAAAATAACTATCCACTACGCACTACACTAATAAGCAATATCCAAATATGCTATAATTTTGCTAAAAAGGAGAAGTATGAAAATTAATTCGCCTAAGGATCTTGATTTTAAGCCGGGCTGTTCGGTTTTTTTACGATGCGATTTTAACGTTCCTTTGGATGAATTCGGAAATATTACCGATGACAGACGTATAAGGATGGCTCTTCCGACAATTAAATATCTTCTCGATAATGACTGCAAAATAGTAATAGCTTCCCATCTTGGACGGCCAAAAGGGGAATTTGATGATAAGTTTTCTTTAAAGCCCGTAGCCAAAAGACTTTCACACCTTTTGAAACAGGATGTGACAATGGCGAAAGATGTGGTGGGGGAAGATGCCAGACAAAAAGCCAAAAATTTAAAAAACACAGAAGTTTTGCTGCTTGAAAACGTTCGTTTTGATCCCAGAGAAACAAAAAACGACAAAGAATTTGCAAAAGAGTTGAGTGGATTTGGTGAATATTATATTAACGATGCATTCGGAGTTTCACACAGAGCGCATGCGAGTGTGGAGGCTATAACCGGATTTTATGACAATGAACATAAAGCCGCCGGATTTTTGCTTCTCAAAGAGATAAACTTTTTTTACAAACTTCTTAAAAATCCTGTCCGTCCTTTTGTGGCGGTTGTAGGCGGTAGCAAGGTAAGTGGAAAACTTCAAGCGCTTATAAATCTTCTTGCAAAAGTCGATAAAATAATTATCGGCGGAGGTATGGCTTTTACTTTTTTAAAAGCGTTGGGTTACAATGTTGGAAATTCGCTTGTGGAAGACGATTTAATTGACGAGGCTCTAAAAATTATGGCTGAAGCTAAAAGGCTTGGGGTTAAATTTTATCTACCGGTTGATATCGTTATTGCCGATAAATTTGCGGAAGATGCAATGGTGAAATATGTTCCCGCTCAGGAAATTCCCGACGGATGGATGGGGCTTGATATCGGACCTGCAAGTGTAAGGCTTTTCGGAGAGGTTTTGTGGGATGCACAGACGATTCTTTGGAACGGACCTATGGGTGTGTTTGAAATGGATAAATTCAGTAGAGGCACGTTTAAAATTTCCCATGAAATAGCAAGAAGCCACGGTATAAAAGTTGTAGGCGGCGGGGATACCGCAGATGCGGTTCAAAGAGCCGGCGATGATGAAGAAATGACGTTTATTTCAACCGGAGGAGGAGCAAGTCTTGAACTTCTTGAAGGCAAAAAACTTCCCGGAATTGAAGCATTGGAGTTAAAATGATAGTAGCGGCAAATTTTAAAACCCATAAAACAAGAAAAGAAGTTAAAGAGTATTTGAGAATATTGGATGTCGTAAATTTCGATAATGTAAAAGTGGCTGTTTTTCCTCCGTTAAGTGCACTGTTTGAAAGAGAATATATCGGTGTTCAAAATGCATATCCGGCAGTTAAGGGCGCATATACGGGAGAAATAGGCTTAGAGCAGATTGAAGAATACGGTATTAATAAAATTTTGATAGGACACAGTGAAAGAAGACATATTTTGGGAGAATCCCAGGAATTTATCGCTGAAAAATTTAATTTTTATAAAGAAAAAGGCTTTGAAATATATTACTGTATCGGAGAGCCTCTCGAAATCAGAAAAAAAGGCATTAAAGATGTTGTTGAATATCTCAAAGCTCAGCTTGAAGGTATTGATACGGAATATGAAAAACTGATAATCGCATATGAACCTGTATGGGCAATTGGAACTGGTGTTAGCGCAGGTATAGATGAAATTGAACAAACACATAAAGAAATTAGAAACATTACAAAAAGACCTCTGCTTTACGGAGGAAGTGTAAAACTAAACAATATAAAAGAGATACTTTGTGTTGAGAATGTAGACGGTGTTTTGGTCGGCAGTGCAAGTCTTGAGGTAGGTAATTTTATCAAGATGATAGAAACGGCCAAGGAAGTAAGTAAATAGGTGAAAAGTGAAAAAAGTAAAAATATAATATAAAAAGGAGAATGTATGATAATGAAAGGTAAAAAAGGTCTTATTATCGGAGTGGCAAACAACCGCTCAATTGCATACGGTATAGCCAAAGCGTGTAAGAATCAGGGTGCGGATGTGTTGCTGACATATCAAAATGAAAAAATGCAAAAAAGAGTTCAAAAAGTTGCTGATGAACTTGGAGTGGAAAAAATTTACCCTCTTGATGTAAGTAAACCCGAAGAAATAGAAAGTTTAAAAGAAGCTATTGAAAAAGAGTGCGGAAAAATAGACTTTTTGGTGCATTCGGTTGCATTCGCACCAAGAGAGGCGCTTGACGGGAAATTTATAAATACAAGCAAAGAGGCTTTTAATATTGCTATGGAAATCAGCGTATTTTCTCTTATAGAAGTAGTGCAGAAACTTGAGCCTGTATTGAATGAAGGTGCGTCTGTTCTTACGTTGACTTATCTCGGAAGCACAAGATATATTCCTCATTATAATGTAATGGGAGTGGCAAAAGCTGCTTTGGAAGCAAGTGTGAGGTATCTGGCTGTTGATCTGGGTGAAAGAAAAATAAGAATAAACGCTCTTAGTGCAGGCCCTATTAAAACACTGGCGGCCAGCGGAATAGGGGATTTTAGTGAAATTCTTAAATATAACGAAAAAAATTCGCCTCTTTTAAAAAATGTAACTATTGATGAAGTCGGAAACAGCGGGATGTATCTTTTGAGCGATCTTTCAAGTGGAGTAACCGGTGAAGTTCATTTTGTAGACAGCGGATACAATATAATGGGTATGCCGAGATACGAAGGATAACGGGTATTTTTTACCCGTATCCAAATAATTGGTGTCTGGCACTATCGGTAGATGGTAATGTAAAGTGAAAGAAGGTGAAAAAGGGTGAAAATGAGCGCAGCGAACCAGGCCACTTGAAAAGTGGCGGGGGAGGAGGAAAAGAAGTGAACAGTGAAAAATGTAAAGTAAAGATTGGAAAATATGAGTAAAGCGAAGCGGCTAATTGAAAAGTGGCGGGGTGAAAATGTGAAAATGTTGTTCCAAGTTCTGAGTTTTGAAAATTATACTCTTCACGATACTAAAATCTTTAAAATCCATTTATCAGTATACAAATAACATATATACTGATAAATAATAATATTTTTTTACTTTTATATGACTTTTGTAGAGTCTGTGTAAATTTTTATAAAAAAAGAAAGTGTTTTTAAAAGGATATCAATATATATATAAATATTACCTTTTTATTACAAAATTTTCCAAAAAAACATAAAAATAACACATAAATATTTGATTTTTAAAAAATTTGACGATATAATTGTGAGATTAAATTAAAAAACAAAGGAGAGAGAATGCTAAAAAAACTATCTTTAGCGGCTTTAATAGCAATGGGTTCAATGAGTGTAGCAAGTGCTACTCCACTTACAGAAGCAATCAAAGGTGTTGATCTAAGCGGAATGATCAGAGTCAGATTTTATAACTATAATAAGAAAGATGCAAACGATTACAACAGATGGAGAACAAGTTCTGATTTCAAATTTACAATTCCTGTAAGTGAAGAGTTAAAACTTGTTTATAAAATTGGAGTTGAAGGTAATGTGTATTCTGATGATGATAGCATAAATGGAGATAAAACTAATGTGGATCCAAATCCGGGAGAAAACCTTGTGTTCTTAAAATATTCAGCTAACGGTGTTAATGTAATGGCAGGTAAAATTCCTGTGGCAACTTCTGTAACAGGAAAAGGCCATGGTGAGGCGCGTGGTACAGGTGCAATTGCCACATTCAAAGCAAGCGACAGTTTAACGGTAGCCGGTGTATGGATTAATGCACTTAAATCTGCTGATGCGTTTGATTCAAAATCAGGGTATGTTACATATGGTCTTGATGGAAATGGAGATGTAAATCTTTCTGATACTAAAAAACATGTTAAAGGTGTACCAGGAAAAGTTCCTAACGACATCTATGCAGTTGCAGCTCTATTCAATGTTGATATGGTTAAAGGTAACGTGTGGTATTATCATGCAACTAACGCAATCAAAAATCTTTACACTGTAAGTGTGGACATAACTCCTATAAAAGGAATTGATGTTCATGCCGATTATGCATCTGGTAAGCTCGATGAAGATAATGCTAAAACAAAAACATACTTTAATGTATCTGCTAAAACTAATGTGGACGCATTTAGTGTGTTAGCAGGTTATGCTAAAACTGACAAAGATGAAGGTGTTGTTGCGTTGGATGGCGATTCTCCGATTGCAAATGTATTACCAGTTGATCAAAAATATGCAATTGCAAACTTAACTGATACTTCTGCAATTTATGCAAAAGCCGGATATAGTATAGATGATAAAACCAATGTTTATTTAGCATATGCAGGAATTAACGATAAAACTGTAAATGATGCAGATTCAGCTGAAATTGTTTTAGGCGGAAGCTACAAATACACTAAAAAAATGAAATTCTCAGCACTTTATTCAATGTTTAACGATAAATCAACTGCAAACAAAGATGTTAATGAATTAAAACTTGAAGCAAAATACAGCTTCTAATCTTTTTAGGGCTTTTGCCCTTTTTGTTTTAACATTATAGTGACAGACACTAAATGTGGTGATAAGTGAATTTGTTATTGGTATATTGGTAATTAGGGTTAATTAAGGTTTTTAAAGGTTGATTTTTCAATGGCTGTTTAAAGTTAATAAATATATTATCCGTTAATTTATAATATAGAAAAATAACATAAAAAAAGGCAATGAATGAATTATACAATTCCACGTGATTTGTTTAATGAACTTGTAAAAAATGTATGTAGGTAAAGAAAGCGCTGAAAAGTTTGCGAATGCGTTTGAGGGTTTTTTAAATGTATTTGCAAAAAATGTGGAAGAAAATTTACAAAATAAAAAAGAAAACTTAAAAGCGGAACTTTATAACGAATTAAGAAGCGAACTTGCAACAAAAGAATTTGTCCGTGCCGAGATTAATGAAGTAAGGGCGGAAATCCAAAAAAACAGTCTGCTTTTAAAAATTTTAATAGGCATAAGTATTTTTGTGTTAACTGTTTTTAATCCGAATTTTATAACATTAATAGAAAAGATTTTTAAGTAATAATAAAAATTTCACTAACTTTAAACTAACCCCAATGGCCATTCAGGCATTTATATATTCTCTCAGTTTTTCATAATCATTAACTTTTATCGATTTTTCACAATAACAGATGATTTCTTCATTTTTCAGTCTGCTTAAAATTCTGCTTAAGGTTTCAGCACTCATTCTAAGTTCTTTTGCGAGAAGGTATTTTTTCTTTCTGACAAATTTTTGAGGAAAATTAAGAAGTGTATAAATAACTCTTTTGGTTGCGTCAAATTTTTGGAGTTTGTTAAATTCAAGCTCCTGCATAATCTGATTACTCAGCATTTTAATTATTCTGTCGCTAAAAGGCGGGGTTGAAATGTATTTTTGGAATTTGGAATAATCAATTTTTACAATCTCTGCCTCACTTTCGCTGATTGCGCTTAAACAGTAAGGTCTGTTTTGTATTTGTGAAATAAGTCCGAAAATATCTCCGCATCCAAATTGGCTTTTTGGAATAATATTTCCTTTCAGGTCTGAATCATACATCAAAACCTGAGCGTTTACTATTCCGTAAAAATAATTTTCTTTTTCGCCTTCGTAAAATATAATCTGGTCTTTACTGTAATGTTTGACAATACAAAAAGAAGAAATCTCTTTTAGAGTGGTTTCATCTATATTAAAAAAAAGAGATATTTTTTTCAGTTTGTTAATCACTTGTCTTCAATCCTGATAAAGTTTATAGGTTTAATAACAAAATCGAAGTTTTCAATTTCACTGATGGCTTTTTTTACATTTTTTTCAAGTGATTTATGTGTAGAGAAAAGAAGTTTTACAAACCCGTCTTTTGGTTTTTGCAAAAAGCTTTCAACAGAAATGTCGTTTTTTGCCAAAGTATTTGCAATTTTTTCAAGGACGCCGAGTTTGTCGTTTACGGCGATTCTGAGATAGTATTTAGTTTCAATTTCATCGCTTGTTTTAAGTCTGACTTTTTCGCTTTCAAGGGGTCTTTTATATCCGAGCATAGGGTTTACGTTTCCTCTTGCTATTTCAATAATGTCGCTTATTACTGCACTTGCTGTTGCGTCTCCTCCGGCTCCCGGACCGTAATACATTGTTTCTCCGACCACATCCCCTATAACGCTTACGGCATTCATTACGCCTTCAACTTTTGCAATCATTTGTGTGTTTTTGATGAGAGTAGGGTGGACTCTCAGTTCTATTTCGGTTCCTATTTTTTTGGCAATTCCGAGAAGTTTTATTTCATACCCGAATTCTTTTGCAAATTCTATATCTGTCAGGTTGATGTTTTCTATTCCTTCTATTAAAATATCTTCGGGTTTTGCGTCTATATTGTATGCGATACTTGCAAGAATAAGAAGTTTATGTGCCGCATCATATCCGCCTACGTCAAAAGTCGGATCGGCTTCTGCGTATCCAAGTTCCTGGGCTTCTTTTAATACATCCTCATAATCTCTGCCTTTTTTCATTTCAGTGAGTATATAGTTACATGTGCCGTTGATTATTCCTTTTATTTCTTCGATATGGTTTGCGCTTAATCCATCCCTTAAAGCTTTTATAATAGGAATTCCCCCCGCTACACTTGCTTCATATTCAAAAGGAGTGTTTGCAATTGATTGAAGCTCAAATCTGTGATATGCTAGCAGTGCTTTATTTGCGGTTACAACAGCTTTATTGTGTTTAAGTGCGTCATTTACCACTTCATAGGCTTCATTTACTCCGCCCATAAGTTCTACAACTATGTCTATTTCCGGGTCCTGCGTTATTTCTTTATAATCAGTTGTCAGATGGATATTCACATTTCTTTTTTTGTTTAGATTTCTTACAACACCTGCTTTTACCTTTATTTCTTTTCCTGCCCTTGCTTTAATTAAATCTTTATTTTTTTCAAGGTTTTTAACAACGCTAACTCCTACGGTTCCGACTCCGACTATTCCTATTTTAACCATTTTTGTTTGCCTTTAAATCTTTTAGGAAATTTTTAATATTTTTTGCCGCCTGGCGTATTCTCTTTTCGTTTTCTATAAGCGCAATCCTAACGTATTGATCGCCGTATGCGCCAAAACCTATTCCGGGGCTTACCGCAATGTGTGCTTCTGTTAAAAGTCTTTTGGAAAATTCAAGGCTTCCAAGCTCTCTTGCGCATTCAGGTATTCTTGCCCATACGAACATAGATGCGGTTGGTTTTTCAATTTCCCATCCGGCGTTTGCGAAACTCTCAATTAAAACATCGCGTCTTTGTCTGTAAGTTTCCACTATGTCTTTTACAAGATGCTGATAGTCTCTGAGTGCAACTGTCGCCGCCACTTGGATAGGGGTAAACATTCCGTAATCAATCCATGATTTGTATTTTTGAATAGCTCCGATTAATACAGGGTTTCCTACGACAAATCCGACTCTCCATCCTGCCATATTGTAGCTTTTTGATAGAGTAAAACTCTCAACCGCTACTTCTTTTGCACCTTTTGCTTCGAATATACTCGGTGTTTTGTATCCGTCAAATGTAATGTCCGCATATGCGATGTCGCTTATAATATAAAGCCCTTCCCCTTTTGCAAAGTCAACCGCACGCTGATAAAACTCTTTGGTTACTGTTACTGTTGTTGGGTTGTGCGGAAAGTTTAAGACTAAGAATTTAGGTTTAGGGACGGCTTCTATCATAGCCTGTTTTAGCTGATTGAAAAATTCTTCTTCGTTTAATTCGTATTTTTCGTTATATTTCAGTTCCACTTTCCTGACACTAGCCCCTGCGAGCATAAAAGCATATGAATGTATAGGATATGTCGGGTCGGGAACTATTGCCACATCTCCTACATTTGTAATCGCCTGTGTTAGATGAACGTATCCTTCTTTGCTCCCCATTGTCACCACGGCTTCCGTTTCCGGGTTTAGTGAAACGTTATATCTTCTGGCATACCAGTTACAAATGGCTTCTCTTAACTTATAAATTCCTTTACTTACCGAATACCTGTGGTTTTTTGGTTTTTGTGCCGCTTCTATAAGCTTGTCGACTATCGGTTTTGGGGTTGGACCGTCCGGATTTCCCATAGAAAAATCTATAATGTCTTCTCCCGCTCTTCTTGCCTGTAGTTTTAATTCGTTAATTACTGCAAATATATAATTAGGCAGTCTTTCTATTCTTTCAAAATGATTCATTTGATTCCTTTTATATAAATTCCTCTTTTAAAGTTTTTTTTGGAAAAATTATCCATTATTTTAATATATCTGCATTCTTTTGGAATATTGAGATATATTTTTTTTTGTGCGATTTTTTTTGAAATTATATTTAAAATATTGAGATTTTTGTCGTAAAACACAATATATGGATACCAGTTGTCAAATTTCGAAGTATTGATCGAAATTTGGGAAAACCCGTTTGGATTTATCCAATATATTCCTTTTGCGTTTATAAGTTTTACGGATTTATTTTTAACCGTATATGAATATAGTTTTGCATTTTTGCAGTTTATTTTGTATGTATAATTGTCTTGTTTACTTACTGATGTTACATTACAGTTTTTTTGGGACAGCGTTGTTATAAATAAAAGCGGATCGATATAATGTGAAGATTTCATTTCAAGTGTTACAGAATAAAAGTCGTTGTTTTTGTTTATCTGAATCGGATAAAAATAATAAAATCCGAGGATATTTAAAGTATCATAAAGAATTTTTGTATCCAACACCGGAGTGTTGTCTGTAAATATGAATTTCGGATGAATTAAAACGGGTTTGTTTAAAAAAATTTCAAGAAGTCCGTTGTTTTGCAGATATGATATTGTTTTTTTCAGGGAGGATTCGTTTAAAACAGGTTTTAATAATTCATAGTAAGTTGTGAATTTGTCATTTCCTATTAAATTTTTAATTACTGTTGCATTATTGGCATATAAAAATATGCATAAAAACAGTATGATTGTTTTTTTCATTTTTCATACTCGTTCGGTTTTTTCATATATGTTATTTGGCCGTTTTTAAACAGCAGTCTTATTATTTTTTTTGTTTCGGGCGTAAGTGTTTTGTCCCCGTAATTTACTGTAATGTTTCCATGTCCGAATTTTATATACCAGTTTGTTCCTATCAGTGTTTTTGTGTGCGTTGTTAAATATTCTTCCGTTTTGTTGGTGTCTATGTTTACCGCTTTGAACCATACTTTTTCTTTTGGTATGATTATTACGGTTTTCGGATAAGATGTTGTCTGTTTTGAGAAATCCCCTTTTGGTGAAGTGTTTATATCGGATGCGTATTGTATTTTGTTGTTTTGCGGTTGTGTCGGATTAGATGTCGAATAATTTATTTCTTCTGTCGGAATGATTTTTTGTGAAGTGTTCATATCGGACGCATATTGATCTTTTTTGTTTTGCGGTTGTGTTTCGGATACGGAATATTTTGTCTGATCTATTTGATACGGTGTTGTGATTGTTTGATTTGTTTTGTTTATAATATCTTTTTTAGGAGTATTGTATTGATTATATAATAAATAAGTACCGAGTAAAAAAAGTATAAGAGTTAGTATTAGCAAAATAAAAGTATTATGTTTTTTGGGTTCTTTTAATTTTACGGTATCATTGTTTTCTTTTATAAAATACGTTGCTTTATTGTATTCTTCTATAAGTTCACTCAGGTCTATATGAAATTCTTTTTCTATTATACTTACAAAACCTAAAAATTTAACTCTCGGAATTTTTTCAAATTCTTTATTTTTGATAAAACGCAAAGAAATGGGGGAAATTCTTGTTTTTTTGTTTATCTCTTCAATTGAATATTGCTCAAAAAATTCATTGACATTCATTGGTAATCCTATCTATTAAAATTCCGGCCGCAACCGATACATTTAGTGAATTAAAACCGTTTTTCATCTCAATGCTTAGTATTTTATCAAGTTTTTCTTTAACTTTTTTCTTTAATCCTTCGCCCTCACTGCCCATAATAAGCGCTGTTTTTTCAGCCGATATTTTACATTCGCCTTTCATGTCCGCCCCGGCTATCGTGTAGCCTTTTGTCTTTAATATGTTTATAAGTTCCAGAATGTTCGGATAAACAATAATTTTCATGTCAAGAGCCGCTCCGGAACTCATTCTTATAACCTGCGGCCATTTAAGCTCTTTTATACCTGTAACTATAAGCAAATCTACACCGAGCGCATAAGAAGTTCTTGTTATTGCACCTATATTTCCCATATCGGTAACAGTATCCAGAATTACAATTTTGTTTCCCTGTATGTCCCATTCCTGCGGAACAAAGTCTATTTTTGCGAAATATCCCTGATGATTGCCGTTTCTGCTTATTTTTTGTGCCGTTTTATTGTCGATAAAATTAATATTGAAACGTTTTAGTCTGTTCAGTTCTTTTTTGTCAAGTTTTTTTGCAATTAAAAGCTCTTTAACAATATTTCCATGGTTTTGAATTATATATTCTACTACTCTTTTTCCGTAAACTATCATAAATGTATTTTATCAAAATTATTTGAAATAAGAATACCAATTCAGACAAAACGGCAAAAAGTGGTAAAAATTATTTGTTTGTAAGTTCTTTGTAAATTTCTTTTGAGCTTTTGTCGGATATTTTAGCCAGTAATTTTGATTTTTCTTTAAGAGGGAGATTTAGTTTTTCTATTTCTTCATATGAGAGTGTCAGGTTTTTTCTTTTTTCGCCTTTATTTATGACTACAACCCATTCGCCTTTTGTGTTAGGGAGGAATATTTCTTTTGCTTTGGCTTTTATGTATGTTTCATACATTTTTGTAAGTTCTTTTGCAAGAAATATTTCCCTTTCGGGGATTAGCTCTTTTAATTCGTTAATAAGTTTTTCAATTCTGTGGGGGGATTCGTAAATAATAGCTATTTTCCCGGAATCTGTTATTTCACGGAGTTTGTCCATGCGTTCTTTACCTTTATGAGGTAGAAACATCCAAAAACAAAATTCTCCTTCAAACCCGCTGGCGACATATGCGCTAAGCATGGCGTTTGCTCCCGGTATAACGGTATATTCTATATTGTTTTCCTGACAAAATTTTACCAGTCCGCTTCCCGGATCACTTACTCCCGGCATACCGGCGTCACTTACATAAACACAGTTTTTGGTTTTTAAAATTTCAGGATTGATTTTGGAAACAGCTTCATTTTCATTGTGTGAATGCATGGCGATAAACTGTTTTGTAAGAGGAATATTTAAAAGATTGAGAAGTTTTTTGGTGACTCTTGTGTCTTCGCAAAAAATTATTTCAGCAGTTTTAAGAGCCTCAAAGGCTCTTTTTGAAATATCTTCTAAGTTGCCTATCGGTGTAGGAACTAAACTGAGCAATTAAGCCAGACCGTATTTTTTCTTAAATTTATCTACTTTTCCGCCTCTGTCAATGTTTCTTTCCTGTCCTGTATAGAATGGATGACATTTGTCGCACACTTCTACTCTTAAAGTGTCTTTTGTTGAAAGTATTTCAAATTTGTGACCGCAAGTGCATGTTACCTGGCATTTTACATATTCAGGATGAATACCTTTTCTCATTTATTATCCTTTAATTATTATTTATTCCGAAATTAGTTCGAAATTCTACATTTTTATTCTTAAAGTTAACTTAAATTAAGCAAAGTTTAAAAAACGGTGTTATAGATTGGTGTATTAGTTATTGGTTGTTAGAGTTTTTGAGATTGGAAAGTTTTAAGATTAGTTAAAGTTGTTGGAATTAGTTGAAATTTTTAAGTTTGTAACTTTTAGTCTCAGATAACAAACATTCTTTTAACTGAAAACCTGGAACCCGGAACTTGGAATAGCGTTTTCACATTTTCACCCCGCCACTTTTCAAGCGGCCGGGTTCGCTTTGCACATTTTTCACTTTCTCCCATCCGTATTATTATGCTTTTTGAACAAAATCACTTAAAATTTCTCTTATATTGTGTCCGAAATCAATTTTCAGTTTTGTTTTGCTTCCGGCTTTGTTTATTCCGAGTATTCTGCCTGTTCCGAAAACTTTGTGTTTTACAAGTCCTCCCACTTTAAATATTCCTCCGCTTGGCGCTTCTTTGAGGTTTACCCGTTCGCCTTTTATGAGACCCGCTTCTGTTAAAAACCGGCTTTTGGAAACTCTGCTTCTCTGTCCTCTTATATATCTGCTTTGAACGTATGAAAGCGTGAGTTCTTTTTTTGCTCTTGTTATTGCAACATATGCAAGTCTTCTTTCTTCTTCTATATCTGCTTCATTCAGAGGGAAAAAGCCTTCTTCCATACCTATTACAAAAAGATATTCGAATTCAAGTCCTTTGCTTGCGTGTATAGTCATTACGTTAATTGTTTCATCGTTAATTTTATCCTGATCGCTTTCAAGGGAGAGTTCATTTAAAAATTCACGCAAATTAAGGTCGTTTTTTTCATGCATCATTCCGTAAAACTCTTCCACGTTTCTTCTTTTGTCTTCATCTTTGTAACTGGTGCTGAGTTCCAGCGTTTTTTCTATTGTTTCCGGCAGTTCGGAAATTGGCAGTTTGCTTAAAAATTCTATTGTTTTTTCGAATTCTTTTAAGGTTTTAGCGGCCTTTTTGCTTAAAAACGCCAAATCGTCATTTCTTATGAATTCCAAAAACGATTTTCCGCCTTTTGCTTCTTCGAGTTTAATAATTGTTGTTTTGCCTATACCTCTTCGCGGTTTGTTTACTACTCTTTTAAAAGAATAATCATCGCTTGGATTTACAAAAATTCTTAAATAACTGATTAAATCTTTGATTTCCTCCCTTTCATAAAAGCGCATGCCTCCTACGAGTTTATATGTTATTCCGTATGAACGCAGTCCGTCTTCAATAGAACGGGAAAGTGCGTTTATTCTGTATAAAACGGCAATATTTCTGGGATTTGTCCCAGAATCTATCAAGGTTTTGATTTTAGTTGCAATTGCCTGTGATTCTGCGGCTTCATTATAATTCGATAAAAGAGTGATTTCTTTTCCGTCCCCCATAGCCGAATAAAGTTTTTTATCGTATCTCATTTTGTTAAAACTTATTAACGAATTGGCGGCGTTTAATATTTGATTTGTGGAACGGTAGTTTGTTTCAAGCTTTATAACTTTTGCGTTAAATTCTTTTTCAAAATTAAGTATGTTTTTATGGTTGGCGCCTCTGAATCCGTAAATCGACTGGTCGTCATCCCCGACAACACAGATATTGTTGTGGGTTTTGCAAAGTTTTTTAAGAAGCAGAAGCTGTATTTCATTTGTGTCCTGATATTCGTCAACCATGATATATTGATATTTAGACGAGATTTCTTCACATAAATCGCTGTTTTCATTGAGAACGGTATAAGTCAGTAAAAGCAAATCGTCAAAATCCACAAGATTGTTTTCGAGAAGGTATTTTTGATATCTGTCATAAATATGGGCAAGTTTTTTATATGTGGTGTCTTTTGCCAGGGCATATACGTCCTCTGCACTTAAAAAAGAGTTTTTGTATTTGCTGATTTCTTTGCTTACAAAATTTAGAGGCAAATCTGTTGAGATTGATTTTAATATTTTTTTCTGATCATCGCCGTCAATGATTACAAATGTGTTTTTTCTACCCAGAAGATGTATATAGAGTTTTAAAAACAAAAGCCCGAATTTGTGAAAAGTGAGCAGCAACGGCGGATGTGCAGTGGAATTGTCTATCATTTGCAAGGCACGTTCACGCATTTCACCTGCGGCTTTATTGGTAAAAGTCAGTGTAAGGGTGTTTGCCGGGTCTATCCCAAGACTTAAAAGATATGCAAGCCTTGTTGTTATTGTTTTGGTTTTTCCGCTTCCGGCTCCCGCTAAAATCAAAAGAGCACCGTCTATATGGGTGGCCGCCTCTTTTTGAGCTTCGTTTAATTCTTTTAAAAATTCCATAATCCCGCTTTTTTATAATTATTATACCAAAAAATGATAAAAGTGGTGAAAATGTGAAAGTGAGCGGAGCGAATCCGGCCACTTGGAAAGTGGCGGGGTGAAAATGTGAAAACGCTATTCCAAGTTCTGGGTTCCAAGTATTCAGTTAAAAGAATGTTTGTTATCTGACACTAAAAGTTACAAATTTAAAAATTTCAACTAATTCCAACAACTTTAACTAATCTTAAAACTTTCCAACCATAACAACCCCGATAACCGATAACCAATATACCGATAGTCATATTTGATTTATTATAATTTTTAGTTATAATTCCCGATAATAAAAATAAAGAGGACGGAGATGGTTATTAAATACCTTGATAAAATTTACACATTTTTAGTAATAAATAAAGAAAGCAGTTTTTCAAAAGCCAGTAAAGCTTTGGGTATATCGCAGCCTGCGGTTACACAGCAGATTAGAATTCTTGAAGATTATCTCGGTGTCAGTCTGTTTGAAAGAAAGAAAAACGGTGTAATTCTCACAAAAGAAGGACAGACGTTTTTAATACATGCCAAGGAATTTGAGAAATTTATAAGCGGATTTGAAAAGAAACTTGAAGAGTTCAGAAACGCCGACACCCCGTTTTTAATAGGCGCGTCTCCTACGGTAGGCAATTACAATCTGCCTGAATGTATAAAATATTTTAAAAGCCTTATCAACAGGGAAATAAACCTTGTTATCAAAAATAACGACGCTCTTTTTGAGGATGTTAGAAAGGAAGCTGTTGATATGGCGTTTGTAACGAAAAAAGTTAATAATGATTTGAATTATATGGAGTGGATTAAGGATGAACTTGTGGTGTTTTCAAACAAACCTTTGCCGTTAAGTATAAATCTGGAAGATTTGAAAAATTTTAAACTGATATGCAGGGAACCTGATTCTTCCACGAGAGAATTTATAAAAGCAGTTCTTGAAGAAAAAGAGTTTGAATGCGACATGCTGAATGTGATAAGTGTGGTTCACAATTCCACGGCATTAAAATATACTGTAATGAGTTCAGCCGAACAGGTGGTTTCAATTATTTCAAAAATGGTTATAAAAGACGAACTTAGAGACAAAAAACTGTTTATGTCCAGAATAAAAGGAATGAATCTCAAAAGACAGACATATATAGTTTATAAAGAAAAAACAAAAGATGTAAAAGCGATATTGAATTTTGTAAAAAATTAAACCGCTATTCTTTTATAAACTTCTTATTTCTAGGATTGGATGCAAACGGATTTTTAGGTTTTTCTTCTTTTGGCAGGGTAGCGGCCGCATTTATAAAAAGAGGAACATCTTCTTGTGTTATCTGTATAATGTTATCGAGTGGCACGGTTACTACACTTCCTATGTTTTCTTCTCCGAATCCCGCTTCAAAAATAAATTTTCCGTCAAGAACATGAGCACTTTGAAGCGTATAGTTTGCAATGGCAAACACTATTGCATTGGTAAAATTTTTTGTGATTTCCTGCGGCAGTTCAGGATTGAAATCAATATGCTCAGCATGGCATAAAACAGAAAATTCATCATCATTTTGCAATAAAAGGGTAAGAATTTCTTCTGCGTGTTTGGATTTTAAATCTCTAAAATAAGGTAGGTTCAATATCATTTTCATCCTTTAATTTTTGAAATTCATTTAGCATTTCTTTTACGGTTCTTATTCCGTTTTGCCAGAAATCGGTGTTTTCTATATCCAGACCGAATATTTCAAGCTGTTTTTTAGGAGGAAGGCTTCCTCCCTGGGCTAAAAATTCCAGATATTTTTTTTCAAAATTTTCAAACCCGCTTTTATACAGTTTATACAATGTCAATACCAGAAGCTGGGCGTAAGAATATGAATAACAGTAAAACGGTGAATGAATAAAATGCGGTATATAACTCCACCAGATTTCGTAATTTTGTGTAAGTATTACACTGTTACCGAACATTTTGGCATTTTCTTCCATCCAGATTTTATTGTATTCTTCCGGTTTAAGCTCATCGGAATTATGAACCCTTCTTTCAAAATTGGTAAATACCGTCTGTCTGAAAAGTGTGGCAAAAATATCTTCGAGTTTTCCTGCGTATATTTCCATAAGCTCTTCATTTGGAAGTGATTTTTTAAGTTCTTCAAAAAGAAGCATTTCAGCAAAAATACTTGCCGTTTCGGCAGTGGTTAAAGGTGTGTCCTGATTAAGGTATCCCACGTCTTTTGCCAGATACTGGTGAATAGCGTGTCCTAGTTCATGTGCGAGGGTAAATATGTCCCTTCTTTGGCTTGTGTAATTTAAAAGAACATAAGGGTGTGCCTGCGGAGTTGCCGAGTGTGAAAACGCTCCGCCTCTTTTCCCTTCTTTGGGGAATACATCTATCCATTTTTCGTCAAAGGCTTTTAGGGCTATTTTATAAAATGTATCTGAAAAATTTTTAAAGGCGTTCAAAACCGTTTCTTTTGCCTCTTCAAAAGGAATTTCCCTGTTTTCACCAAGGGTTAGGGGAGCGTATCTGTCATAATCGTAAAGTTTTTCATAACCCAAAAGTTCTTTTTTTATATTGTAGTATTTTTCCACAAGGTAGGTGTTGGAATTTACCGTTTCGATAAGAGCGTCAACACTCTTTTTGGTTACCCTGTTGCTTAAATGTCTCGGTTCTTCAACATTTTCGTATCCTCTGATATCCAGATAATCTGTTTTCCAGTCTTTTTTTATCTGGTTGTATATAAATGTAAAAAGATTTTGATGCGGTTTTAAGCCGAGTGTAAGGGAAATCTGTGCTTTTTTTCTTTCATCCCTGTCATTAGAATATAACCTGCTTAAAACCTCTTCTTCGCTGAAATTTTTTCCGTTAAAGAAAAATTTGAGTCTGCTGATATGTTCATCAAACAGTCTGCTGAATGCACTTGATGATGTAAGGTCTTTTTTCATAAGGATTTTTTCTTCTTTTTCGCTCAGTTTGTATGGAGCCTCTTCTTGCAGGTGAATTAAATAATATTTATAAATTCCGGAGTTTTCTATAAATTTCTGCTGTTTATCCACAGGCAGATAAATAAATTCAAGTTCAAACCAGATTAAATGTTCTTCCGCTTTATTGGCAGTTTCCTGAAATTTTGCCAAAATTCCGCCTTTTGAAGTGTCCGTTGCAAATTCCAGATAAACATATGTAAGGCTTCTGCCTATGTTTTCCCATATTTCTTCATATTCTTTTAAAGTTTCCGTAAATTCATCAGGATTTAGAGTGTAAAGTCTGTTTTTATATGTTTTTTCAAATTCGACGGCTTTAAATTCAGCCTGTTTTAAAAATTCTTCCGCTTCATTGAGCGAATTGAAAAGTGAGCTTAAATCCCAGTTCATCACATGCCTTTTTTATCTAATTATATCAAAATCATCTATTACAAAAAACCCTAAAATTGCGTTAATCATTGCTATTTTTTCAAAATTTTCAAGAGCATTTACTGTTATATCCGCGGGAAAAATTTCTTTTTTGTCCAGAAGCTCTTCCCTTTTAGTGCCTTTTAAAAGAGGGGTTTTCGGAGTTAACCATTTCTGTCCGTCGAAAAAGGCGAGGTTTGATATTGTCGTATCTGTTACCAAGTTGTTTTTTATTATTATGATTTCATCCGTTTGAGGGTTTTTTAGGGAATTTAATTTGTTTCTGTCGGCATATTTGTATGAATAATCAATATCGGAGTAAATCACTTTAAATTTTTTGAATTTTCTTTTTTGCAGTTCAAAATATTCGATATTTTCAATTTTTTTGCTGTAAGTAATTCTCACACGTTTATTTTTTTTTATTTTTATGTAATCTTTTAAATCCGCCGGTTTTGCTTTAAAAAAATCGTATCTTGTTTTATTAAAGCGTTTGTTGTGTAAATCAATGTTTTCAATTTTATCGGTTATTAAAACCGTTTCAATAAACTTCATTTTTGCTCCGTTGATTAAAATTTATACAGTTTTTTTTGATTTTGATTATCTAACTTGGTTATAATTATTTCAAATTTTTAAAAGGAGCGCAAATGGAAGTAAAAGAATTTTTACAAGAGTGTAAAGAAAAAGAAATAGAATTTGTTGATTTCAGATTTACGGATATTAAAGGTGTATGGCATCACGTAACGTATGATATCGACAGTCTAGATGAAGAAATTTTAAGAAACGGTTTGCCGTTTGACGGTAGTTCAATTCCGGCATGGCAGCCGATTAACGAATCGGATATGATTTTAAAACCTGATTTAAAAATAGGAACTCATTTTGTGGATCCGTTTACAGCCGATCCTACAATGGTAGTATTCTGTGATGTTTGTAACACTGACGGAACACCTTATGAAAAATGTCCTAGAAGTATTGCTAAAAAAGCATTGAAATACATGAGTGAGCAGGGAATTGCCGATGTTGCATATTTCGGACCTGAAAATGAATTTTTCGTATTTGACAATATAGTTATTAAAGATGAAATTAACGCCCAGTGTTATGAAGTCGATTCAAGTGAAGGTGTTTGGAATGACAATGCGGACTGGGGAGATGAATTGAATATCGGACACAGACCAAGAACAAAAGGCGGATATTTTCCGGTGGCTCCTGTTGACTCTATGGTGGATTTAAGAGCGGAAATGGTAAAAGTTTTAAAAGAAGTGGGACTTGAAACATTTGTTGTTCACCATGAAGTCGCACAGGCACAGGGAGAAATAGGTGTTAAATTCGGAACGCTTGTAGAAGCGGCCGATAATGTTCAAAAACTTAAATACGTAGTTAAAATGGTAGCTCACTTAAACGGTAAAACGGCTACATTTATGCCAAAACCTCTATACGGTGACAACGGAAACGGAATGCACACTCATATTTCTTTATGGAAAGACGGAGAAAATCTGTTTTATAGTGAGGAAGGATATGCGCATTTAAGTAAGCTCGGACTGAATTTCATAGGCGGTGTTTTAAAACATGCTCAGGCAGTTGCGGCGTTTACCAACTCGTCAACCAACTCTTATAAAAGATTGATTCCGGGATTTGAAGCACCTTCAATTCTTACCTATTCTGCTAAAAACAGAAGTGCAAGCTGTAGAATTCCTTGGGGTTCAGGTAAAAAATCAGTAAGAGCGGAATTCAGGTTCCCTGACAGTTCGGCATGTCCTTATCTTGCGTTTACGGCACTTTTAATGGCGGGACTTGACGGAATTAAAAATGAAATTGATCCGGGCGAACCTATGGAGATGGATTTATTTGAATTAACTCTTGACGAAATCAGGGAAAGAGGCATCAAACAGATGCCGCATACTTTAAGAGAAGCTGTTGAGGCAATGCTTAAAAATAAAGAACTTTTTGAACAGGGTAATGTAATGAGCGGGGATTTTATTCAGACATATCAGCATTATAAATTTGAAACTGAAATTTGGCCGTGGGAAGGCAGACCGCATCCGTATGAGTTTATAACTACATATTCTTGCTAAATTTTTTCTTTCCCCTTTTCTTTTATTTTTTGTTATAATAATCTTTTCATATGAAGGGGGTGCTATGAAAATACTTATCGTCGAAGACAGCGAGATATACAGTAAGCTTTTAAAAAAGAATATTGATAAATATCTTGTTTTTGCAGAATGTTTAAGTGTCAAATCTTTTGAAGAGTTGCAAAATTTAGACGATTTGGATACCTATGACCTTTTTTTATGCGATTATATACTTCCTGATGCTTCTAATGGAGAGCATATATATTATCTTTTGGAAAAATCCCCTAATGTTATTGTTATGAGTCAATTTGAAAAAGAGTTTATGAATTCTGATTTACACAATAAAATTATAGATTTTATAGTTAAAGACGATTATCATACCATTGATTATCTTATGAGACTTATCAAACATTTATACAGAAACAGAAACATTAATATGCTGATAGTTGACGATTCGAATATTATGCTTAAAACCGCAAGAAAAATACTTGAAAAAATAAATATTAATGTTTTTGAAGCTTTAAACGGAAAAAAAGCTTTAAAAATGATTGACACAAAAAAAATAGATATTGTGCTTACGGATATAAATATGCCTGAAATGGACGGGCAGGAGCTTTTGATGTCAATACGCGAAAAACACAATATGACCGAGCTGCCGGTAATAGTGATATCCGGAGATACACATTCGGAGAAATTTTTAAAAACTTTAAAATTAGGAGCAAATGACTTTCTTGCAAAACCTTTTTTAAAAGAAGAACTGGTGCTCAGGGTAAATAATTTGCTTGAAATATGTGATAATTTAAATAAATTTAAAAAACAATTACAGATTGATCCGTTGACAAAAGCGTATAACAGACTGTTTTTAGAAGGAAGCCTTGAAAATATATTTAATATAAACGAACGAAAAACAATAGTTATGCTGGATATCGATCATTTTAAAAATGTTAACGATACATACGGCCATCAGGCGGGAGACGAGGTATTGATTCATTTTATAAATACAATTAAAAAAACAGTCAGAAAATCGGATTTGATTGTCAGATACGGAGGGGAGGAATTTTTGATTTATATGCCTAATACCGTAAAAGAAGAAGCTTTGAGAGTAATATATAAAATAAAAAGCAATTTAAAGCCCTGCAAAGACATTGAATATACATTTTCCGCCGGAATTGCAGATGAAGGGGAAACGCTTGCCGAAATGGTTAAGATTGCGGATAAAAGACTTTATAAGGCAAAAAACACCGGTCGAAATAAAATTGTTTTTAGTTAGGTATGTAAATTTTTTTTATCATTTCTTCATACTCTTTTTTTATATCGCTTTCAATTGTAATCCCTCCTCCGCTTTTGTATATAAAGTCGTAAAGGTTGAAGGTGGAAAGTGGAAGGGGGTTTTCGATATATCTGATTATAACGGCACTGTCAAGAAAGGTTTTTTCATCCGTTATGCCGAATATTCCGGTATAAAATCCTCTTTTATAATTTTCTGTTTTTTTTATTATTTCAACGGTTTTTTTCTTGGGTGTACCGGTAACAGAACCTGCGGGAAGCATCTGTTTTAGTAAACTTGGCCAGTTATAAGGCCAGTTGACAGGGAGTGTCGCTTCTATTTCACTGCTGACTTGTAAAAGGTTTTTTTTGCCTGTATTAATTTTATCAATAAAACGAAATCTGTTAACCCGGATGTTTTTTCCTGTAATTCCCAAATCGTTTCTAAGCAAATCAACAACCATTGTGTGTTCGGCGGTTTCTTTGATGTCTGCAAGTATTTTTTCTTTTGCATCAGGCACGGAAGCGTCAATTGTGCCTTTCATAGGATAAGTAAAAATTTTATTGTTTCGAATGCAAACAAATCTTTCAGGGGAAAAACACACAAATTTGTCTTTAAAATAAAGTTTGAACGGGGCTTTTGCATAGGAGAAAATTTCAAGCAGATTGCAGTTTGTTTTTATTTTGCTTTCAAAAGTAAGATTTAAAAGATACGTGTTTCCGTTTTTTATCTCTTCCGTTACATAATCAAACGCTTTTTTGTATTCTCTAAAAGAAACGGGTTCTTTTTTTAAGATACTGCATGTTTTTGTTTTTTTGAAATTATGGTTGGAAAAAGAAGGGAAAGAAAAATATATGTTTTTCAGGTTTTTTACTTTTTCAATATAAGCGTTTCCGTCAAAATCTATTAAAAAAAATTTTAAATTTTCACTGTTCACTTGCTGTTTTTCATTAAAAGATGTTTTAATATAGCCATTCTTACAGCCACACCGTTACGGACCTGTTCTAGCACAAGACATCTTTTGTCATCCATAACGTCATCGCTTAGATCAATATTTCTGTGAACGGGACCCGGATGCATTATGAAAATGTCTTTGTCTGCGATTATCTCTTTTGTAACCTTGAAATTTTGTGCATAGTCTTCAAGAGATGAAAATGTAGGGTTTTCATGCCTTTCGGTCTGTGTTCTCAGGCTTATAACGGCATCTGAATATTCAATTGCCTCTTTCAGACTGTGCGTAACGGATAGACTGGTTTTGGGGAGAAACTGAGGAGGTCCTACAAGTAAAACTTTTGCCCCGAATCTTGTAAACAGTTCTATGTCGCTGTTGGCTACACGTGAATTTCTGATATCTCCAATAATTGCAATTTTTTTGCCTTGGAGTGTTTTCCATTTTTGCATAAGGGTAAAAAGATCTAAAAGCCCCTGGGTCGGGTGCTGGTGTGCCCCGTCTCCTGCGTTTATAATTGAACATTTGACATATTTTGAGAGAATTTTGGGAACTCCGGCGCGGTTGTGTCGCACAACTATTGCGTCAGGTCCCATTGCGTCAAGGTTTGCGGCCGTGTCAAAAAGCGTTTCTCCTTTACTTGTTGAACTTCTTGCCACATCAAGGTTGACAACATCGGCTCCGAGTCTTTTAGCCGCTATTTCAAAACTGCTTCTTGTTCTTGTGGAGTTTTCAAAAAATATATTGATAATAAGTTTTCCGTCTAAATCGTCTCTTTTTTTAAAATCCAGGAAATTTTCGGCATCTGAGAATATTTGCAATATCTCTTCTTTACTCAAATCTTTGGTATGGGTTAAATGTTTTGACATTCATTTCCTTTTTTGTATAATTTTACTATATTTAAAAAAAAAGGAGAATAGAATGGAATTTGGAACAATTTTGGTAACTTCGTTTGCTACAACTTTTCTTTTTATTGCGCTTGTATATTTTTATATGCTTAAAGCGGGAGCCGAAGCTTAATTTTTCAGCTTTAAATAAACCCTGAGCGGAGGTGGATAACCTTCTGCCGTTTTGCTTAAATCTTCATTTAAAAAACTTTCAAGGCTTGCACCGTCAATCCATTCTGTTTTACGTTGTTCTTCCAGGTCTGTGTATCTTTTTCCTATAAATTCAATATCTTTAAATTTTGCTTTTTCTATCCAGTTGTAAAGTGCTTTTAAAGTAGGGATAAAATAAACGTTTTTCATTTTCTGATATGTTACCGGGCAAAGAGCCGTTTCTCCGTCACCTTCGATAATAAGTGTGTCAAGTATAACCTCGCCTCCCGGATTAAGTCCGGCTTTAAGCTCTTTTAACATTGTTACTGGATCAGGTCTGTGATACAAAACGCCCAGACAGAAAATTGTGTCGAATTTTTTCCCGTAAAAAGGTATATGTTCCACCCCGAGCAGTTTATATTCGATAGAGCTTTTTATAAAACTGTTTATGAATTCGAATTGAAGCTTAAAAAGTGCGCTCGGATCAAACCCGGTAATGCTTTTTGGAGTGTGTTCCAACATTCTGAACATATAATACCCGTTATTGCATCCTACATCCAGAACATCTCCGTTTTTAAGGTTTAAATGCGGTTTTATAATATTCCATTTTATATAACTTCTCCATTCCGTGTCTATAAACAGGTCGTTGATTTTAAACGGCCCTTTTCTCCAGGGTTTCATCATTTTGGCTAAATCTTTTATTTCAGGCGTTAATTTTTCATCCGTTAGGATTTCAATGACGTCATCTGATTTTACATTTTCTACTTTACACTTTTCATTTTTAAACTCTTTGAGTTTAAGATATATCGGTTTAATATTTTTCCATTCAAACCATTTTTGCCGTTCTTTTAATATTTCGTTTATATTCATATTGTTCCTTGGTTAGTGTGTTTGAGTGTTGTTTAATTACAGTCTAAACATACCGGCGGGAGTTTTTTTTTCTTTTTATTATCGTCAAAATTATATATATTGTTGTCGCACTCTTTATGATACACCCCGTAATAATCATAATATTCGTGACAGTCAGGGTAATATTTTAAAGAAATGTCTTTTTTGTTAACACAACCTGCAAAAAAAAGTGGTATTATAAAAAGTGAGAATAACAGTATATGTTTCATCAACGGCCTTTTTTTTAATTATATCAAAAAAGCTCTAAAGGACGAAGGTTGAAGGCTGAAGGGGAAAGAGGAAAGAAAGGGTAGAAGGTAGGAAAAACAAAAAAGGATTGTTATGGAAAAAGTGTTTGAAATTTTTAAACAAATAACAAAAACATCCCACTGTAGCGGTAATACCGGGAAAATGAAAAAATTTCTAACTGAGTGGATTGAAAAATGCGGATATAAATACGAAACTGACAGTGCGGGAAATGTCTTAGCTTATAAAAATACTCCCGTTTTATGTTTGCAGAGTCATTACGATATGGTATGCGTCGGCTCAGCTCCGAATATTGAAACAGTGGAAGAAAACGGATGGCTGAAAGCAAAAAATTCATCTCTTGGTGCCGATAACGGAATAGGTGTGGCTGTGATGTTGCATCTTATGCAAAAATACGACAATCTTGAATTTCTGTTTACAAATGATGAGGAAATAGGGCTTATAGGGGCGTTTAATCTGGAACTTGATATAAAAAGCAAGTATCTTTTAAATCTCGACAGCGAAGATGAAAATATATACATAGGCTGTGCCGGAGGAGTGGATGCTGAGATTACTTATCCGCTTACAACAGAGGAGTGTATAGGCTACTGTGCCGAAGTGTCGATCAAAAACCTGCCCGGCGGACACAGCGGTGTTGATATTGATAAAAATATTCCGAATGCAATTTGTGAGCTTCTTAAACTTGTTAAAAATATCTGCTGTTTCGAAGGAGGCGAAAGAAGAAACTCAATACCTTCAAACGCTTTTGCAAAAGTGTGTTTTATTAGTAAAAAAGGGAAAAAACTGCAGATTGTTTCAAAAGATTATTTGGAATTTTTAAAAAAACTCCCTCACGGTGTGCTGGAATATGATTTTGAGTTTCAGGTTGTAAGCAAATCCGTCAATCTTGCCGTTGTAAAAAATGAAAAAATTATTCTTTCCCTTAGGGCGAACAGCAATGAAAAACTGCAAGAGCTGAAAACATATATAAAACAGAAATGTTCGGGTAGTGATTTGAAGTTTACAGGGGAATATCCTGCGTGGAAGCCGGAAGTGAGCGTTCTTGCGAAAATATTAAAAGATATTATGAATACCGAATATAAAGTAATACACGCAGGACTTGAATGTGCAGTGCTGAAAAACCGCTTTCCTGAAGTTTCTATGGCGTCAATAGGGCCTGTTATAGAAAATCCGCATTCCGTAAACGAAAGGGTAAATCTGGAATCTGTGGCTAAATTTGTAAATAGTGTTGAAAAACTTATTGAAAGGATGAAAGATGAGTGAAAAACTGTTTAAAGGCGTTTTGAATTTCCAAAAAGATGATTTTGAATCTCATAAAATTCTGTTTGAAGAGCTTAAAGAAGGGCAAAAACCGCATACATTTTATATAGGATGCAGTGACAGCAGAATTGTTCCGAATCTGATAACACAGACGATGCCCGGAGAAGTGTTCGTGGTAAGAAATATTGCAAATATAGTGCCGCCGTATGAAATCAACGACGGAACGTATAAATGCACGGCTTCCATATTGGAATATGCTGTGAAATATCTGGAAGTGGAAAACATTCTTGTGTGCGGACACAGTAACTGCGGAGGGCTGAAAGCTCTGTTTTACCCTCCTGAAAAACTTGCAAAACTGCCTTTGGTAAAAAAGTGGCTTGAAATTATAAAAGATGTAAAAGAATCTGTTTTTGATATAGAAGATCCGAAACTCAGGGAATGGGAAGTAGAACAGCTAAATGTAATAAAGCAGCTTGACAACCTAATGACTTATCCGTTTGTAAAAGAAAGGGTTGAAAACGGCAAACTTAAACTTATGGGCTGGTATTATATTATTGAAACCGGAGAAGTGTATAACTATAACAAAGAAAAAAACGAATTCGAAATAATTAATTAACGGTTTTTTCTGAAATAACTGTCAATTCCGTCAGCTATACCGTATGCAAGTTTTTTTTGATAATTAGAGTTGAAAAGTCTTTTGACTTCGACCGGATTGGTAAGGTAACCTGTTTCTATTAGAATTGCCGGCATCTGTGTTCCCACCAAAACCCAAAAAGGTGCCGGTCTTACCCCTCCGTCTTTTATATAAGAATAATGTTTTCTAAGATTTTTGAGTATTCCGCCTTGTATGTCGATGGCAAGTTTGTTTGAATCAATTATTCTGTCCCTGTTTAAAAAATTCAGTATTACACGTTGATCGGTATAATTAAGCCCTTTTATCTCTTTGTTTTCAAGTCTTGCGACTCTTATAGCCCTTTCGTTTCTTGTAGGAGAGAGATAATATGTTTCAATTCCGTGTGCTCTTTTGTTGTGTCCCGGTGCTATATTACAGTGAATTGAAATAAAAAGGTCCGCTTTTTTCAGGTTTGCAAAATGTGTTCTTTTTTTGAGCGGTATGAAATAATCGGAATTTCTGGTTAAATATACCGTATAACCTTTACCGATAAGGTCGTTTTTTAAATATTTGGCGATTTTTAAAACGGAAATTTTTTCATATCTGTTGTTAATCCCTACACCGCCCACGTCTTTACCTCCATGTCCCGGGTCAATGACTATAATTTTGGCTTTTTTATAAATTTTAGGTTTTTGTGCCAATACAGTTTGAATGTTTTTTTTTGCCGCTGAGGTATAAATGATAGTTAGAACACTGTTTTTTATGCTGTATTTAATTAAAAAAATTTTCTTGGAATATAATACAAGCCGGACGGTTTTTTTATTATACTGGGCGATTTTCATTTGTATGTTGTTTGTAAGTTTTCTGGATATGGGTTTGAATATTATGCTGTTTGGAAGATCAAAAACCTTTTTAAAATACTGTTTTGATTTTATAGTAAAATATTTTATATTTGTATTGGGGATTTTGATTTTTAACGGATTGTAAGAATATATTTTTATATGTTTTGGAGGAAGTTTTGCGTTGTTTGAAGGGGCTTTGTCTTTGCTTTTTTTTAGATATATTTTTGACTTCATATTTTTATGCAATAACTTATACAGTTTTTGACTGTAATCTTTTGTATCAAAATGTAAGAAACCGCCACACTCAACCAGGCCTTTAAGCGCTTTTATTTTTTGTTGTGTATTGTTATCCAATATAGCAGATATATATTTTTGCTGATATTTATAATAGTCTTTATATGCACTGTTTATTGATGAAGTGTTGCATGCAAATAAGAAAGAAAAAAGAAAAAAGAAAGTAATTTTTTTCATTGTTTTCCGAGAAGTTCTTCCATCAATTCTTTAACACTTAATAGTTTGTCTGCTCTGTAAGCATAAGCGCCGCTGAAAAACAGCCCTAATTCTTTATCGCCCGTATAAGCGTCCGCAAGTCTGTCGGCTATGCAGTAGCCTACTTTTCTTGCCTCTTCCCCTCTTTTGCAAGGGAAAACGCAGTTTGAAATACATTTAATTACTGGAGCTTCTTTTTTTGCTACTTTTTCTATAAGTTTTGTTCTTATACCTCTGGCGGGATAACCGACAGGGGATTTCATAAGCATAATATCTTCTTTTTTTGCGTTTAATAAAATGTTTTTAAATGTATCGCTTGCGTCACATTCATAAGTTAAAGCGAATCTGGTTCCGAGTTGAACGGCGTTTGCACCCAGATCCATAAATTTAAGAATATCTTCATGTGTCCAGATACCTCCGGCGGCTATAATAGGAATGTTTTTATCCCATCTGTCAACTTCTTCCCGGACATCAGGCACAAGGTTTTCAAGCTGGTTTTCTTCTTTGAGGCAGTCTTCATATTTGAATCCTTGATGTCCACCGCTCAGTGGCCCTTCCACAATAACGGCGTCCGGTATTCTCCCGTATCTTTTTTCCCATCTTTTGGCTATAAGTTTAAAAGCTCTTCCCGTTGATACGATAGGCACAAGTGCCACATCAGGGAAATTTTTTGTATATTCGGGCATATCCATAGGGAGCCCCGCACCTGTGATAATTATATCCGCACCCGCCTCGCAGGATTCCCGGACAACTCTTCCGTAATCGTTTATGGCATATAAAACATTCGCTCCCAGAGGTGCGTTAGCGCAGATGTTTCGCGCGTTTTCAAAAATTTTAAAAAGAGCTTCGCGGTTGTAAAAATCTTTTTCCAAAAGAGGTCTGCCCTCAACAAGTTTTGCATGTTTTTTGTTTTCGTAATATCCGGTTCCGACTGTGCTTATTATACCAAGACCGCCTTCTTTGCTGACATTTCCGGCAAGTCTGTCCCAGCTTATGCCAAGACCCATACCGCCCTGAACAACAGGGTGTTTTATGGTGTGTTTACCGATTTTTACAGGTTTCATTATACCACCTTTACTTTTGCGAATTTTCTTTTGCCTATTTGAAGTATATATTCTTCTTCTCTGTTTAGTTCAATGTTATGATCGGAAATTTTTTCCTGGTTTATTCGGACCGCACCGCCTTTTATATGGCGTCTGGCTTCTGATTTTGAATTTGCCAGACCGCTGGCGACAAGAGCGTCGATTATGTTTGTTTCGCTTATTTGGATTTCTGCTATGTCATCTGGTATCTGTCCTTGTTTGTGGACTTTATCGAACTGTTCTTTTGCTTTTATTCCTGCGTCTTTTCCGTAAAACCTTTCTACAATTTCCATGGCAAGTGCTTCTTTTGCGATTTTAGGATTAAGTCCGTTTTTGACCTCTTTTTTTAATTCTTCTATTTCAGATATTGATTTGTCGCTGAGCAGTTCATACCAGTCCCACATAAGTTCGTCCGAAATTGACAGGGTTTTTGCAAATATCGTGTTAGGCTCTTCCGTAATGCCGATATAGTTACCCAGGGATTTGCTCATTTTATTTATTCCGTCAAGCCCCACCAACAGAGGCATCATAATAACGCTTTGTTCTTTTCCGATATTATATGTTTTTTGAAGCTGTCTTCCCATAAGAAGGTTGAATTTCTGATCGGTTCCTCCGATTTCTATATCGCTTTTGAGTGCTACGCTGTCATATCCTTGAAGCAGCGGATACATAAATTCGCTAATGGCGATAGGGGTGTTTGATTTGTATCTTTTTTCAAAATCATCTCTTTCAAGCATTCTGGCAACGGTAAATGTAGTGGTCAGTTCTACAATTCCGGCGGCTCCCAGGGCGTTTAGCCATTTTGAGTTGAATACCACTTCGGTATTTTCTTTATCAAGTATTTTAAAAACCTGTTCTTTATAAGTCTCTGCGTTTTTGGCCACTTCTTCGGGTGTGAGCATTTTTCTGGTTGCACTTTTTCCGGAAGGATCACCTATCTGTGCTGTAAAATCCCCTATCAAAAACTGGACTGTCGCACCGTATTTCTGAAAAACTTTAAGTTTTTGCAGTAAGACCGTATGTCCTAAATGCAAATCCGGGGCTGTCGGGTCAAAACCTGCTTTTATTGTAAAAGTTTTACCTTCTTTTAAAAACCTGTTTATCAGATTTTCGATATATTCAAGCCCTATAATTTCATTGGCCCCTCTTTGTATTTCGGCCATCGCTTCGTCAAGTTTAGGGTGTTTTTCAGATTTTTCATTTTTTACTTTTAATTTTTCACTTTTAACATTACCCATTATACGCGTCCTTTGTCGATATGAATTCTATAATATTGTATGCATTTGCTATTTTTTGTTTGATTTTATTGTATTCTTTTGAATCAAGTTCAATTTCCAGTCTGCAATTAGCCGCGTCTTTGCCAAGGTTTATTGAATGTATAAAAATACCCTGTTTACTCAAAAAACCGACAAATCTGGCAAGTTCGCCTTTTTTGTTTTGCAGGGATACAACCAGAAAATATCTGTTTTGAATATTTCTGTTCCATTGTGCAAATACAGCTTTTCCTATTTTCTTTTCGGCATTATTACAAAATCTATGATGAATTTCAACCCCACGTTTTTGTAAAAGAGCCAGGATTTTATCTCCGAATTTAGGGTGACAGCAGTAATTAAAGCCGATTTCGCTTATCTGTTTGTTTGTGAGTATTTTAATATTTCCGAATTCATATTCTTTTAAATTGATGTTTTTAAAATACAAAATATTTCTTTTTTTCATTGTTTTATACAGTCTTTTTACCACATCTTTAAGAAAATTTTTATCGTCCACTATTTTGCTTACCGATTCGCAGAGATAGTTGGCTTTGAGAAGTGCTTTTATTTTGATTTCGTTTATATCGAAAATACCTTTTAATATTGCTATTGCGAGTTTTCTGTTTATTTCCGCTTCTTTTTGCCGGCAGAGTTTTTTTTGTTCGTATTTTGCTTTGCTTGTTTTAAGGGATTCTATCCAGCTGCATCTTGGAATAACGTTTTGACCTGTGGTAATTTTGATAATGTCGCCGGTTTTTAATGTAGTTAATAAAGGGGCTTTTTCTTTATTGATATAAGCCTCAATCGCTTTATTTCCTATATCCGTGTGAATTGTATAGGCAAAATCAAGTGCCGTTGCACCTCTTGGAAGGGTAAATGTTTCAAATTTAGGGGAGTAGACAACAATGTCTTCACTAAACAGATCGTTTTTTGCCAGTTCGTAAAAATCTTCAATATCTTCTTCGAATTTCATATCTTCAAGCCATTTTATATTCGGAAGTGCGGTGTTTAATTTATATTTCCAGTGTGCGGCAATTCCGAATTCCGCATTTTTATCCATATCAAAAGTCCTGATTTGCACTTCTATAATGGAGTTTCCGTCATATACCGTTGTATGCAGTGTCTGATAACCGTTTTCTTTCGGAATGGCTATATAGTCTTTAAACCTGCTTATAAGTGGTCTGAAATTCAAATGAATTACGCCCAGTGTTTCATAGCATTCAATCGGTTCGTTAATAACTATTCTGATTGCAAGCAGGTCGAGTATTTCTTCAATGGAAATACCTTTTCTCTGCATTTTCAGAAATATTGAATAATAATGCTTTATACGGCTTTTTATTTCAAAACCTTCAAGTCCTTCTTTTAAAAGTAGTTTTTGTATTTTTTGTGTAAATTCATTCAGCCTTAAAGTAAACTCTTCTTTGTGTTTTTTAAGATATTTGTCTATTTTTTTGTATTCCTGCGGGAGCAGATATTTAAATGCCAAATCTTCAAGACAGTTTTTAAGTGTTGAAATGCCTAGTCTGTGGGCAATAGGGGTGTAAACCACAAGAGTTTCTTCCGCTATTCTTTTTTGTTTGTCGGGGTTAAGGGCGTTTAAGGTTAGCATATTGTGAAGTCTGTCGCACAGTTTGATAACCAAAACCCTTATATCCTGAATAGAGGCCAGAAGCATTTTTCTGAATGTCATTGCAGATTTTGTAAGTTTTTCGTTTGAAGTGGAAGGTGCCAGAGAAGTTTGTCTTATTTCAACGATTTTGGTCAGGCCTTCAACAAGATTGGCGACGTTTTTTCCAAAAGTGTCCTTAATATAATATATGGTGTATGGAGTATCTTCAACCACATCGTGTAAAATCGCCGCTGTAATCACATCTTCACTTTCACTGAAATAACTGGTGATTACGGCAACAAGAATCGGATGTATCACATAATCTTCGCCGCTTTTTCTTTTTTGGTTTTTATGTGCTTTGATTGCGAATTCAATTGCTTTATTAATCAGAGGGGTGTTTATCCTGCGAAGCAGAAGTTTTTGTGCTTCGTCTGTGGATTTTATATGTTTTATTTTTTCTAATAGCTGTAAAAAATTTTCTCTCAAACTTCTTTAACCTTTATGAGGCCTTCTGCAATTTCAAGAGTGGCGATTTCCGTAAGCTGCATATTGTGTTTAGGCAGTTCAAGCATAGGTTTTGCCCCGTTTATAAGCTCATTAACCCTTTTTGATATTGCCTGGCTTAATAAAAACCTGTCGTAATTTACTTTTTCCAGCGCTTTTGCGTTAATCTGTTCTATTCTCATAACTCTCCTTTGATTTTATTTTACTATTGAATATTTTGCGTCGTTTTCATTTCTAAGAATTTTTAGCAAATTCCCTTTTTTAAACATATTGCAAACTATTATCGGCAATTTGTTTTCACGTGCTAGGGCTATTGCCGTGTCGTCCATTACTTTTATATTGTCTTTTAAAGCGTCTTCATAATTTATTTCTTTAAGCAATACCGCATCATTGTATTTTTCAGGATCCTGATCGTATATTCCGTCCACTTTTGTCGCTTTTATAATTGCTTTTGCACCGATTTCCCTGGCTCTTAAAACTCCGGCGGTATCTGTCGTAAAAAACGGATTTCCGGTTCCAGCCGCAAAAATAACGACCCGTCCTTTTTCAAGGTGTCTTATAGCACGTCTGACTATAAAGTTTTCCGCTATTTCTTCCATTTTTATAGCACTTTGAACTCTTACGCCCACACCGTCGCTTTCAAGGGCTTCCTGCATTGCGACAGCGTTTATTACGGTTGCCATCATTCCCATATAATCACCCGATGTTCTTTTTATGATACCGTCTTTTGCCGCACTTACCCCACGTATAAAGTTTCCGCCTCCTATTACTATCGCCACTTCAAAACCTTCGTTTATAACCGATTTTATTTCATCTGCGAGATATTTTAGTATTTTGGTGTTAATTCCAAACCCGTCTTCGCCCGCTAATGCTTCACCGGAAAATTTGATTAAAATTCTTTTGTTGTGTATTTTCATTTGAAGGCCTTTTTAAAATGATATTTTATCATAAATTTTTATTAACCGATAATGCCAGTCTAAATATTACAAAGTAAAAAATGGTGAAAGTATAAAAGGGTAAAACGAAGAGAAAAATGTTAAATTTTAAATAATTGTTATATAAATTTATATCCGGTGCCTGATATTAATAGCTTTAAAAACATTAACTAAGCATAAAAACTTCAACAAGCAAAACAAATCTGACATTTTCACTTTAAATATATTACTTTCAAAGGATTGAGGGGTTTGTCTTTATAGGTTGTTTCAAATTCAAGTGTATTGTTTATTCTTGCTATGATCTGACCTTTTTTTACGTAACTTCCTTTTTTTAACAGAGGGGAAATTTTACTGAGATTTGCATATATGCTAAACAGATTTCCGGAATGCTTGATAAAAATAACTTTTTTATCCCCGCTGTTGCCGATATATACGACTTTTCCGCTCATAATTGAACGCACGAGAGAGTTTGGTTTTGCTTTAATTGTAATTGAATCGTTGTATATTCTTATTTTATAGATGGGATCAATATATGAGCCGAATTTTTTAATAATTTTTCCGTGAACAGGAGGAATAGTTTTTCTTCCTCTGTAATTTGCGGTTTTAGGTTTAAAATACGAAGAGCCTACTTTTTTTACATTTACTGTTTTTTGTCTTCTTTTAACTATTTTCAATTCTTGCAGTTTTTTACGCAGAGTTTGCTGCTTTTTTATCATGGAAAGAAGTTTTGTTTTATATAATCTTTTTTGTTTTTTAAGTGAATAAAGCTCTTTTGTTTTTTGTGTTTTTAACTTTTTTAAGCTGTTTTTTTTATTTTGCAAGAGCTGTTTTTTCTGTTTTATGCTTAATATTTTTTGATTTGTAAGATTAAGTGTTTTGTCTATTTTTTTATATTTTCGAAGCAGGTTCGAAATTTTAACGGAATATAATTTCAGGGCTTTTTTGTTTATTTCACTGTAAATAAGATCATTCAGTGAATCAATCTGCTGTGTGTCTAGATAATAATTCTGAGAAATAAATTTTATTATTTCATTTTTAATTTCTTCTTTCTGGTGGTTTAAACCGCTTGAAAGGTCGTTAAGCTCATGAAGTGTTTTGGTTGAGTTTTTAAGCATATTGCTAAGCCGGGCGATATCTTTATTGATTGAGTTTTCCTGTTCGTTGAGTTTAATTATGTATTTTTCTTTTTTTATAATTTTTTTTGCAAGCGTATCGAGTTTGCTGTTCATTTTTGCAATATAAAAAGATGTTTTTTTAATCTCTTTTTTTGTTGAAGTAATTGTTGCCGAATATAAAATTACAGCCATTAATAAAAAAACTGTTTTTTTCATATTTTCCTTCCGCTTACAACTACTATTGAAGAGAATATGGATATACAAACGCTTACGGTCGCAAGTATTCCGAATTCATTCAAAAGATTTATATTTAAGGTAATGTTTAAATCTTGAAGTATTGTTTTATATAAAAGAGAATTTTGTATATAAATCAGACATATAAATGTAACAAACAGGGCCATTAAGGAGTCGATAAACGCTATTTTAAACAAAGCCGCACCCCTGAACCAGAAAGGTGCACCGAAAAGTTCCATGATATACATTCTTTCGTTGTGTTCTAGTTTCCATACTTCTAACTGTTTGAGAATAAGCAGGAATCCGAGCACCGCTATTATTGCCATAAAAAGACTGGTAGTTGTTTTTAAAAGCATCAGAAGGTTATATATTTTTGTCTGGGAGCTTCTGTATGTTAAAACCCTTTTGATGTAAGGAAAACTTTTCAATACACCTTCTATTTCATTCAGTTTATTCGGTGACGGCAGGGTTTTTAGTTTGAGTTTGTAAAAATAAGGCATTTTAACGGAAGAAAGGTTTATGTTTTTAAATTTGCTTTTCATGGCGTTTAACTGTGTTGAAATATTTATCGGCTCTATTTTAGCAATTTCTTTAATGTTTATGTTTGAAATTTTTTTTTCGCTTACGATGACTATCGAATAATTATGCAATATATTTTGCTGATACTGATGAAGTATGTTATTGAAAATTCTAAACAGAAAAATACTTATAAGTATGGAAATAAGTGCCAGAATAAGAGCGAAGTGGCTTTTAAGAGAGTTCATAAAGGTGTCCTTTTTCAAGGTGAATTTGTCTATAATTTATATTAAATGTATGGGGAATCGAATGCGATGCAATCATTACCGTAATATCTTTTTCTCTGTTTGCCATAATAAACAGCTCCATTACCAGGTTTGCCGAGTATTCGTCAAGACCTGAGATCGGCTCATCTGCCAGAATCATAACAGGTTCATGGATAATTGCCCTGGCTATTGCCGCTCTTTGCTGTTCCCCGCCGCTCAGTTCTTTCGGGTATCTGTCAAGTTTGTGCGAAAGTTTAACACGGCTTAACAGTTTAATCGCTTCGTTTTCAGCCGTCTGTTTATCAATTCCGCTTATAAGCATAGGGAGCATGACGTTTTTTAATATTGTCCATTCCGGAATCAGTTTATAATCCTGAAATACAACACCCAGATATTTTCTTAGATATGAAAGTTTGGATTTTTTTATTTTATTTAGTTCAATTCCGCCTACGTTTAAGGAACCTTTTATAACGGGCACTTCTCCGTAAATAGATTTGATTATAGTTGTTTTTCCGCTTCCGCTTATTCCTGTTAAAAATACAAAATCTTTGGGGTTTATTTTAAAATTCGCGTTTTTAATTACAGCTTCGTTTTCATATCCTATATATAGATTTTTTGCATCAATCAGTGCCATTGAAAAGCCTTTTAAGTTCCTGGTGTGCCAGAAAATTTTCTTTTATCGGTGCCGGGTGTTTAAAATATTCCGGTATTTCTTTATTTAGTATGTAAATATGTTCGGGTCTGTTGAAATTTCCTATTGTTGCCCTGACAAGCTCTCTGTTTTCATCTATTTTAAACACTTTTTCTATGTGAATAACGAAATTTTTTTTGATTATCGGCGTAAACGATAAATTTTTAAGTTTTTTTTCAAAGGAAAAATCAAAGGTTTCATTGAGCTCTTCCGAGTTTTCAAGGGAATACATATAAATATCATATATGTTTTTGTTCATTTTTTTCCATCTGTCTTCATATTTGCTGGAAATTTCATAAGGTATGTTCTTTTTTATATTTAGGTCCGTTTTTTCAAAATTCAAAAATTTTTTAAGAGAATATTCGAAATAATTTTCACTGTCTGTTCTTAAATGTAAAAATCCTTTTTTTTGAAGCGTTCTTACTGATTCTTGTATAAAATCACTGTTTATTACGCGTCTGTGAGGTTTTTTATCCCAAGGAACGGGAAAATGAACGTAAATAGAATGAAGTCTGTTTGATTTTATTTTGCTTAATATAATTCTTGCGTCATGGTTAATGATTCTTATATTGTTTATCTTTTCGTGAATACAGCGTCTTAATACTTGTTCAATGGAAGGTTTGTGTATTTCTATTCCCAAAATTGTTTTTTCGGGATATTTTTTTGCCAGATGAATAAGATGCCTTCCGCTTCCAAATCCTACTTCTACAATATCAATATCGTTTAAATCATCCGTAATGTCAAGCAGGTTTTTGTTGGGAATTTTTTCTTTAATTCCGTTAATGTTTTCAAATATAATTTTACACTCGTTTAATTTTACAAAAGCATTGTAGGCTTTTTTTATTTCACTTATAACGGGTCTTGTGGTTTTGTCGTATTTTATTAAAAAACCGTTTTTTCTTTTTTGAATATTTATAAGAAAACGGGCTTCGTCAGTTAGGACCCCTATAAGGTTTTCAGCCTGAAAAATAAATTCGACTTTTTCGGTTTTTATTGGGAAGGAAAAATTTTTAATATTGTCGACAACGATATGGGGCATTAAAAATTAACCTTCACTTCGTTTTCTTTTGATATTAAACCGTATTTATCGACAGCGTATATTTTATATGAATAAGTGTGTTTGTGTTTTACGCTGTTGTCTGTAAATGTGTTGGATTTGACGATATATTTGTGTTCTTTTGTGTTTGCGGTTTCATCTTTTTTAATAATAAGATACTTAGCCGCCCTTTCATCCGGGCTGGACATGGAGATTTCTATTTTTTTGGTATACGGGTTTGTCGAAACAAGCGGTTTTGCCGGAGTGGAAAGTGTTTGTCCCATGACTTCCGGTGTTTTATCCATTAAAGATTCTGTTTTGTGTGAAGTTACACCTGTTACTTTAAAAAATCTTTTTATTCCGTCTTTATCCAGTTTATAGGTATAAGAGTTTGCTTTTGTTTTTGCTATAAGTTTATATCCGAAAAATGTTTTTTCATAAACATTATAATGATCTGTGTTTTGAAGAGGACTCCATGATATGATTATTTTTTTAGGAAGGTTGTTTGTAGCCTGTATGTTTTCGATAACAGGCGGTTTTGGAAAAGTGGATACGGTAATTGTCTGTGAAGGTGTGGATTTAAGGTTGTCAAACGTATAAGCGATAATTCTGTATTTATAAATTTTTCCGTCTTTTAGGTTTTTATCAATATATTCTACATTATATCTTGGTGTCAAATCGGCAAGATGTTCCCATTTCGCCGTATTGTCGTTAAATCTTTGAATTACATACCCTTGAACTCTTTCGTTCGGATGGGGTCTGAAAAGTATTTTTACAATCCCTTTTTGAAGGGGTTTAACTTCCAGAGGAATTACGGGAGCCACTGTCGGCAGTGTTTTTTGTGAAATTTCTTTTGCCAGGGAAGGCGTTTTTGTTTTATCGAAAGCGGCTATTCTGTAAGTGTATAGTGTTGAAGGTTTGAGACTTTTGTCTATATATAATGACTGATAAGGGTTGTTGACGGTTGTCAGCATTTTCCATTTGTGTGTTTTTGTGTTCAGTTTTTGTATGTAATATCCGTTCATTCCGTTTACAATATTCCATTTTAAAGCAATTGCATTTCTGTCCGGATAAGCTTTGAATGTTTTTACATGAGGGAGTTTCGGGTTTGATTTAGGAGAAGGTTTATTGTTTACCGCACAGCCGGTTATAAGCATTAAAGAGCTTAGATAAATTATTAATCTTTTCATTTTCACTTCCTTTTAAAAGTTTTTTAAAATCATCAAATACTGGTGCAATTATACTAAGTTTTTTACCGTTTGGGTGAGTAAAATAAATTTCTGAGGCATGGAGCATAACCCTCGGGGTTTTCTGTTCTTTTTTGCCGTAAAGCCTGTCTCCTGAAATATAACGTCCGAGTTTGCCTAGGTGAACCCTTATCTGATGTGTCCTGCCGGTAAAAAGTTTTGCCGCAGTCAGATTTTCGTATATAGGTACAAAAAGCGTTTTTGCATCTCTTCCTCCTGAAACCACAGCCATTTTAAGCCTGTTTTTAGGATTTCTGCCTATGGGTGCGTTAACACATACGGCTTCTTTTAGGGGGTGGTTTAAAAACATCAGATAATATCTGCCCATGCTTTTATCTTTGAGTTGGGCGCTTAGAAATTCGTGGCTTTTGTCTGTTTTGGCTATTACGAGTGCACCGCTTGTTTCTTTGTCTATTCTGTGGACTATTCCGAATCTTTCGTCACCCGCAATGGTTGAAAGCGAATAGTTTTTACTTTTGAGCCAGTCAACCACGGTTGCTTCTTTTACCGATGGGGCGGGGTGAACCACTATTCCGGAAGGCTTGTTTATTACCAGAAGCTCATCGTCTTCATAAAGCACCGGAATATCAAAGTTTACTTCATACTGTTGAGGGGAACGGATCGTTTCAGTCTCTTCTATAAGTATTTCGTCTCCGGGGCTTATTTTAATTCCGCCTTTTTTTACGGTTTTGGAGTTTATTTTTACTTTTTCTTTTTTTATCAGAGCCTCTACCTGATTGCGCGATACGTTTAATTTAGTGCTTAAATATTTGTCTATTCTTTCATTCTTGTCGGCAATAAGGCGATTCAAGCAAGTCCTTTTTTTATAATTATAGCAAAACGGGGGAAAGAGGGTGAAAATGGTGAAAATGTGAAAATGTGAAAATGGTGAAAATGTGAAAATGTGAAAATGTGAAAATGTGAAAATGTGAAAATGTGAAAATGTGAAAATGTGAAAAGGGGTTCCAGGTCCCAAGTATTCAGTTAAGATAATATTTGGTGCCTGACACTAATAGCCATAAAAACCTCAAAAACCATAAAACCATAGTAACCTTAAATAACCTTAACAACTTTAACTAACCTCAATAACTTTACAACCATAACAGCCCTAATAACCTTAACTAACCTAAAAACCATAATAACTATAATAATACACTTAACTAGCCGGCATACCAGTTACCCCTCAGATGCAACTCTTGACAAATTCAGACATTTTAACTAAAATCGCAAAACACAAACTTCCTAATACTACAAAATCTTACAAGGATATTAATGGAAAACGAAAATCACAATACCGCCAATAAAGGTAATAATAGAAAACACAGAACTCATATTCCCGTAGAAGGGCATACTATTGAGGATTTGAGAAGCAAACCGACAGATGATCTTATTAAAATTGCAAACGGACTCGGAGTTGAAAATCCGCAGGAGTTTAAACGTCAGGATTTGATGTTTGAAATTTTAAAAGCTCAGGTTGCCCAGGGAGGGTATTTGCTTTTTACAGGAATACTTGAAATAATGCCTGATGGATACGGGTTTTTAAGAAGTATAGGGGGTAATTTTGAAAACTCTTTAAACGATGTTTACGTATCACAGACCCAAATCAGAAGATTTGCCATAAGAACCGGAGATATAGTTACCGGGCAGGTCAGACCTCCGAAAGATCAGGAAAAATATTATGCTCTTTTAAAAATAGAGGCCATAAACTATCTTCCTCCCGAAGAAGCGAAAAAAAGACCTCTTTTTGATAACCTCACACCTCTTTATCCGCAGGAAAAAATTAAACTCGAATATGAACCTACAAAACTTACCGGAAGGGTTTTGGATCTTTTCGCACCTATCGGCAAGGGGCAGAGGGGGCTTGTTGTTGCACCTCCTAGGAGCGGTAAAACAGTATTCTTAAAAGAAATAGCACACGGTATTACAAAAAACCATCCGGAAATTGTTTTAATGGTCTTGCTGGTTGACGAAAGACCTGAAGAAGTAACCGACATGCAAAGAAGCGTAAAAGGTGAAGTTTATTCTTCCACATTTGATAAACCCGCCCAAAATCACGTTCGTGTTGCCGAACTTGTAATAGAAAAAGCCAAAAGAATGGTGGAAATGGGCAAAGATGTCGTGATTCTTTTGGATTCTATCACAAGACTCGCAAGAGCTTACAATACCGTTACACCTGCAAGCGGTAAAATATTAAGCGGCGGGGTGGACGCAAATGCTCTTCACAAACCGAAAAGATTCTTCGGTGCCGCCAGAAATATAGAAGAGGGCGGAAGTCTTACCATTATGGCCACTGCCCTTATCGAAACCGGATCTAAAATGGATGAGGTTATTTTTGAAGAATTCAAAGGAACCGGAAATATGGAAGCGGTGCTTAGCAGAAGAATTTCGGACAGAAGAATATATCCTGCTATTGATATTCTCAAATCCGGAACAAGAAAAGAAGAGCTTCTTCTTACTCCGGAAGAGCTTGCAAAAGTATGGGCGATTAGAAATATAATTTCTGAAATGGATGAGATTGAAGCCCTTAAACTGATGTATTCAAAAATGCTCAAAACAAAAAACAATCAGGAATTTTTAAGCGTCATCAATGAATAGATGCGGTGTTTTTGACAGCGGAGTCGGAGGCCTTAGTGTGGCCTCCGAAATTTTAAAATCAAAACTTTTTGATGAAATAATATATTTCGGCGATACAGCCCGTGTTCCATACGGAAACAAAAACGAATCAACCATTATCAGGTATTCTCTTGAAGCTCTCGAATTTTTAAAAAACTTTGATATTGATTTTTTGGTTGTTGCCTGTAATTCAGCAAGTTCCGTTGCCGTTGAAGAGCTTAAAAAAGAGGCGGGTTTTCCCGTTGCCGGTGTAATAGAAGCCGGGGTAAAGGCTTTAAAATCGGATAAAAACTCCAAAATTCTTCTTACAGGCACAAGAAGGACGATAAACAGCGGAAAATATCAGGAAATGCTTTTACAAAGAGGCTTTAAAAATGTTGTATCTGTTGCTACGCCGCTTTTTGTTCCCTTGGTGGAAGAGGGTGTGATAGAAGGCAGGATTGTGGATGAAGCGTTTGAGCTTTATTTCGGACATATAAACAAAAGCGAAATCGACTGTGTTATACTCGGATGCACTCATTATCCTTTTTTGGAAAAAAGCTTTCAAAAACACTTTCCAAATGCAAAGCTTATCCACTCCGGACAGGCCATTGTGGAGCTGTTGCAAAATGAATATTGCCTAAAAGAAAAACCGGAAACTTCAATCAAACTCTTTGCAAGTGACAATCCGGAGGAACTAAGAAGCAAAGCAAAAGAGTGGCTTAATTTATGATATAATTATGTACGTAATTATGTAAAGGACTGGTTATGGAAATAGTAACAATGAGCGAAGCCAGGAATAATCTTAAAGAAATTTTTGAAAAAGTCTATTTTGATCATGATGAAGTGATTATTCATAGAAAAGGTAAAGAAAGTGTTGTTATGATTTCTTTGGATGAATTTAATTCTTTAAAAGAGACGGAATATTTGATGAAAAGCAAAGCAAACATGGAGTGGATTAAAAAATCGATAAACAATGCAAAATCAGGTAATAAAATTTATAAAGACTTATAATGAAAATATCTTTTACGCCTGAGGGATGGGAAGATTATCTGTATTGGCAGAAAATTGATAAAAAAATTGTAAAAAAAATTAATGAACTGATAAAAGATATTAAAAGACATCCGTTTGAAGGGCTCGGTAAACCGGAGGCTTTGAAATTTGATTTTTCAGGATGTTATTCAAGAAGAATAAATCAAGAACACAGGCTGATATATATGGTAGAAGAAAATGAAATTATAATAATTTCTTGCAGATATCATTATTTTTAATTTTTTTCTAATTTAAAAATCTGCGGTTTAATCACTATTTCTTGCATTACAATATTTTTAGGCGATTCGATTATATCTTTAACTATTTTTGCAATATCTCCCGGTTTTATATGTGCGAGTTCATTGTTTGAAGGTTTAAAAAAGGTGTTTTTGTGAAAATTTGTAAGCGTCATATCGGGTAATATGGTGCAAACTTTTACGCCCGATTTTCTCACTTCTTCAAAAAGAGAAGTTCCGAAATGTCTTAAAGCCGCTTTAGTTGCTCCGTATACCACGCCTATACGTGCGGGATGAATTGCGGAGGCGGAAGAAATATTTATAATAAATCCTTTGTTGTTTTTAATGTCTTTAAGATGATTTTTTGTAAGAATCATAGGGGAAAGAAAATTTACGTTTATCATTTCCCGGATTTTATCTATTCCTATATCTTCAAACTGACCGAAATATCCGACTCCCGCATTATGAATTATTCCGTAAACGCTTTCAAATTTAAGGGATTTTATTTTTTCTATATCGTTTAAATCGATACTGTTTGTGCAGTTTCTGCATATTTCTATTATTTCGTAATCTTTTAATTCCTCTTTTATTGCTTTTCCTATACCGCTGCTGGCACCTGTGAGGATTATTTTTGAAATTTTATTTTCCATTTGCACTCCTTTGACTATCAACCGTTAACTGTCAATTTTCTCACATATTCAACAATATCTTTTTCATCCCTGTATCTTGCCTCTCCGTCTTTAATCACATACGGATACCATGTTACTTCGCTTAAATGTATTTTTCGCAGACGTTTTAAAAAGTCTTTATTCATTCTAAATGTTCCGATTTCAATGTTTATATTTGAAAGATCTATTTCATTTTTTAAGTATTCGATAAATTTTTTATAAACATCTTTAAAGTTATCGGTTTTTATAATCGGATCTATTGCTGTTTCTACCGTGTAACCTTTTTTTATTGCGAGTTTAATGGCTTTTATTCTTTTTTCAAGTAATGGTGCCTTTTTTTCGAATCTGTTTATTTCCACGGGTGAGAGTGAAAATCCAAGCAGGAAATTTTGCGGAGGATTGTCGGGCAGTTTGTCGGTATTTGCCGATTTTGTGCGGCTTTCTATAAGCAGATCAGGTCTTTTTCTTGCCAGTTTTATCCATTTTTGATGAAAAGGATATATGCCTTCAAAAGCCAAAAGGTCTGATTCATAGCTTATTGCGATATAGGCGTTTTTGAGTTTTTCGGCTTCTTTTAAAAAAACGTCTTCATTTACAAAAATCACCGGATATCCGCAGGGATACATTCCGCCTATATAGCAGTATTCGCAGTTATAAACGCAGCCTAGTATCTGGGTGGAATAATAAAAGTTTTTATATCCCCTGCTGTTGCAAAAAGCGCTGCCTTTGTATAAAAAATTCTCTTTTTTCTTTGCAAGTATCAAAACATTTTTGTTTTTTTGGTAATTAAAATCCTGATGGGAGCGGTTGAAAACATCTTTGTAATGGTTTATTTCTATTATTTGAGGGTTGAATTTTTTTATTATATGTCGGGTTATATTTTCATTTAAAGCGTCTTTTTCAATATAACATATCACCGCAAACCTTTTTTGAAAGTGTAGCAAAAATGAAAGTAATTGGTGTATTTGTGTATTGGTTATTGGCGGACTGGTTATTTAGATTGTTGTGACGGATGAGGTTGTTATAGTTTAGAAGTTATTAAGGTTGGATAGCTTTTAAGTTTATTGGGGTTTTGTTATTAATCTTATTAGCGTCAGACACCGGATAATTATTGTAACTTAATAACTGATGTTACGCGCTATATTATTTTTTACTTGGAACTTGAAACTCAGAATTCGGAACTTGAAATTTCGTTTTCAATTCTCAATATTCCATTTTGCACCCATCATCAACTATCAACCATTAACCATCAACCATCAATAATTTTGCTTTTACCCCAAAAAATTGTATAATTTAAATAAAAAGGTCAATAAATGATTGTTTTAACCGACAACAGTTCCAAACTCTTTGAAGTTGATAATGAACTTTTTGAAGAAGTTAAAAATTTTTTAAAAACATTATCAAAAAAAAGAAAAAAGAAATTTACTTATATTGATGAGCTTGGTGATATTATTCTTGTAGATGGGGAAAACGAATATGTGATTCCTGCAAAAGATGATGTGAGTGTGTTGAGTTCATTAAATGAAAACGATTTTATTGATGAGGAAGAAGCCAAAAAGCTTTTGAATGTATAAAGTAAAATATCACAAACAGGTAATAAAATTTTTACAAAAACAGGATAAAAAAACAGTAAAAATTGTGATCGATTTTTTTGATGAAATAAAAAAAGATTTAAATTTTAAAAATCACGATGTCAAACCTTTATTAAACCCTCTGAAAAAATATCATTTTGAGAAAACATCTGCAGCGTAATGGTCGAAATTTCGTAGAAATTTCGGGTCACCTAAGCGTTGCCGTTTAAAAAAAAGATATTTTTTTAGATAACACAATTACTTATTATTTTTTACTCAAAACTTGAAATTTCGTTTTCAAGTCAATATTCTATTCCGCACCCATTATTAACTATTTACCATTAACCATCCACAATTTTGCTTTTATAATAAAAAACTGTATAATAAAAAAGTTATCGTCAAAAGGATATGAAATGAGGCTTACCAAAGACGAAATTAATTTAATCAAAACAAAAATCAGGGAAATTATAAACGGCGATATTTATATCTTCGGAAGCAGAACGGATAACAGCAAAAAAGGCGGAGATGTGGATATATACATCGTTCCTTTTGAAAATATGGATTTAAAACAGAAAATAAAAATATCAAATGAAATAAAAGCTTCATTGGAATTTGACCTTATGATGAACGTGGATGTTGTAATATCGAAGGATAAAAACAGGGCGATTGAAAAAGAAGCTCTTAAAGGGGTTAAAATTGGATAAATTATTACTGCACATCCAAAATCTGGAAAAATGGCTCAAGTTTTTAAATACATACATAGATGAAATCAAAAAATATTATTCCCTGCCTTTAAAAGAAAAATATATTGAAGATTTGGATAATGATAAAAGATTAAGAGAGTTAATTGATCTGATAATTTACAATTTTTCAAAAATACAGTCACTGCTCGGGGAAAAGGTTTTTAAGGAAGTGGCGGATATTATGCTGATAGAATACAATGATTTTATAGATTTGCTTGCAAAACTTGAACAAAACGGAATACTTACTATCGGCGAATGGAAAAAACTAAGGGTTATAAGAAATAATTTTTCACATGAATATCCGGAAGAAATCATTGAAATAACACAAAATTTGAATGATGCAATCGAAAATGTGGAACTATTGAAAACAATAGTGCGAAAGATAAAAAATAAAATGATTCAAAATGCAGGTTGAACAGGATTGTTTCATGCTAAACTACAAAGATAAAAATATGACAGCTTCGTGCTCCTTTTTGCTTACGCAACACTTAAATTTTGCTAAAAAGTGCAAACGCAAGCGCCCTGACGGGTAGACGCACTTTTTTTTACGCAAAATTTTCGTTAAAATCCGCAATCTTGTCTTTTTTACTTTTTCGTTATTTAAATTTTATCAGCGTGAAACAGCCCTGGCAGGTTCGTTTATTGGCGATTTTAAGTAAATGAATGTTAAGATTAACGAGTTATAGTGCATTGGTTGCTAAGAGGCTTGAGTCAGTCAGGGTTGTTTGGTTCAAGAAGTTTTAAGGTATAGTCGTTAATGTTATTAGTGTCAGATACTGAATAATTATTGTAACTTAATAACTGACGTTACGCACTATATTATTTTTCACTCGTAACTTGAAACCCGGAACTAAATTTTTCATTCACTATTTATCATCAACTATCAGCTATTAACTATCAACTATCAACTATCAACCATTAACCATTCACCATCAACCATTAACCATTCACCATCAACCATTAACCATTCACCATCAACTATCAACAACAATTTTGCTTTTCCCCAAAAAAGTAGTATAATTAAATGAAAAGGTTGATTTTGGGAACAAAGGAAAGATTACAAAAATAGCTTGACTTGTTGCTTGAAAAAATAAGATTTTGGAGATATGTCATATTTGGGATAGTATCGGGAACAATTGGAATAATTGTAAGTGCATCTCAAAAGAAACTGGATATGAATTTGACTATAATGACACTATTGATCATTGCTTTCATAGGATTAATTGTCTCTATTAAAAGAATAGAGAGTTTAACAAATGATTATAATGAAAAATTAGAATTATTGGAAAAGGAACCATAATGATAGAAACAATAAGTTATGTAATTGGATTTGCAACAATTATTGCGTTTTTTTATTTTATGTGGATAGATACAAAGCCTTTGAGCGAAAATAAATAAGTTTTTTTATGGTAAGAGGTTTTTATTGCGTATTTGTAATATTTTCTACATTGTTCGTATTACCACTTTTTAAGTGCCTGGGTTGGTTTCGCTTACTTTTCACTTTTAATCAGTGTCTGGCACTGCGAAAAGAGAAAAAAATAAAAAAATCTAACATTTGATATTTAAAATACAATATTTATCATTAACTATAAAAGCCATAACAACCATAATACCTAAAATGCCATAAATACTTCAATTAACTTAAAAACCTTAACTAATATACCAATAACCAATACAACAGTCCTGTTTTAACTGGTTTTCCCGTATTTTGTTTTTGTGCAAAAAAGTTGTATAATTAAAACAGGATTAATATAAGAAACGCAAAATGAAAGAAATAGTTATAAGCGTGGAAGATGAAAAAGTGGATATGATTATAGAAAGTATAAGAAATTTGGGTGCGGAAGTTAAATCTGCTGATAAAGTATAAAAATATGAAAATATCGAATTTGTGGTATAATTTAAAAATAAGAGGCAAAATTATCGAAAACACAGGGCTTGGAGTGTTTGTCAACGCACTTTACGGAGTGAGCGGCGGAAGTGTTGAGTTTTTTAATGTGGTAGATACATTTGTGGGATTTTCGGTAATGATAGTAGGTATTTATATTCAAGGAGAATTAAAATGACAGGACAGATAATTGTAACGACAATAGGATTGATAGCGTTGGCTGTCGGTTTGTGGACAATAAAAGAGATGAAAACAAAACATCAGTCATAGAAGTTGCGGTTTGATAATTTTGTATAATAGGCTGTAAAAAGTGAATTTAACAAAGGGGCGCAAAATGAAAGAAATAGTTATAAGCGCGGAAGATGAAAAAGTGGATATGATTATAGAAAATATCAGAAATTTGGGCGCCCAGATTAAATCGGTGGATGAAGTTATAAGCTTTGACAAAGGTAAAAGAAAGATAAGCAAAGACGTGGAAGAATATCAAAGCGGGGAAATTAAGCTGATTGACGATGAGGATTTTTGGGATGATAAAGAAATAGAAATGATTGGAAAAACCGGCTTTGTTTCTACAAGTTTTGAAGAAGACGGCGAGGATTATTCGAAATGGTAGGGTGGATATATCTTGCTGAAATTTATTTTACCGATATGAGTTTAAGCAAAATAAGACCGGTGCTGGTAATAAAAGAGCTGGATAAAAACGATGTTATGTGTTTACAGCTTTCCACTAAATTTAAAAACGGCAGAATTGTAATTACAAATGAAGATTTAAGTGAAGGCTGGATAAAAAAAGATTCGGTTGTGGTTGTGCCTAAGAATTTTACATTAAATAAAAGTTTATTAATCAAAAAAATCGGAAAGTTGGATAATCAAAAATTTCAAATTGTTTTTGATAAATTTTGTAAAGAAACAGGCTGTAAAAAGTGAATTTAACAAAGGAACGCAAAATGAAAGAGACAGTTATAAGCGCGGGAGATGAAAAAGCGGATATGATTATAAAAAGTATAAAAATTTGGATGTGGAAATTAAATTGATAGATGAGGTTATAAGCTTTTACGAAGCCAAAAAAAAGGTAAGTAATGCAG
>Ga0256837_1000212_pt1 | contig 53360 bp, 53 predicted proteins | sample 4562384metaG_FD_185976 | JGI IMG/M metagenome (GOLD analysis project Ga0256837, IMG submission 185976) | Hydrothermal vent microbial communities from Guaymas Basin, Mexico - 4561-384 | ecosystem: Environmental > Aquatic > Marine > Hydrothermal vents | place: Mexico: Guaymas Basin | collected... | reverse complement strand
TGTCTCATCTGTGTTTACAACATTTACAACAACTTCAGGAGTTTTTATCTCCTCTTTAACTTCAACCTTTTCAACTTTAATCTCTTTTATCTCAACAGGCTTAGGCTCTTTTTTCTCAGGTGTATCTTCCATCTCAGCTAATGTTGATAATATAACATCTTTTAGTTCCATGATTTTAGTAACCACCTTTCAAATTCGTTAAACTCAACTTCAGAATCCATTTTTAAAAAAAACTCTTTCATCTGGTTATTTACACCAAGAAATTTTTTTCTCATACCTGACAATCTTCTAATGGCGATCTTAGCATCACTATTTAGTGGATCTTTTTTGAGTACCTCTTTATAGATCTCCAAGGCCTCATCTTTTAGACCTTGAAGTTCATAAATATTTGCTAAAGTAAGGGTTTGCATAGATTAGATACTATCTTTCTATATAATTTGCTATTATTGAACCCATTTCACTTGTTGAACAAACCTCTTTAGCATCAAATTGTGCTAAGTCTTGTGTTCTATAACCCTCATGTAGAGCTTTTTTGATAGCTTCATCTATCTTATCAGCAGCCACAACTTCACCAAGAGCATATCTTAACATCATTGATGCTGAAGCGATAGTAGCGATAGGGTTAGCGATTCCTTGACCAGCTATATCTGGAGCAGAACCGTGAATCGGTTCATAAACACCAATCTTATCACCAACAGATGCTGATGGTAAAAGACCGATAGAACCACAAAGCATACTTGCTTCATCACTTAAAATATCACCAAAAATATTTCCAGTTAACATAACATCAAACTGTTTTGGATCACGGATAAGTTGCATAGCAGCATTATCTACATACATATGTGAAAGTTCAACTTCAGGATACTCTTTTGCTACCTCTTCAACAGTTTCTCTCCAAAGTTGAGAAACATCTAAAACATTTGCTTTATCAACAGAACAAACTCTTTTGCCTCTTTTCATAGCGATCTTAAAAGCGTGGTGAGAGATTCTTAGTATCTCATCTTTAGTGTAAACCATAGTGTTCCACCCTTTATCTTCCGTACGACCTTTAGGCTCACCAAAATAGATACCACCAATAAGCTCACGAAGAACCATTATATCAACACCTTTGATAATCTCAGGCTTAAGTGAAGATGCGTTGATAAGCTCATCATAAACAACAGCAGGACGAAGATTAGCATAAACACCTAACTCTTTACGGAATCTTAAAAGTCCACTCTCTGGTCTTTTTTCACGAGGAAGATTATCCCATTTTTCACCACCAATAGCTCCAAATAAAACAGCATCAGATGATAATGATTTTGTGATAGTTTCCTGTGGAAGTGGATCACCTGTAATATCATAAGCTGAACCACCCATAAGTGCCTCATCATAAGAAAAATCGAAATCACAACAAGACGCAACAGCATCTAAAACTTTTACAGCTTCATCTATAATCTCTGGACCAATCCCGTCACCTTTGATAAGTGTTATTTTATATGTTTTCATTATTTACCTTTAATTTCATTCGCAGCGAAGTTCATTAATCCACCTGCGTCTATTAGTTCTTGCATAAAAGCTGGTATCGGTGTGAAGTTATATGTTTTGTTAGTAGTTTTATTTGTGATAGTACCAGCATCCATATCTACAACCACTACATCACCCTCTGCGATCTCAGCACTCTCTGGTAATTCAAATATAGGTAAACCCATATTAAAAGCGTTACGATAGAAAATTCTCGCAAATGTTGGTGCGATTATAGCAGCAACTCCAGCAGCTTTTAATGCGATAGGAGCGTGTTCACGAGAACTACCACAACCAAAGTTTTCACCAGCAACTATAACATCACCTTTACTCATATTGTTTACAAACTCTGGATCAGCATCTTCCATAACATGTTTTGCTAGCTCCTCTGGAACAGATGTGTTTAAATAGCGAGCAGCTATGATTAAATCAGTATCAATATCTTTTCCAAATCTCCAAACTTTACCTTCAATATTTGCTTTATTGCTCATATAAATTTCCTAAGTGTAATTTCTAAATAATTTTGCGATTATATCTAAATTGTTATTTTTTTCTTATAAATTTAACTTTTAATCAGCTAAACTCTCTTTAATTTCTAAAATCTCATCTATATTTTCAAAAAATATATCCACAAGTTTTGGGTCAAAATGTAACCCCCTCTCCTCCTGAAAATATTTCAATATATCATCAATCGACCAAGCATCTTTATAAACTCTATCACTACCTAAAGCATCAAAAACATCAGCTACCGCTGTTATTCTCCCATATATATGGATATCTTCACCTTTTAAGCCTCTAGGATAACCACTTCCATCCCATTTTTCATGATGCTCATAAGCTATAATTGCTGCTGTTTTTAGTAACTCTCTAGTTGAATTTTTTAAAATATCGTAACCGAGTTGAGCATGTGTTTTCATTATCATAAACTCATCTTCAGTTAATAGCCCTGCTTTATTTAGTATAGAATCTGATATAGCAATTTTTCCTATATCGTGCATAGGACTAGCTTCCACCAAAAGAGCTATCTCTTTCTTACCTAAACCACATTTCTTAGCGATAACCTCAGAGTATTTAGCAACTCTTTTTACATGATTACCTGTCTCCTTACTTTTAGCTTCAACGATAGAACCCATAGTAAATATAATCTCTCTTTGTGTCTCAACTATATCTTTATTTAGTAGGTAGTTCTCTTTTTGTAGTTTAGTTTTCATCACCTCTAACATATTTCTTTGTTCAGATAGTGAGAGATGAGCAGAGATTCTTGATAAAATCTCTCTTGGACTAAAAGGTTTTGTAACATAATCAACTCCACCCATATCATAAGCTTTCTCTATGCTATCTTCATCTACTTTAGCTGTTATAAATATAATAGGTATATCTTTTGTAGTTGAATCACTTTTTATCTTTTGACAAACCTCATAACCATCCATATCAGGCATCATAATATCTAGTAAAATCAGATCTATACTCATCTTTTTAGCTATTTTTAGAGCTTTTTGACCATTAAGTGCTGGTATTACATTATACTCATCACTAAGTAAATCTAGTAATATCTCTATATTTAATTTAGTATCATCTACTACAAGGATTGTTTTTTTCATATCCATTTTAAACCTTTATAACAACTCTAAAGCTTCATCAAAATCAAAATCATCTATCAACTCTTTGATTCTATTAAACTTCTCACTATCTTCACCTAAGAGTTTATACTTCTCTATCTTTTTTATAACCTTATCACAATTTTTTGGTTGCATAGTTTGTATAGCCTCTTTAAGTTCATAAAATAGCTCATCTTTTTTATCTTTTGTGATACTATCCTGATCTTGTGATGTATTTTTATTTTCATAGTATATGTCTATGATTTTACTCTCTATCTCTTCCACAATTTTATCAAGCTCAACATAAAACTTTGGTAATAACTCTCTATTTTGAGTTTTATCTATCTCTTTTGTTATACTATTTAACGATAAAGCACCAGCATTAGCACTTATACTTTTTAATGTATGTATCTTTCTTTTAAACTCATCATTTGGTAAATCTTCAAACTTAATATCTTTATACTCTAAGATTCCAACCAAAATCTTCATATAAATATTTTGATTACCTTGTAAAAGTTTTAATCCATACCTTATATCAAAATGTTCTAAAGGTGGTATTTGTAAGTTATCGTCATCTTTTTTTAACTCAACAGCATCTCTTTTTTTAGAGATAAATCTAATCAAAGTATCATAAAGCTCATTAGCATCTACTGGTTTGTTTAGATGCTCATCCATACCAACCTCTCTAGTCTTATCTACATCCTCTTTCATAGCATTTGCTGTAAGTGCTATGATTGGTATTTTAGAATCTATCTCTCTTATTTTTTTTGTAGCTATTAAACCATCCATAATAGGCATCTGGTAATCCATAAGGATTAGCTCATAATCACCATTTTTAAACATCTCAACAGCTTCTTTTCCATCATTAGCTATATCAAGAACTATTCCACTACCCTCTAGTAAACCTATTACAATCTCTTGGTTTATGATATTATCTTCAGCAAATAGTATCTTACTACCATAAAGTGTAGTGATATTATGTTTATCTAAATTTGTTGAATTTAATTTTTTATCTTTAATCTTATTTGTATCAAAAATAAGGTCACTTAAAATATCATTTAGATTAGCAGGATTTATCGGTTTATGTAAATAATTATCTACACCAACATCTCTAGCCATCTGTATAATACTCTCTTTTTTATTACCACTTATCATAATGATTTTAGATGATGAGATATTTAGGTGTTGTTTAGTGATCTGTTTAATAGTCTCGATACCATCCATCTCAGGCATATTCCAATCCATCAATATAAGATCATAATAATCATCTTTATGTTGCTTGAGGATATCTAAAGCTTTATAACCACTCTCTGCTACATCAACATTAAACTCAAAATCATTTAATAAAGATGTTAAAATCAACTGATAACTATCACTATCATCAACAATTAAAGCATTTTTACCTCTAAAATACGCTATCTCTTTATGGTTTTCTTTATCAGCTTCTAAATAAATCTCAAAAATAAAGTTACTACCTTTACCAACTTCACTCTCAACTTTAATAGTTCCAGACATAAGTTCCACAAGCTGTTTAGATATAGCTAAACCTAAACCTGTTCCACCATATTTTCTTGTTGTTGAACCATCAGCTTGTGAAAAAGATTGAAACAATTTAGCTTGTTGAGCTTCACTTAGCCCTATCCCAGTATCTCTAACTTCAAACCTTACCATATTATCTTTTAGTTTAGTGATTGTTATACCTATCTCACCACTTTGGGTAAATTTGATAGCATTTGATGCTAAATTTATAAGAATCTGACTTATCCTTAGTGGGTCACCTATAAACTGGTTGTTATCATGTATATTATACTCTACTATAATGTCTAAGTTTTTCTCATTTGCTGAGTGTTCTATGGTGCTAATAGTATTATCTAAAACATCAAAAAGATTAAAAGAGATTTTTTCGATATTTAGTTTTCCAGCTTCTATCTTAGAGTAATCAAGTATCTCGTTTATAAGAGCTAACAACCTTTTAGCACTACTCTCTATGTTGTTCATATATCTGTACTGTTTCTCATTTAGATTTGTTTGTAGTATAAGGTGTGACATCCCTATGATACCATTCATTGGTGTTCTTATCTCATGTGACATATTTGCTAAAAACTCAGATTTAAACTTTGTACTCTCCTCAGCACTATCTTTTGCTATCTCTAAACATACATTTGTATCTATAAGCTCTTTTGTGTACTCTTTTATCTCATCAACCATAGTTACGATAGTGTTGTTTATAACAACTATCTCATTTGTTCCATCCATCTTTGTTAGATTGAAATCGTTAATATTCTTTGGTGAAAATTTTAATAATTTATTTGATATCTGCTTTAGAGGTTTTAGTAGATAGTGAATCAAAACTATAAATAAAAATAGAAATAGGATAAATATAATTATAAGTTTGATAGTGGAATCGTAATAATCACTAATAGCTCTTTCATAATGCTCATTTGAGTATATAATGGTCAATTCAGCTATTTTCTCATTTAGATCATTTCGTAAGATTCTTTTACTTTGTATAGTATCTTCATCTCTCTTTATGTTATTAAAAATCACTTCATCACTATTAAGATCAACTAGTTTAGCACCTAAAATATAGCTATTTGTTTCGATTAGTTGTTGTAAAAGTGTATCAATATTTTCATCTAAACCAAACTCCATATTTACAATAATAGATGGTGTGATAACATCCATAACTATATCTATCTTCTCTTTCTCAGTTGTATATAAAACATTTTTATAACTCACAAATGTTTGTCTAGTTGAAAAGGCAAATAATAATAAAAAAGATACAAGAACAGAAAAAACTATTTGAAATACAAGTGATGTTTTATTCATTAAAATATCTCTACTATTGACAAAAATTTACTACTAAAAGGGATTTTTAAAATTTTCATTGTATCTGAATTTATATAGATTTTAATTTTTTTCTTTTTATCTATAAATACTAAAAGACCTTTTTTAAACCCATCAAATGTATTTGAAAAAGTTACACTATTTCTCTCTCTACTTATTTTATCTATAAACTTATAACTAGAATCTGTTAGTGTAAAAGCGTATATAGCATCAAAATCTAAATTTGACAACTCACTTATCTCAGATTCCTCTACAATTTTGACATCTAAATTAAACCTCTTTATCTTCTCACCAAAAAGATTTTGAAGTTTTATCGCTTTTAGTTGCTCATTTTTATTTACAACTATCACTATTTTTATAGTTTTATCACTTTTTTTGGCAATAGTAGATACTTGTAGTAGTGTCATAGGAACAAGTTTCCTATGAATCTTTAACAAATCTGAACCAAAAAGTGTGTAGCTAAGAGCTAAAACTATAAAAAATATTTTCATTTTCTAAAACTTATAATCTAACCCAGCAAAATAATATCTACCTGATATAGTAAAATCATCAGCATAAGATTGAGATACGCTACCTGTTCTACTTACATATATTTTAGATGGTGATTTTAGCTCATCATCTGCTATATTTTTTACACCAAATGTTATATCTAAATTTTCTATATATGTTGGTAGATACCTAAAAGATAGATCAAGAGTGGTTGTTGCCTCTAAATCATCTCTATTATCTAACTCCTCCCTCTTTTTTGAATCAACATATCTTAATTTAACAGTTGATGAAAATTTAGAATATGGTTTGTATGATAAAGCTATATTAGCTAAAATTGGAGCATAAAGCTCTAAATCTTTTTTTGTATCTTCATACTCTGCTATAACATACGATATGTTTGAAAAAAGTAGAAACTCATTACTAAAGTTTTGATTATACTCAAACTCTAAACCATAGTTTAAAATATTTTCATCCAGATTTGTGTAAATCTTTGATGCTGGGGAAGATATAAGAGATTCTATAACTGAATAAAATATTGTTGTTTTTAAACTGCTGTTCTCTTTAGTGTGTATATATTGTGCTTCTAACATCTTATTTGTTTCAGGGTCAGTAGCACCGTTTGTTTCTTCAAGAAATGTTGGTATTCTAAATGCCTCAGCATACTGAACTTTAAAAATATTTATCATATCCATATCATAAACAAGTGCTATTCTTGGTGATAGATAAGATTCTGAATGGTTTATATTGTTATCATATTTATCATATCTAGCACCTATACTTAACATTGTAGAATCACTAATGTTTATATTGTCATGTAGATAAAATGCTATAAGATCTCTACTTAAATCATCACCAACTCTATCCTCTACAACACCGCTCATAGGACTAACTACTTGTTCATAGTAATCTGTCTCAGATATATTTGAGATCTCAGTACCAAAAATAAAATTATGCTTATCTAAGTTATAAGAACTATCTAATTTTACATATTTTTTTACATATTTTAGATCTGCTATCGTTTGTGTTGGAACATCCATATATGCTGGAAGATATGATGTACCTAAATCTGTGGCATTAAACCAATATTTATATTCAAAATAACCAACTTTTGGCTCTATCCAAAAATTATCATTGAAATTGTATTTATATGATAATTCAACTGTTTTGTAATCATAATCAAAATTATCATCACCATCATTATCTGGTAAACTACCACTAGCAGCTATACCCCACATCTCACCTTTTGTAGCTTCATTTATAGCAAGATTTAGTTTTAAATTCTTATATTTTACATTTGCTAGTATATTTTTATCACTTCTAAGTGTTTCAACACTATGTGTAGTTCCCATACTATCAGTTGCTATCGGTTCTAAACCATCACCTTTACTATAAGATAAGATAGCATTTATAGTAAAATCTTCATCAGCATAGTTAGCGATGGCACCAACTGTACTTACATTATCAGATATATATTTACTAAAAATATGGTTAGTATCTTTTTTTGTTATGATATCTATAATACCACTAAAAGCATACTCACCATATAAAGCAGAAGCTGGTCCACGGATAACTTCGATTCTCTCTATAATATCAACAGGTAAATTAAAGTGGATAATTCCACTAGCAGCACTATTTTGCTCAACACCATTTAACATAACTTTAATCTTACCACTACCATCAACAGCACCGATACTTCTAAAAACAAGATTTCTAGTACCAGTTTTATTTATAACAACTTCAACAGCTGGTAGTAATTCTAAAGCATCATAAAGATCATTAACACCTAACCTTTTCATATCATCATATTTTAGTATATTGATAATACCGGGAGCATGATCGACACCGATTTTATTTTTATTTGCTAATTCAGTCGTCTCTTCTAAAACTTCCATAAAATCATCAAAAGAATCAACATCCTGATTTTGAGCATTAGCTAGTGTTGTAATCAATAATAATGATAATCCAATCTTCTTAACCATCTTACTACTCCTTTAATATAATGCTATTATACTAAATAGAGATAAGTTATAAGAGATTCAAAGATTATTTCAATTATCTTTTGAGATTATTTACAGTTTGTAGCATCTCATCACTCGTTGTGATAACTTTAGAGTTTGAATCATAAGCTCTTTGCCCTGTTATCAAATCTGTAAGCTCAACAACAAGCTCAACATTACTAAGTTCCACAAAACCTTGTCTTATCGTACCTAAACCATCAAGACCAGCTGTACCCTCAACTGCTTGACCTGAACTATCTGTTTCTATATAAAGGTTATCCCCCATAGAGTGAAGACCAGCTGGATTTACAAAGTTTGTTAGTGTGATTTGACCAATTTGTGCTGCTTGTGTTTGTCCAGCTTGAACAACTGAAACTGTACCATCTGTACCGATACTTACATTTGTAGCATCTGGTGGGATTACAACTTGTGGCATAAGTGTGTAACCATCACTATTTACAAGTGTTCCAGTATCATCAACCTTAAAAGCACCATTTCTTGTATAAGATTGTGTACCATCTGGTAATTCAACTTTAAAAAAACCGTTACCTGTGATAGCTACATCTAGTTGATTATCTGTTTGTTTTAAACTACCCTCTGTAAATATCTTATTTACCGCAGTTGGTCTTGAACCTAAACCAACCTCTATACCAGTTGGACTTTTTGTAACATCACTTGTAGATGTTCCAGCATACTCTGTAACTTGATACATCAAATCAGCAAATTCAGCACGAGATTTTTTAAACCCTATGGTATTAACATTGGCGATATTATTGGCTGTTGTATCTATCTGTGTTTGCATCCCCAACATCCCTGTTGAAGCTGTATATAGTGATTGCATCATTTTAGTATCCTTCTATTATTATATTATTTTAAGCTTTTCTAGCAATTTTTTCAATCGCATCTTTATTCATATCGTTCATCTGTGTATCCATAACTTTTTGGTACATACCAACTAAACGGTTTGTTTCTATCATCTGTGTCATCATCTTAACAGCATTAACATTACTCTTCTCTATGTAACCTTGTCTAACTGCTCCACTACTATCTACATTCTCCACTAAAGATATATCTTCATACTTATAAAGATTATCACCCTCTTTTTGTAAAAGAGCAACATTATCTGGTTGTGCTATAAAAAGTTTAGAGCTAGTTCCCATAGATAATGATTGTGGTAAATTTGTATATAGTTGACCATTTTTATCAGCCTCTATAACACTATCTTGAGCATTAAAACTGATATTAGCACCACTTTGAAAATAATCACTCGGTAAAACTTCATAACCCTGTTTAGTTACTAGTGTACCCTCATCATTTAATGTAAAAGAACCATCTCTTGTAAGTCTAGGACCCTCAGGAGTTTTTACTAAAAAAAACAACCCCTCTTGTGATAAAGCAAAATCTAAATTATTATCTGTTTTTTGTATATCACCAACTGAATAATCAGTATAAGAATCAACAACTTGTGGTGATCTAGCCATAGTTCTGTTTATAAACTCAGCACCCTCTTTTGTTTGGTTGGCATTTGGAAGCTCATCTCTTGCCTCTTGATAAAGACGCATAAAGTCACCAACAACCATATTATCCTCTTTATAACCAGCAGTATTTACATTTGCTAAGTTATTTGAGATATTATCTAGTCTGTTAAATTGAGTAACCATACCAGCAGCAGCATTGTAATAACCTGTTTGCATATAAATCCTTTTATGTGGCTTCAATCTTCATTTAATCTATACTAAGCAATAAATGTACCAAGATTTTTATCTTATAATTTAAACTTATTTTAATTTTAATTCGGTATAATCCATTCTTAATAAAATCTTAAAACGGAGCATACTATTGACAGCAAAAGAACTCAATAAAGCGATAGAAGTATTTTTCTCTGAGACAAAATCAAAAGATTGTGTAACTTATGAATCACTTATACAACTTTTTGAAAAACAGCCAACAATGGCTCAAGCCAAAAATATTTTTAAATTAATTAAAAAATATGATAGTTGTATATACACAGCTTCTGAAAATGCTAAAATTCTAAATGAAAGAGAGACTGAAGCAAGAAAAGCTGCTCAAAGAAAACTACTAGAGAGCAACGATACAGACAACTTTGATATACTTAAAGAGCATGAACTACTAGAGTGGTCTCGCTCAGATTCACCTGTTCGTATGTATCTTCGTGAAATGGGTCAAATTCCACTTTTAACTAAAGAGGAAGAGATAGAGATCTCTAAAAAGATAGAAGCTGGTGAGTCTATTATCATAGATGCTATATGTTCTGTTCCATACCTTATAAACTTTATACTTGACTATAAAGAGCCACTTATCAATCGTGAAAGAAGAGTAAAAGAGCTATTTAAAAACTTTGAAGATGAAAAAGAAGATGATGATGATACTGATGTATCTTCTGACAAGGTTGAAAAAGTTTTATCTGCTAAAGATAAAACAAGAGTTGAAAAAGTTACAGCTAGTTTTAAAGCTTTAGAGAAAGCAAAAAAAGAGTGGACAAAGATAGCAGATAAAATACCTGAAAATATAAATGGTGAGCTAAATGAAGAGATTGTATATTACTTCTTAAGCATCACATTCAAAAAAAGTGTTTTAAAAGAGAAATTACTAGATTTAGGACCAACTTCTAAACTTATAAATGAACTTGTAAAAGCTATGGAAACAGCACTTAAAAGTGATGATGGTTATGATAAAGAGTTAAAAAGACTTGAGTATAAACTTCCACTATTTAATGCTACTCTAAAAGCAAATCACCTATCTTTAATAGAAAGAATACAAGAGTTAACTAAAGAGGATATAGCTGGAATCGTTCCAGAAGCTACTATGGTTTCTACATATATGGAGATTAAAAAGCTTGTTCAAACTAAAGAGGCATCAAAAAATAGTTTCGATATGGAACCTGAAAAACTTGCTGATATTTTAGAGCAAATCAAGCGTGGTAAAAATATTTCTGAGATCTCAAAAACTAAGATGGCAAAATCAAATCTTAGACTTGTTGTATCTATCGCTAAGAGATATACTAACCGTGGCTTACCTTTCCTTGACCTTATCCAAGAGGGAAATATCGGTCTTATGAAAGCTGTTGATAAATTTGAATACCAAAAAGGTTATAAATTTTCAACTTATGCTACATGGTGGATTCGTCAAGCTATCAGCCGTGCTATTGCTGACCAAGCTAGAACTATCCGTATCCCTATCCATATGATTGAGACTATAAACAGAATCAACAAGATTATGCGTAAACATCTTCAAGAACATGGTAAAGAGCCAGATGTTGATACAATCGCACAAGAGGTTGGTCTTTCTGTTGAGAAAATTAAAAATGTTATCAAAATCACTAAAGAGCCTATATCTCTTGAAGCTCCTATTGGTAGTGAAGATGATGGTAGATTTGGTGACTTCATTGAAGATAAAGCATCACTTTCACCAGCAGATGCTATCTTAAAAGATGACCTAAAAATCCAAATTGAGAGTGTTTTAGAACAACTTAATGAGAGAGAAAAAGCTGTAATTAAACTTCGCTTTGGAATCATGGATGATGAGAGTGATAGAACTTTAGAGGAGATTGGTAAAGAGCTTAGTGTAACTCGTGAGCGTGTTCGTCAAATCGAATCTAGTGCTATTAAGAAACTTAAACACCCTAAAGTTGGTCGTAAACTTAAAAACTACATAGAAGAATAAAAAAAATATATGAGTTTTGAAGCACAATGGCTAGAGTATGATTATAACCCTTTCATACTCTTTAGCTCAAACGGAAAAGTTATATCGGCAAACTCTGAAGCACAATTTTTACTAGGTTCAGCATCTAGCTCTGAACTCTATCAACTAGCAACAACTTACGCAAATATAACATTTGGATTTAAAACAAAATTTTTAGATTTAGAGTTTGGTCGTTTTAAATTTTTTGGTTTAACAGTTGGGTATGAAAATGAGGATGAGATAGGGATAAAACTTTATCAAATGCCATCATTTAAGCTTAATAAACCAAAACCTATCGGTGAGCTTACAAATATATATACTTTAGTAGATCTTTGTATCTCAACAAACTCTATCAGTTCAAATATAAACTTCATAAAAGAGTTTGATCCAACTATACCAGATATAATCATCAATGCTAACAACTTTATAAAAATACTAAATAAAATATACTCGTGCTTTAAAGAAAATGATGAGATTCACACTAAAATCTTTTATAGGATTGGTGAGCATATTAAGTTTGAAGATAAGAAATATAGTATTTTTTCGATAGAAGTAAAAGCAGATAATCTAAATATAGATGAGATAAATGAGCTTGAATTTCTTATATCAAGCTCAAGTTTTTACATAGATATTAAAAAAACTATAACTATAAATATCCCTATGATAACCTCTTAAGAGAGGGTATCTTTGGAGATTATAGAACCAACAACTATACCAACTAAAAGTGATGGTAAATAAACTGCTATATTTAGTAGTTCATTATTTTTCAAAGCTATAAATCCCAACACTAAAAATATATAAGGTACAATTCTAAAAGCAGATACACTACCTCTAGCACCATGTTTTATACTATCTACACTAAGTGTTTTAATTTTCGCTTTCTCCTCTTTTACTATCTCTTTTAGATCTAGCTCCTCAGCTGGAGTTTCATTTATAGGTTCATCATCATAAAGTCCATGTGGATCTTCTATCTCATCTAAAAGATCCCTTTTCTCCTCTACAATTTTAGAATCTATCTGATTCTTAACCATCTTTTTATAGGCAATAGTTGAACCTATAATCACAAAAAGACTACTAAAAAAAGCAACTTGTAAGTTTATATAAAACTCAAACGAGATAATATAACTAAGCAAAACTAAAAATTCTGCTATTAAAATAATTTTAATACTTTGTTTCACCATAATCCATATCATCGTCATCTTTATCATCAAGCTCTTTTTTTATAGCATATCTAGGCTCTTTAGATAACTCTTCAAAAACTTTATGTTGTTTATCGTAAGCTTTATAAACATTTAAAATAGCAGCGGCGATTCCTATCCCTACCCCTATCCAAAATGTCCAAGCAACATCTGTTATGCTACGAAGTAGATAACCTATACCTATACCCATAGCAACAGCTACAACCATAGAGATACCAAGAGATAAACTATCAGCAGCCTCTATGATAGGTTTGATTCTAGGTTTATGTTCCTCTTGATTATCCATTTGTTATATCTTTAAAAACTTTAGCACTTGCTTTTATAGCAGATTCTATCATCTCATCAGTTGTAGCTGTTGAGATAAAACCTGTTTCATAAAGTGAACAAGCGAAGTAATAACCCTCATTTAACATACCAGAGTGGAATTTAGCAAAAAGTTCAGCATCACTCTCACAAGCATCAGCAAAGTTTTTTACAACTTTTTTATTAAAGAAGAATCCAAACATACTACCTCTTGTATCTACTTGTATAGAGATTCCACAAGCCTCAGCCTCTTTTTTCATCCCCTCTACAAGTCTAGTAGCTCTCTCATTTAAAACATCAATAACTTTACTGTTTTGTTTTAGTTTTGTAAGTGCTGCGTATCCTGCTGCCATAGCTACTGGATTTCCACTTAATGTTCCAGCTTGATAAACTGGACCCTCTGGTGAAAGCATAGCCATAATCTCAGCTCTAGCACCAAAAGCACCAACTGGCATACCACCACCAATAACCTTACCTAAAGTGATAATATCTGGTTTAACACCCGTGATAGATTCAGCACCATGAAGTGTACCTCTAAAACCACTCATAACTTCATCAAAAATCAGAAGTGTTCCATTAGCATCACAAAGCTCTCTTAACTCTAGTAAAAACTCTTTATCTGCTGGAACTAGACCCATATTACCAGCTATTGGCTCTATGATAACACAAGCTATATCTTTAGAATCTGCGAAACATTTTTTTACACTCTCTATGTTGTTATACTCTGCTAAAAGTGTATGTTTTGTAAAATCAGCTGGAACACCAGGGCTACTAGGTGTTCCAAAAGTTACAGCACCACTTCCAGCTTCCACAAGTAAAGCATCACTATGACCATGGTAACAACCTGTAAATTTTACAATATCATCACGACCTGTAAAACCACGAGCTAAACGGATAGCACTCATAACAGCCTCTGTTCCACTACTTACAAATCTTACTTTATCGATAGAATCAAAAAATGAAACAACTAGTTTTGCTAATTCTGTTTCAGCTACTGTTGGAGCTCCAAAACTAAGACCATGTTTAACAGCCTCTATAACTGCTTTTTCTATCGATTCATCTCTATGTCCAAAGATAAGTGGTCCCCAACTTTGAACAAAATCAACATATTTGTTACCATCAATATCTTTAAGGTAAGCACCCTCACCCTCTGTTATGAAAATTGGTGTTCCACCAACACTTTTAAATGCTCTAACTGGTGAGTTTACTCCACCAGGGATTAATTGTTGTGCTTCTTGAAATGCTTTTTTTGATGATTCTGTACTCATTTTTAACCTTAATAATATTTTCTTAATTTAATTCTGCCATTATAGCAAAGTAGTATTAATTTTCATTTGCTATAATCAAATAAAAAATGGATACACTTGAATAGATCAACCTTTGCCCTTTTTGTAGCATTGCTCATCCATATATTACTCTTAGCCCTATTTTGGTTTTTATTAACAACTGTACCAACAGTAGATGAGATAACAAAGCCTAAAGAGAATAAGATAAAAATCTCCCTAAAAGATATGCAAAAAAAAAATAAAGAATCTGGCATAATTCAAAAAAAACAACCACAACCGCCAAAAATAGCTCCACCAATGCCAAAAGGTTCACAACTAAAAAAAATAGTAAAAAAACCTCCACAAAAACAAAAAAAGGTTGTTAAAAAGATTCCAAAAAAAACAACTCCTCCAAAAAAAGAGATAATAAAAAAGAGAGTTGTAAAACAACCTTCTATACCACTCATAAGTGAAAAAAAAGTTGTTGATAAAAATCAAACTAAAATCACAAAAAAAGAGAATCTAAATCCTCTATATGCTATGTTATTGGAAGATAAATCTGAAGATGAGAGTAAAAAAGTTGTAGCTAAAAAAACAACTAAAAATAGTATAGATTCAAACATTAAAGAGTTATATGGTGAAAAATTTGGAGAGCTTAGTGTTGCTCAACAAGAGTATATCTTAGATAATCAAGAGATTATGAGAAGAATCACTCAGCAAGTTTTAACTAGACAAGCTAGAGTTGCTGATCTTAGTAGAATCAATGTAAATAGAAATGATGTTATAGAGTTTTATCTACACCCAAATGGTGATATGAGTGATTTTAGATTTTTGAAAAAAACAGGCTATTTTGTTTTAGATGATGTAACAAGAGCTACAATAGAGTATGCTTATAGTAAATACCCTAGACCTAAAGAGAAAACTCTCATAAGGTACAATGTATTTTATAATCTAGCTAGATATTAATCTTATCTATGTTTGAGTGTATATCCTCAACAAGTTTTTCATTTACACTAAAAGTAACTATGCTTTTTGTTGTATCTATATAACTTTGTATATCAGATTTTATAGTTGAGATTTTATCTTTACTCATAACCATAAAATCATCCCCCTCAACTCTAAAAACAACAGCACTCTGATAAAACTCATATAAAAAATCAGCAAATTTAACTAAAAATTTATCACCCTCTTTCCAGCTGTACTTTTTGTTATACTCTGAAAAATTATGTAGCTCTATGTAGTAGATATACATATCACCCTCATCTACATAATATCTTAAGATTAATTCTAAATAGTCCATAGTAAAAAGGTTTGTTAACCTATCTCTATAAAAGTAAGAGAATCTCTCCTCCTCTATGATAGTTTTAGGTTCTTGTGATATTTCAGTGTCTATCACTATATCTTTTAATGCTACCAATGCTGATTCTACTACCTCAGGATGAAACTGAACACCACTTAACTCTTTTAGTTCATCTAATGCCACAGATATAGTTTTGCGTGGTTTATAAACTCTGTTGGTTGTCATAGCATCAAAAGCATCTGCCAATATCATAATCCTACTAAGTGGTCTAATCTCATCACCTTTTAAACCTTGTGGGTAACCACCACCATCATATCTTTCATGATGCTCTCTTATAATCTCAGATATAACCTTATACTGATCTATCTTTTTAAGCATCTCATAACCAGATGTTAAATGTTCTTGAATCAGTTTATATTCAGTAGTGTTTAATCTGCTAGGTTTTAGAAGTATAGAATCTGGTGTTGAGATTTTACCAATATCGTGAAGATAAGCAGCATCTCTTAAAAGCTCTATCTCCTCTTTAGAGTAACCCATATCCTGAGCTATAAGTACACAATATGTAGATACCCTTTTAGTATGTCCAGCTGTGTAGGAATCTCTAGCTTCTATCATATCTATCATAGATAAAATAATCTGCTTTTGATTTTTAACCTTTTCATGTTCTAACATATCTATCTTATTTTGAGCAGTTTTATCTCTAAATACAGTAACAGAACCAACAATATCATTATCAATAAAAAGTGGTGTCGCAACAATAGATACATTTAAAAATGTACCATCTTTTTTTATTAAAAGATCATTCTCATTTTTATAAACATCACCAGTAATCATAGTTTTATGGATACTACAATCACTTGCTAAAACTGGTTTGTTGTTAATATCTTTGTAATGGATATAATCGTGAATATGTTTACCTAAAAGCTCACCTTTTTTGAATCCTAAAAGGTTGTTAGCTTCATTATTTATAAATGTAACTTTATTATCTAAATTAAGTGTATAGATACCATCACCTATACTTTGAGCTATATCATAAAATCTTTTTTCATTATCTAAAATACTCTTTTTTTGCTCATATATCTTTAGATATAGTGTTATCTTATTTAAAAGTTGATTATCATCGATAGGCTTAGTTATATAGTCAATCGCCCCAATTTTAAACCCATACTTTATAAACTCATCATTTTTAAAAACTGCTGTAACAAAAATAATAGGTATATATTTTGTTTTTTTATTTGATTTTATCATCTGAGCTAATTCAAATCCATTTATATCTGGCATCTGAACATCACACAGTATCAAATCTATCTGATTTTTTAGTAAGATAGCTAACGCTTCTTTAGAATTAAGCGCTTCAAAACATCTTATATTTTCTATGGTAGATAACAATGAATTTAAAGTGTATAGATTATTTTTATTATCATCTACACACAATATGTTGTATTTACTATCTATGCTTGACATACTCTATTTCTTCCACTATCTTTTGCTTCATAAAGTGCCAAATCGGCTCTTTTTATCATACTCTCAAGTGTATCACCCACTCTAAACTCAGTGATACCAAAACTACAAGTTAAACTACCAACGACATCAAACTTATACTCTTGAATCTTGATTCTAAGATTGTTTGCTATCTCTACACCTTTTTCAAGTGAAACATCAAAAGATAAAACAAACTCCTCACCACCCCATCTAGCAAAAATATCATCATCTCTAATATGTTGTTTAATCAATTTAGCAATAGTTATTAAAACATCATCCCCAACTAAATGCCCATAAGTATCATTTACATTTTTGAAAAAATCTATATCAAGTATGATAAATACAAAAGTGGTTTTCTCATCTTTAAAATAATCTATTTTTTTCTTTAGGAGTGTGTTAAACATATTTCTATTATAGATTTTTGTTAGATTATCATAACTAGCTTCATACTTATACTCTAAAGATTGTTGAGAGATTTTTGTTATATCTGTAAGTGTTATAATATATTGATCTGTAAACTTAGTAACTTTTATATTAAAAATATACTCTTTAGAATCTTTTAATATTTTTACTAAAACATTATCATTCTTAGATAATCTAATTATCTCATCTAACCATTTAGTTTTATCATCTAATTGAGATAAACTGAAATATCCATCATCTTCTACAAATCTATCACAAATGCACTCATTTTTTTTTCTAACATCATTAAGATTCTTACAATTAAAAAAATCTAAGAAAGCATTATTGACATTATTAATACTTTTTATATCTGTCGTAAGGACAATATTTTCTTGTAAATTTAAAATATTTTGAACATAAGCTTTCTCTTTTTTTAACTGCTCAGTTTGCTCTTTTAATCTTAAATGAAATGATAATCTAGCTAATAGTTCTGTATGGTTAAATGGCTTACTGATATAATCGTCACCACCAACCTTAAAACAATTTTCAATAGTTTTACTATCTTTATTTGCTGTTACAAATATAATAGGTATATCTTTTGTTTTTTTATTAGATTTTATAATCTTAGCCGCTTCAAATCCATCTATATCTGGCATCATAACATCAAGAAGTATAATATCTACTCTCTGCTTTAGCAAGATAGCTAAACCATCATTAGCAGATTGTGCTATAACAACATCATACAAATCATCAGCTAAATCTTCTATAACACTTTGAATCGTAAATAGATTAGTTTTAATATCATCTATACATAAAATCGTTTTTTTCATTAACCCACTTTTTTAAAAATATTACAGTTACATTCACTTTGTTCAAACTTATGGGAAAAGGATTCTATAAGTGCTTCTTTTTCACCCAACACCAAATACCCGCCAAATTTTAAAGAATCATAAAATAACTGAAAAACTCTTACTTGTAATTCAGCATCAAAATATATGATTACATTTTTACATATTATAATATCAAATTCATTAAATGAACTATCTTCTATCAAATTATGCTGAAAAAACATAGTTTTTTCTTTTATTTTCCCATTTATCTCTACATAATTATCGTTTCTAGTCACAAAACTAGATAAATCAGTTTTTAATTTTAACTTATGAAAATTATTTTTTGCTCTTAAAAATGAACTATTGGAGTATATACCATTTTTTGCTTCTTCAATTATTACACTATTAAAATCTGTAGCATAGATGATCGATTTTTCCAATAAATTTAGGCTATCCAAAATCATCGCTATTGAGTAGGTCTCTTCACCACTACTACACCCAGCACTCCAAATCTTAATATTATGTGTATGTTTATAATTTTTTTGTAAAATATCTATAGATTCCTTAAATGCTTTAGGCTCTCTAAATAGCTCTGTTACATTTATAGATATTTCTAAAAACAATCCTTTAAAAGCACTTCTATTAAATAAAACAACTGCTACCATATTTTTAGTACTTTTAATGTCGTGTTTACCCATAAAAATATTAATTCTACGATTTATCATATCTCTATGATAAAGTTTAAAATTATAGTTATACCTCTTATCTATCATCTCTAAAAGATAATCTATCCATATATCTTGAGTTACTTCCATATCTAAAATATTTATATAAATAACTATATCTTCGATGGTTAATATATAATCATGGACCTTTAAAAGTATGGCATTTGCCACCATAGGTTTTGCTTCACACTCTTGTTTATCCTGAATAATCAACTTTGAATTATGTCGTTTCAATACTTCAAGTTTATCTACGCCATCACTAGCATATCCACACTCTTGAATCACAAGTAGTCTATCTTCATAATATTTACTAAAAGATTCATAACTAATAGATATAGATGGTTTTGAATAGTTATAATCTTTTTCATCAGAAAGATGAAAAAATCCATCTATTACTTTTAAATGTTTGTTATTTGGAGCTATATAAATATGCCCTTTATTGATTTTCAAACCATCATAAGCAAAACACACTTTAAATTTTGTATATTTTTGTAATACCTCATCTAAAATATTTTTTTTATCAGCTTTAACATGTTGAACAATTACTAAAGCTAAATTCTTAAAAGTGGTATTTTTAACTATCTCAATAACTTTTGATGATGAATCAGCACTTCCACCAATCAAAACCACCTCAATATTATTTATATCAACAACATCTTCCCTTATAAGAGATTTAAAAATGGTTTTAAACCCTCTCCTATAAAGGTAACTATTTAACTTGTTTTTATGTGTTGTGATAGATATATTTTTTAAATTTATAAATATCTCTTTATATAGTAAATTAACCATATCTGATTTTATATTATAAACCCTACCAAACTCTAAAGACCAAGATATATATTCTCTATAAAATAGCGATTCCAACATATTATAATCATCATTAGTTATAGGTGGCTCAACTAAAATATGACAACTATTACAAGAATCGAAAAATTTTAACATCTACTTAATCCAAGCCTTTAACATAGATGTAAATAAACTATGATTTAATGGTTTTTGTATATAATCATTTGCTCCAGAATCTAAACATTTTTGTTTATCCTCTTTCATCGTCTTAGCAGTTATCGCTATTATAGGGATATTTTTAAACTTACTATTTTGTTTAATGTTCTCTATCGCTGTTAATCCGTCCATTATAGGCATCATAATATCCATCAGTATCAAATCTATCTTATCACTACTCTCTAACAACTCAATAGCCTCTTTACCATTAAAAGCACTATATACCTCAGCATCCATACTTTCTAATATAGATGTTAAAGTAAAAATATTTCTACTATCATCATCTACAACAAGGATATTTTTACCACTCAATAGATAATCATCAACATCTTCAAACTCATCATTCTCTGTATCTATAATAGACTTGATCTCTTGTTCACTATTTATTGGTATCTCCATATCAATCTTTTTGCTAATATCAACACTATCTTTATCTGGATTCTCATCTTTATCAAGTGGTAATGTAATTATAAAAGATGTACCTTTACCAAATTCACTCTCTACTGTTATATTACCACCTAAAATATCGATAATATTTTTACTAATAGATAAACCAAGACCTGTACCACCAAACTCTCTACTTATACTTCCATCAACTTGCTTAAATGCTTCAAAAATAGTTTCAAGCTTATCTTTTGGTATCCCAATACCACTATCTTTTACTACAATATTGATCATATTATCTTTAGAATCTATAGTTAAATCAATAGAACCATCTTTAGTAAATTTAAAAGCATTACTTAAAAGATTTTTTACAACTTGCTCAAGTTTAGTTAAATCTGTAGTAAAAGTTGAATTAAAATTATCTTTTACATTAAAATCTATTTTTTTCTCTTGAGCCAAAGCACTAAAGAGATCAGTCATATCTTTTACTATATCATTACTATTAATCTCTTCATAAACTAACTCCATCTTTCCAGATTCTATTTTACTTAAATCTAAAATATCATTAATTAGGAAAAGTAGATCATTACCTGCTTTATGGATAACTGCTGATTTTTCAATATCTTTAGGACTTAAAGTGTTATTTTGATTATTTGTAAGTAACTTAGATAAAAGTATAATAGAGTTAAGAGGTGTTCTAAGTTCATGACTCATATTTGCCAAAAATTCACTTTTATATTTTAAAGCTTTTTCTAAATCTTCAGCTCTTTGATCTATCTCCTCTTTGGCTTGTGCTAATGTTTCATTTTTAATTTTTAATTCATGTGACTGCAAAGTTAATTGCTGTTGTTGTTCTTCCATTTGAACATTTGTCTCTTGAAGCTCTTCACTTTGTGTTTGTAACTCCTCAAAAGCCTCTTGAGATTTTTCCAATAAAACTTTAATCTGAACATTTTGATTTGTAGTGTGAAGCATTGAAGCACAAATACTAGAGATTTTAGATAAATAATTTTTATGAATCTTACTAAAACCATCATAACTCATAAACTCCATAACACCATAAAGTTCACCTTCATGTATAAGTGGTACAGCATAAATCTCTTTTGGTTTTGATGTAGTAGTACCACTTTGAACAATATAATCATCATCTTTTATATTTCTTATTAAGATAGCCTCTTTCTCTAATGCTACTTGACCAATTATCCCCTCACCAAGTTTAAAACTATTTGATAAACTATCACGAGTTATGTAAGCAAAAGATGCTACTAAATTTAACTCCTCTTTATCTTTATCATAACTATAAATAACACCACTTGAAGCATCAATATATCTACTAGCAACAGTTATAGCTTTACGAGATAATTCAGAGATATTATTTACACCAGATAAACTATCACTAAATTTACCTATACCCTCACTAAAATATATCTCATTCTTATTTTGAATACTAGAATCTCTTAACTTTTGTGTCATAGTGATAAGAGCTAAACTTAACTCATCCCTTTTAGATTTAGCTTCTATTGAATTGCTAAAATCATCTTTAGATATAGCATCAGCTTGTTTTAGAATCGTTTTTAAATACTCTATCATTTGAAGTATAGCTATACCAAGTCTATCATTATCACCTTTTACTTTGTAATTAATATCTAACTCACCCAATGCTATCGATTCTGCTATTTTTGTTATATTACTTAAGTAATCAACCATATTAATAAGTGCTAATCCTAATTTATCTTCAGAATTTTTTGCTATAACTTTTACATCATAATTACCAAAAGATAAATTTTGTGCTAATTGAGTTATCTCTTTTAGTCTTAAAGTCATACTCTTTATAGCTAAACCAAGTTCATCATTTGTAGATAATAGTTTAATCTCTTTAGTAAAATCACCATCAGCAACAGCATTAGCTTGTTTTATAGTTGTTTCAATAGCATTTACTAATTTAACTGTTGAATGAACTATCTCACCTATCTCATCATTAGAGTTATATCCTATATGCTCTTTTTGAATCTCACCATTTGATAAAGCTTTAAGTTGAGTTGTTACCTGAGTTAATGGTGTTGTTATTTTAAGTACAAAATACCTAACAATCAATGTACTAGCCAAAATCACTAATAAAAATATGATAGTGAAGATAATCTTAAAATTATCAAGTCTTGAAAGAGCTACATTTTCATCTACACTAGAAACTATATACCAGTAGTTATCTGGCAATGATGCTAATGGACAAACTTTATGAAATGAAAATATTTTATTTTGATATGTAAAAACTCCACTCTCATTATCTTTAAATTTTTTAGATATATCAAAAAACTCCTTATTAAAATTAAACCCATGCTTTAACTGTGGATTCCATCTTTTTGTTTTATCTTCATTATAAAGATAATTACCATCTCTATCTAGTAAAAAGTAAGATACCTTTTTATCCTTATGTAGATTTAATTGTGACTGGATAATATCTAGTACAATATCAGCATATACACTAGTAACAAAAATACCAACTAGCTTATCATTCACATCTATTATTGGTGTCGCAAATCTAATTACAGGAATATATGGTTTAGTAATCTTTCCGTGTTCCATATTTAGGTTTATATTAGAGATATAAAACTCACCTTTTTTTAAAAGCTTTGTTTTTTTTACATAATCTCTATTCTTTTTATTTTGTAATTTATTATATGGAACTAAAGTTGTTGAATCTGTAGATTTATTATATTTGGCAGATACCATCTCCTTTCCATCCGTATCAATCACCCTAGCTTTATAGTAATCTTTTCTAGTATTTAAAAAATCTACTAAAGTATCTGAAAATATCTGCTTCCATTTTTCAGCTTTTTCCTCTTCACCCATATTGTTCCAAACAATATATTTTTTTAGAGCGTAAAAATTTGTAGAGTAAAGGGCATCCTTAGGAACATACTCTAACTTTTTCTCTATCTCCATTTTTAAAGCATAAGTATTTTGTTGACTTAATTCATTAACAGAATCTACATAAGCATCTGTTGTACTTCTAATCCCAAACCAACCAACCAAACTTATAGCTATTAAAAGTGTAACTGTAAAAATGATAAATATTTTATTGTAAAGTGACATATTTTTCATATCTATCTCCTATCCAAATTTTCTATACACTTCAATTTTCTAAGATTCCACCCCATCAACTGTTCTATATCTGCTGAAATTTTATTTACATAAATAAGTGCTGGAGGTGTTATATTATGAGTGAGACCCATATATGCTTTTATAGGTTGTAGTTCAGCTATGATTACTCCGGTAATAGTATAAACATCACTAGGTGTTGCTTCTCTTTTATCAAATCTTGAAAAATCGATAGTTTTTATACCAACTTTTCTTTGTAGTTTTTTTATAAGCTCTAAAACTTTCATAGATATTTCAAGAGAATCGTTTGGCGTAGCTTTTTCCAATCTAGGTGATGGAATCGTTTCATCTTTGATACCTAAATATTTTAACATAACAGTTAAATCATCATAGATTCTCATAGTTTCAGCAAAAACATAATCTGGAGATAATTCTGAACGGTTTAATTCATCAAATGTCGCAGATATATTTGAAAACTGATTATAAACATCTAATGATGTTTTATTATTAAATTTTTTTACTTTAAACTCTGGTACTTTAATCCCTTTTCTAACCTCAAAAATTTTTATTTCTGCTAAGATTCTTTGTGTCATACCATAAACCATATCTGGATTTAACTGCTCTACTGGTTCTATACCTATTGGAACTATACGAGGTAAATCATTAGCTAAGCGAAGTATATTTATTTTAATTAAAATCTCATAAGCTTTTTGCCAAGCATTTCGTGGTTTTAGTTTTGTCGTAATAGTTGTTCTTTTTACTATCTCATCATGATGATGCTTTATCCCATAATTTTTCAACAAAAAATAAACATGATCACGAATAAGTACAGATTGAGCATAAACATCATTATGTGTTATGGTTTTAGCATATAAACCACAACTCAAGATAAATATTAAAACTATTTTCTTCATTAGTTTCCTTTTAATTAAATATCAATATATTATAGCTAAAGTTCATTTATACCCTCTTATTTATAACCAAACTCCATTTCTTATGAAAAAAACAACCACATAGCTTGTAACTAAAACAACATAGAGTATGTTAAACCATAAAGAGATTTTATACTTTTTGTTTAACTCCTCTAAAGAGGTCTCCACAAAACCTGTTATCATCCCAAAAAATGTACCAACAAACAAGAAAATATATATGATATACCCAACATAATTATAATCTTTTTGTAAAAAGCAAAATGGGCAATGGTGTGTCGGCAACTGATAGATATATGTCCCAAAAAATGCTATAAGACTTATAAGTGATGTGATGATAAAAATTAGATTTAAAAAACTAAAGATATATTTTCTTTTTAAAAAATAAAATAGTATTATCAAAAGAAAATTTGTATAGAAGATTCCAACTATGATATATGGCGATAATTTTAGTATATCTGCTATATATGTAGTAGATGAGGTTGAGTATATAGTCCCACAACAATCAACCATCTCTTTAACATCTATGGCACTAAACATAACACCCTCTAAAACCACCTCAACCATAAAAAATAGAAAGAAGATGATAAACATACCAAACTTTTGTTTTGTGTATGGTTGATTCTCATGTTTTATATCTTCACTGTTGAGTGCTAACCAATAAGCAAATATATAAAGATTTATGATTTTAAGCACAAAAAGGTATGTTCCATACTCAGTAGCATCAACCACCCCTGCCCCACACATAGCACCTATAAGGATATTTGAGATTTTATCGAGTGTAAATATGAAAAAAAGGAAAAGTGGTACTTTTACGATAAAGATATATTTTATGATAGTAGCAGTTAGATAACTCTGTTTCTCTAGTTTATACTGTAAAGTGCTACTAGATTCTAGATCCCAATTTAGATATATCTTTACACTTAGTATAAAAGCTATAAATGCGAAAAAAGCTAAAATTGTGTTTATGATGAGAATCGCTAAAACTTCAGGGGTTAGAATCATAACACTAAACTTCCATTATAAACCTCTATCTCTCTATCTACAAACTCTAAACCATAAAAAAGTGGGTCGTGTGTAGCTACTATGATAGTTTTACCTAAAGCTTTTAACTCTTTTAGAATCTCTATAAATTTTAGAGATAGTTTTTTATCAAGATTTGCCGTTGGTTCATCTGCTATGATGATTTTAGGGTCATTTACATAAGAACGAGCAATAGCTACCCTTTGTTGTTCACCACCAGATAGGTTTTTAACTACCATATCTTTTTTATGTAAGATATGAAACATATCCATCACTTTATCTAGTTTCTGCTCCAGCTCTTTTGTAGTTGGGTTTAGTGGTACAAGTGGTAATGCGATATTCTCTTTTACACTAAGAGTTGGGATGAGGTTGTATTTTTGAAAGATAAACCCTATGTTATCTCTTCTATAAACAGAACTAAAGTTATCTAAAAGTTTTGAGATCTGCTTAGAATCTACTATAACCTCACCACTTGTTGGTTTAGATAACCCAGCTATGAGAGATAAAATGGTACTTTTTCCACTACCACTAGCACCTTTTAGCACTATAAGTTCACCCTCATTTATAGTAAGATTTATATTTTTTAATGCTTCAACTTTATGGTTTTTATTTATCTCATAAACTTTATTTATCTCTTTTAACTCTATCATCTTATAACCTCGTCAGCATCTAGTGTAGCTACTCTCCACGATGGTATGATGGTAGCACCTACATAGATAGGAATCGTAAGTAAAAAAACCAACACTAATGTTTGAATATCAAAGATAAATGGCAACTCAAAACTAACTTTTAGATCAGAGTAACCTATGAAGATATTTTTTAGTAGTGGTGCTTGAAATATATAAACATACCCAACAGCTAAACTAACACCAACGATGTAAGAGAAAAATGAGATTATGAAAGCTTCATAAAATTTCTCTTTTAAAACATCATCTACTCTCCAACCTATCGCTTTTAAGATTCCTATCTCTTTTTTCTCCTCACTACTAAGCCCACTAGCTTTATCATATATGATAATAAAAAATGTAAATAAAGAGACTATAAAAAGTGCTAAAAAAACACCACTCTTATAATCAAAAATATTTTGATAACTAACTTTAAAATCTTGTTTAGTTATAACTCTAGTGTTTGGAAACATCAACCCTATTTTAGAAGCTATTGTTGCCACCTCTTGTGGATTAGCCACTTTTACCACTATATCGGTAGCTTTATCTTCATCTATATCAAATATCTCTCTAAGTAGCTCTTTACTCATCACTATCATATCGTTAGATTCTAACTCAGTAGCACCATCAAAAACACCAGCTATATAAACCTTTTTTAGAGTTCCATCAGGTTTTATAAAATTAAAATACTTATCATAATAACTATCTTTAAATATCTTCTCAACACCACTACCTAAAACCATAGATGGAGTTTTAGAGTTTAAGTCAAACTTCTCTACTATGTTTGAAAAAGATTTTTTATATTGCTTCTCATACTCATCAACACCAACTAAAGAGAGATTTACACCACCATTTTTAAAGTAGTAGTAACCCCAAACTCTAGCAATAGCATCATTAACACCAGCAATACCTAAAATATCATCAACCATATCTACATCTATATCACACTCTCTACCAGCTTTTATATTTTGAATGGTAATTTCAGGGAGGGAATCTACTGTTGAATCTAACTCATATCTTAAAGAGTTGGTTATAAAAAAAACAGCAGTTAGTAAAAATATGAGTATTGTAAAAACAGTAGTGATAAAGATAGCTTTATATTTTTGTCTAAGTATAGAGTTTATCGCATACTCGATTAGGTATATATTTATTTTATTTCTCATAACTCTTCTTTGAATCTGAAATGGTATAGGATAGAATCGAGTATTCCCTCAAACTTCCATCATCTTTATATATAGAGGCAACATTTGCTAAACTTCTATGTCGTATATATGGAGTATCACTACCGATGGCTAAATCTGGTAAACCACTAAGAGATACAAACTGATTCTTTTTTAGTAAAGAATCATCACCTACCATATTTGTCTTGTTAACATAAACTAACTCTAAACCTAGAAATATAAAAAGTATGAAAAAGAGATAAAAAGTGTATCTACTCTTTTTATTCATCTAAATTATAAACTCTTTTTTGAGTTATATCACCAAAAAGTAAAATCTCACTACCTTTATGATCAAGCATAAAAGTTTTAGCATCATCTTTATTTATAAAAGGAATCAGCTCATTACCCATAGGACCATAAACATCACTACCTGACACATAGTAAGCTTTTGTAGCATCTATCGCTTTTTGTGAGTAGTAGTCTGTAACTAACATCTTACTAATCCCATCTTTATGACCTTTCATAAAATAATATTTCATCATATCTTTTACACCATCAAATGAGTAGTGTTTAGGGCCGTAAAAGATTTGTGTAGCCCATCTAGGGTATTTATATACAAACATACCACAAACTGGACATTTTTCATCTTTAGTTACTTTGATTGTCCCTGTTATATTATCTAAATCACCAAATCTTTTCACTTCCCAAAGGTAAAGTGCTAAGGCTTGAAACTGCTTTTTATTTAAAGGTTTACATAGTTTTCTAGCTTTTATATCTGACTTTAATTGATTTATCTCTATATAGTTGTTGAGGTTTATATTTTCATTACACATCTTATGAAAAATATTTTTACCCATAGGGTATATTTTTTTCATCTTCTTTTTTGTAATCATTGCTATATCAGAGTTTAAAGATTTTTGTGCCATAGATAAAGCAGTTTTAAAATCTACAATCTTACCTTTATACTTTTTTACAAAATCTTCAGCAGACTTTTTTGTGGCAAATGCCAACTTGCTAACTTTAGACATAGTACCCTTAACTTTAGAACCAACAACATAGTAAGCATCTTTAGCTAGTATAAGTTTTTGAGTTGAAGCATCAACAACTTTTATAGTGTTTATATCTATCTTATACTCTTTCATATCAACAGCTAAACATCTAAGTGAACAATATTGTCTATTTTTATGATTATGAAGTTGTGAAGTGTGAGAGGTTTTGTAAAATGTTTTTATATCCATACCACACACAGGACACCAATACTTCTGTTTACCATCTTGAGTATAAAGAGGTTTAAGAGTAGCCATCTTAGAAAATGAACTAGCTTCTAGTGTAGAAAAAGCAGAAATTATCACCAAGAAAGATAAGAAAATAGTTTTGAAATACATAATATAACTCCATATAAATTTACAAATATAGTATCTAAAAAGAGTTAATTTTGTATTAATTTATATCAAAGTGATACCCCTTTTAACTCTTTTCTTAAACTAGATGAATTATATAGATATTTTTCCACTAAAGAGTGAAACTGTTTTGAGTGATTCATATATTTTAGATGTACTAATTCGTGAACCAACACATAATCTATCAACTCTTTTTTTACTTTCATAAGTTCACTATTGAGTGTTATAGTGGCTTTTGAGCTACAACTCCCCCACCTACTTCTCATTTTTCTAAATTTTAACTCTTTATACTCTAGCCCCATTAGATTTGAAAAATGATTTAATCTAGGGGTTAGATACTCCATAGATTTAACTTTATAAAACTTATCGTAGTATCTTAAAATTTTTTCACGATTTGGCTCTTTTAATTTTTCTAACGATTCTCTTAAAAATTTCACCTCATCAGAATCTATACTATATATATCACCAAACAATAAAACTTCATCCTCTAAGTTTATCTCTTTTGATTCTCTACTCTCTTGTTCTAAAATCTGCTTTCTTATCCATCTCTCTTTATCAAAAAGTAGTTTATCTATATAAATTTTAGATACCTTTGGTGTTTTTAAAATAACCTTAGAATCTTTTACACTTATATAGCTATTTTTAAGAGATGATTTAGTTATATGCTCTATCTCTAAATCTTTAAAAATAATGGTACTAATTTTATTCATAAACTAATGGATCTTTAACTCCAGCAATTTTAAAACCATTTAATCTAAGCCTACAACTATCACAAACTCCACAAGCTTTATCTTCATTTTTATAACAGCTCCAAGTAAGCTTTAATGGTACATCTAACTCTAACGCTTTTTGAACTATTTGTGATTTTTTAAGATGAACTAATGGCATCTTGATCTCTATGTTTGTTTCATCTTTTGTACCTAGATTTATAGATTCTTCCATACTCTTTATATAGCTCTCTCTACAATCAGGATAACCACTACTATCCTCTTCAACAACACCTATGCTTATAACCTCAGCACCCTCTTTCTCAGCGATAGCACCAGACATACTTAAAAAGATTCCATTTCTAAATGGCACATAAGTAACAGGAACACCATCCTCCACTCCACCAGTTGGAACATCTATATTTTTATCTGTTAATGCTGAAGCACCAAGCTGTTTAAAAAAATCTAAATCTAAAATATATCTCTCATTAACATCCAAATCATCACAGATACTATTAAAACACTCTAACTCTTTAGTTTGTGTTCTTTGGTCATAGTTAAAATGGACACCTATTATCTCATAACCATCATTTTTCATCATATAAGCACTAAGTGTAGAATCCATACCACCACTCATTACACATACTGCTTTTTTATTCTCTATTTTTTTATTCATAAGTTGATTCTAACATATAATAAAAAAATTTAATATAGTTTAAAAGAAATAAGTTATACAATTGTGTAAACATATATTTAATAAGGAGATATTATGAATATAAGTGGAACAAGTACAACAACAGGTACTACAAGCACAAACTCAAGTGATATTCAGGTAGATACTATGAAAAAGTCTATCGATACACAAGAGCAACAAGCTCTTAAAATTATTGAGAGTTCAACTGAGCAATCAAAAGAGATGACTGCTCAAAAAACTGGTATGGGAAATAGCCTAAACTTAATGGCATAATTTACCACATACCAAAATCATACACACCTTGTGTATGATTTATAAGCCACATTCGATATAATCCCACTTATGATTGAACTAGACAACAGAACTTCACTAGAAGTCAATGAACCGTTTTTAAACTCCGTAGCAAAAACTCTTACAGATAAAGAGATAGAACTTATAATAACCTCAAATGAAGAGATTCAAGAGATAAACAACCAACATCGAAATATAGATAAAAGTACAGATGTTTTAAGTTTCCCTTATGATGATATGCCTATGGCTCCATTAGGTAGCATAGTTATATCTTCATCATTTGTAGAGGATAAAGCTAAAGAGTTTGGACACACTAACGATGATGAGCTTTCACTACTATTTATACATGGTTTACTACACCTACTAGGGTTTGACCATGAGGTAGATAATGGTGAGATGAGAGAGAAAGAGGCTAAACTTATAGAGAAGTTTAATTTACCAAAAAGTTTGATAGTAAGAACACAAGGATAGATATGGATTTTGTGATATTTTTTGTAGCGATGGGTGCTTTGATTTATGGAGCTGATTTTATAATAAAAGAATCTGAGAGGATAGCACTACATTTTAATATTTCACATTTTGTGATTGGTGCTACTTTAGTAGCTTTTGGAACATCACTACCTGAGATGGCAGCTTCTATGATGGCATCTGCTAATGGTAAAAGTGATATGGCAGTAGCAAATGTTGTTGGTAGTGTAATTTTTAACATAACTATGGTTTTAGGTATAGTTTTTCTAATAGCAAAAGATATGAAACCAAATAGAGATCTTTTCTCATTAGATAGTGCTTGGGTAGTTGTACCTATGATTCTATTTTTTGTTATGATTCAAGATGGTGAGATTGGTAGATTTGATGGGATTTTATATCTACTACTAATGGCATCATATATTTTCTTCCTATTTTCTAGTTCTAAAGAGGATTTAGAGGGTGAGATAGATGAAGATTTAGCATCTGAAAAGTTTGATTGGGCTAAAACTATCGGTTTTTTAGTTATAGGTTTTACCTTAACTATCGGTGGTGCCTCTTTTGTTGTAGATAGTGGTACAAATATCGCAAGAGTTTTTGGTGTTAGTGAGTGGATTATAGGTATATTTCTTATCTCTTTAGGTACATCTTTACCTGAGCTTATAGTATCTCTTGTAGCTATCAAAAAAGGTAATGCTGAGATGAGTATAGGTAACATCATAGGCTCAAATGTAGCAAACTTCTCTATGGTTTTAGGGGGAGCTTCTTTAATCTCTCCACTAAGTGTGAATCTAGCAAATACTCAATTTGATATGTTAACTATGTTAGTAGCATCTGTTACTCTTCTATTTATTTTAGCGAACAAACTTTATAATAAAGCTGGAGCAATATTTTTACTTATCATACTAGCTCTTTTTATCCAAAACTCTATTTAAAGTTTAAGTATATAGATCATCAAATGGTGATTTATATACAAAAAAATTAATATTTACCCATTTTTGTAACTTTAATGTAATAATATTAATATATAATTCGGAATGATTATTAATAAACAATTAACTTACCTGGTATTTTCACTATTTCTGCTTGTGTTTTCTTTCGCTATCTATTCAGATATAAGTTCCATAACTAAAAGAATTTCAAACATTGAACAAGTTAACATTAAACTTGAAAAGATACTACATCTAAAAACACTTATACAAGAGTTACAAAAAGAGAGAGGTCTTAGTAACATATACTACTCTGCTCAAAACCAAAAAACTTTAAGACTTTTACAAAATCAAAGAGTATATATGGATAAGGCTTTGTTAGAAACTAAGTCATCAAAGTTAGCCAAAAAGATAAACGATATCCGTTTAAAGATAAATACAAACAAATATACTCAACAAGAAGCGTTTGAGATATATACAAAACTGATCTTTAATATGCTTTTAGAAACAAAAAAACTACTACTTTTTGTAAACGATCAAGATATAAAAAATCACTTTATCATATACCAAAATAGTAATTTAGTACAAGAGTATCTTGGTGAACTAAGAGCGGAGATAGGTTCTATCATAGAGGATAAAAAAATCATTAAAGATAAATATACTTCTATAATCAGAACTCAAACTTTAGTACAAAACTACCTAAACCAAAATAAAGAGAATCTATCTTTAATCTCAACTCAAACAAATTCAACAGTAAAAAAAGAGTGTTTTGTAAAAACAAATAAAATCATCCAAACTATCGTTGATAAAAGATTAAAAGATGTAACTATCTCATCGATAGAGTGGTTCAAACTATCAACTTGTGCTATTAAAGATATAGATTCTAACATCAAAACATATCTTAGAGAGATTGAAATACAGATAGAAGATAAAGAATCTAGTTTAACAACCCTACTCTACTACCATATTATTTTTTGGTTGGTAACGATTATAGTATCTATAATCTTAACTATCATACTGTTTCGTACAAATAAAAAGATGTTAGAGAAACAAAAACTTTTAGAGGATTATAAAAAAGCGATAGATAACTCAACTATTGTCTCTAAAACCGATAAGAAAGGTATCATCACCTATGTGAATCAAGCTTTTTGTGATATATCTGGTTATAATTCAAAAGATCTTATTGGTAAGCCACATAATATTGTAAGAGATCCACATCTACCTAAAGAAGCATTTAAAGAGTTATGGTCAACAATCAAAAGTGGTAAAACTTGGACAGGGAAAATTCCAAATCTAGCAAAAGATAAATCAACTTACTGGGTTGATGCTTCTATCTCACCTATATATGATAATGAAAATAATTTAGTTGAATATATAGCTATCCGTCACGATATTACGGAGATTATAGAGTTAAATAAAGAGATAAAAAATACCCAATATGAACTTATATATAGAATGGGTGAATCTGTAGAATCAAGAAGTAAAGAGAGTGGTCACCATATACAAAGGGTTGCGCATTACTCTAAAATTTTAGCACAATACTATGGACTTAGTAATCAAGAGATAGATACTATATTTATAGCATCAACTATGCACGATATGGGTAAAATCGCAATCCCAGATTCTATTTTACTAAAAAGTGATAGACTTAATGCTGAAGAGTGGGATATTATGAAAACACACGCTGCTATCGGTTACAATATACTAGCTGGTTCAACACTCCCTATACTTAGTATGGCAGCAGATATAGCTTATGAACACCATGAACATTTTAATGGTAACGGTTACCCAAGAGGAATCAAAGGTGATGAGATCTCTATCTATGCTCGTATTGTTGCTATCGCCGATGTTTTTGATGCTCTAGTATCTGATAGAGTTTATAAAAAAGCTTGGCCATTTGAAAAGGTTGTAGATCTATTTGAAAAAGAATCGGGAGAACAATTTGATCCTGAGTTAGTAAAAATATTTTTAGATCATAAAGATGAGTTTATAGAGATAAAAAAAGAGTTTGAAGATTGATTGTTAAGAAATCTATTTTCAAACTCAACTCTATATTATCTTTATATCATTAGTAACAATATTTGAATAGAGATCTAAACTATCATTTACACTATTTAAAACTACCTCATAAAACTCCATATATTCATCACTACTGCTTTGTTGAAAGTTTTCAATAGCTTGTATATATGTAGCTCTATTTGAGATTTTAATAATAGCTTGAGGGTAACCATTTTGTAAAAGGATCAGATTCATTAGTAACCTAGCTGTTCTACCATTTCCATCTATAAATGGATGGATAGAAACAAATTTTAGATGAACTAAAGTAGCAAGTAAGATAGGTTCATCAGTAGTTTGATTATGTAACCAATCAATAAAATCATTCATCTCTTCATCTATATTTATAGGTTCTACAAAGTTATGTATCTCACCATCTTGCTTAACTACTCCAACATTCTGTTTTCTGTAAGTACCAGCATTTTTTTTATCAATACCTTTTAGTATAAGATGATGGATATTTTTTATATCAACAAGTGTAATCTCTTTAGTATCTATATTTGCCATACTCTCTATAAAACTAATAGCTTCTTGATGGTTTATAGTCTCTAGGTGTTCATTGATAGTTTTACCACCTATTGTGATACCCTCATTTAAAATAAGCTTTGTTTCACTATAAGTTAATGTTGATCCTTCAATGGCATTAGAATTATATGTAAGTTGAATATCATATACATTTTTTAAATTTTTGATTTGTAAAGTAGATAGCGGTCTTAATTTATCTAATAATTGTTTCTTTTTTTGAATCTGATTCAATAGATCATTCATTATACCTCTTTTAGCACTTAATGTTAAATTTACACTATTTTAACTATAAATAGCTTATAGCTGGGAAAATCCCAACTATAAATAGAGTTAGATTAAAAGATTTTTAAGATCCTCCTTAGCATCACCTGTATAATGTAGATCAAAAGTATCTACTAAAAAGTTAGTTATGTCATCATTTAAAAACTCTGGAGCTTTTGGTCCAAGATAGATATTTTTAATACCTAAACTAAATAAAGCTAGTAAAATGATAACAGCTTTTTGCTCCATCCAACTAAGAACGATTGAAACTGGTAAATCATTTATAGGTACATTTAAAGCAGAACTTACAGCTTTAGCAATCTCAACAGCACCATTAGAATCGTTACATTGACCTAAATCTAAATAACGAGGAATCTCTGTTCCCTCAATATTTCCAAAATCAATATCGTTAAATCTAAATTTACCACAAGATGAAGTAATAATAACACAATCTTTTGGAAGATTCTCAGCCATCTCTCTATAATAGTTTCCTGCTTTACCTGGAGCATCACAACCAGCTATCACAAAGAATTGTTTAATTTTACCACTCTCAATAGCTTCTAAAATTTGTGGAGCTAAAGTTAATATAGTTTTATAGTGATGACCCGTTGTAAGTGTTAAATCATCTTCCATAACAGTATCTTCACAAGCTAAAGTTCTCTCAATTAACTCTGTAAAATCAAACCCTTCAATCTTTTTAGCACCCTCAATACCTACAATTTTATAAGTAAATACTCTATCTAAATAATCAGCATCTTTTTTAGGTGGAACTATACAATTTGTATTTACAACAAATGTACCTTTAAATCTCTCCATAAGTTTCACTTGATCAAACCAAGCTTTACCAACATTACCTTTTAAATGTTTATATTTTCTAAGTTCAGGGTAACCGTGAGCTGGTAACATCTCTGAGTGTGTATAAACATTTATACCTTTACCCTCAGTAGCTTTTAAAAGCTCTTCAAACATCTCTAAGTTGTGACCACTAACTAATATAGCTTTACCCTCAACAACATTTTGAGAGATCTCAACTGGAGTTGGGATTCCAAACTTACCTGTGTGGGTATTTGAAAGTTTATCCATAACTTCAACACCAGCAGAACCAACTTTCATAAGTTGTTTTATATGGTCATCAAAGTTAAAGTTTACATTTGTAAGTGTAAAATAAAGAGTTTCGCTCATAACATCATCAACATTTTTAGTCTCAGTCGGAGCTAACTCATTTAGATGCTCTCTATAAGCAGCTAGACCCTTTAAACCATAAATCATAGTATCTTGAAGATTTGCTAAAGTTTCATCTTTACCACACGTTCCTACAGTTTGACCAGCACTACCACAACCATTTGGCATACTCATTTCACATTGATTACAAAACATACTCATATTTTCTCTCTTATATTTAATTTTAATAGAGTTTACTCTAATAAAAAAAATAAAGCATTTACATATGTTAAGAAAACTCTTTTTTTAGTAGCTTTTTATCTAAAATATAGTTTGTAGAAGAGATAATATCTTGTTGTTTAAATTTTTTTAAGATTCTTGAAAATGTTACGGGGGTGATATTTAGTCTATTTGCTATTATATGGTGTTTTTGGTTGATTAAACATTCACCATTTTCATATATAAATTTAGCTATTCTTTGTGTCGCATCCATAGTTAGATTTTCAGATATAAGCTTCTCTAAAACTAAAACTTTGTTTGAGATAGACTTAATAATCATCGGAGCAATACTCTTATGGTATAAAAGTTTTTCTTCAAATTGTTGATAATCGATAGATAAAACAATAGATTCCCCTACTGACTTTGCTGTCGCTGGAAATTGTATATGATTATAGTTAGAAACCTCTGCTATAAAAGAGTATGGTAAAAATTGTTTTAATTTTATCTCTTTACCTTTTAGATTTGTTTTATAAATATCTATTTTACCATCTATAAGTATGTAAAGATTTAGACTATCATCACCCTCATAAAATACTATCTGAGAATCTTTATAAAATTTTAACTTAGAGATATTTTTTAACAAGTTTAATTCTTTAGAATCTAAACCATTAAAAACTGGAATATTATTTAGAAGTTCTGTGCTTAATTTAATCATATAAAATTATACTATATCTTTTCTATTTTAAAATAATATCATCTCTTGATATACCCTAAAGTTAGAAGTTTGTTGTAGATTTTAGAGACCATATCACCAGCTGCTAATCCACCATGACCACCATGTTCAACTAAAACAGAAACAATATACTGAGGATTTTTATATGGCCCGTATGTCGTAAACCAAGCATGAGAACGGTTATAGTAAGAGATCTCATGCTCCAACCTCCTCTTCTCTATATCTTGCTTAATCTTTACAACTTGTGCTGTACCTGTTTTACCTGCTATTTTGATTTTACAGTTTTTTATATGGTTAGATGCTGTACCTTTTGGGTGGTAACAAACCTGATACATAGCTTTTTGGATTATAGGTAGATTTTTAAGTTCAGTTTTAGTTAATGGCTCACTTAACTCTGGTTTAACAACTTTATCCCCTATCTTTTTTACAAAATGTGGAGTTGGTAGTTTACCTGTCGCCATCAAAGCTGTTAGTGTTGCTATCTGGATAGGTGTTACTAAAAAATCACCTTGACCAATAGAACTATTGGCTGTTTCACCAATATACCAAGGACGATTATATTTTCTCATTTTCCACTCTCTTGATGGTACTATCCCTATAAACTCATTTGGTAGATCAACACCTGTTTTTTTACCTAGCCCATACCTAGATAAACCCTCACTCATCTTTTTGATACCTATTTTAACCCCACCTTTATAGAAAAAATCATCACAACTCTCTCTAATAGCTTTTACAATACCTGTTTTTCCATGACCCCTTTTCTTCCAACATCTAAAAACCCTTTTACCTAATGGAAATGATGATTCACAGTTAACTTTATAACCTCTTTTAAGATTAGATATATAGATAAGCCCTAATCCTGTTTTTATACTTGAACCAGGGGGATATAAACCATGAGTTATCTTATTTGTAAATGGATGCTCTAATGAGTTTGCTAGTTTATTATACATCTTATGAGAGATACCAGATACAAAGATATTTAGATCATACTCAGGGTAACTACTAGCAGATAGGATTGAACCATTTACATCCATAACTATAACCGTCCCAGATCTATCTTTAAAAAGTGAAGATATATATTTTTGAAGCTCTATATCTATGTTTAATATAAGTTTTTTATCCTCTATCGGCTTTTTGTAAGATAACTCCTCTATCTCTTGATTACTCGCATTAACTTTAACCTTTCTCTCACCCTCTTCACCTTGTAAATATTTGTTATAATATTTCTCAAGACCTGTTTTTCCAGTAGTACCTATAAGCTTTAGAAGTTTATCTTTGTTTATATCTTTTCTATTAGCACGAGCAACATAACCTATAATATGTGAACCAATTTTAGAATATGGATAGTATCTCTTTGGAGCTGGAATAATTTTAATATTTTTTCTAAGATTCAAAATAGAATATATAGGCATAATCTCCTCATAAGAGATAAAATTAACAATATCTATAAAATTATGGTTGTAGTACGAATCTTTTTTCTTATAATTTTTAATAAGCTTTTTAGAATCTAAATTTGGTAACAACTTTACCAATGTTTCAATCTCTGAATCAAAAATATCTCTATTTTTTTTAGATAGCAGATGTGGACGCAGTTGTATCTTAAACCCTAGCTTGTTTATAGCGATAGGTTTGTTGTTTCTATCTACTATCTCACCACGAACAGGTGCTATCTTAATAGTTCTCATAGTGTTACTATATGAAAGATTTTTATAATAACTGTTAGATTCAACAGCCAAAACAAACACCCTAACAACTATGGTTACCCAAATCAAAACAAAGATAGATAAAATAAACTTTACTCTCATAATAAACTCACTATAAAAAACTCAATGATTATATAATAAATTATATAGTAATTGATACTAGGGGTTGGTAATAAAAATATTTTAGCTAAAAGAAATGAGAATATATAAAACCCAATATATGCTAATACAACATATATAAGTTTTAAACAACTACTACAACCTATATTTTGTTGTAATTTAGGAACTAAAAATTTATATAACAATAAAAAGTATATGATAGAACTAAATAAAAGATAACTTTTATCTGCTTCAAAAACCACTAAACAAAACGATACTAAAAAAACACCAGATAGATCATTATTATCTAACATTTTCATAAAAATTATAAATAATAAAGCAAATAAAGGTGGTAAAAAAAGGTAGATACTGCTCAGAGATTCATATATCACAAATAGTGTAATATATATAAAAATCTCTATAAATTTTTTATTAGTGATACTTCGTTGCATATAGGAAAATGTTTACATTTAATACAATCAGCCCAAATCTTCTGTTCAGGTAACGATTCTTTTGGAATCTCTACAAACCCCAGTTTTTCAAAAAAAGATGCTTTATATGTTAAACTAAGCACCCTCTTAAGACCTAGAGCTATACCATCATCAATAGATATTTGAACAAGCTTCTCACCTATCTTTTGCCCCCTTACACCCTCTTTTACAATAAGTGATCTAATCTCACCCAATTCAAGAGTATGTATGTGTAAAGCACAAAAACCAACAAGTTCACCATCTATAAAAGCTAAAGTATATGATCTAATGTTTGTAGCAACCTCATCACCACTTCTAGCGAGTATAACACCAGATTCAACCTCTGGTAAAACTAACTTCTCCATCTCTGGTATGTTGGATAGATTAGCTTTTATGTAGTTAACTCTCATCAACTTCCTCATCCTTATCCTCTAAAATATCATAAATAACTTTTATAGCTTTTTTGATACCTCTTTTTTTAGAGCTTGATACCATCATAGCATTTGGAAATTGTTTTCTAAGTGCGTTTTGCTCTTTTTGGTTTAGTTTATCTATTTTAGTAAAAATTTGTAATATATACTGATTCTCTCTAGCTGTTTCAAATAAAAACTCACTTACAGATGTATCTATATCTAAATGTGGATGCCTACAATCGATAAGATGGATAAAAAGTTTTATCTGCTCCCTTTGAGAGATATAATCTGTAAGATTCTTTTCCCAATCATGTTTAATAGATTTAGAAACTTTCGCATAACCAAATCCAGGAAGATCCACAAACTGAGCAAAAGATTTACTATTATCTTCCCTGTTCATAAATGTTACATCAAAGTAGTTTATAAGTCTTGTCTTACCTGGTGTAGAGGATACTTTTGCCAAACCTTTATGATTTGTAAGGGCATTCAGTAATGAACTCTTACCAACATTTGAACGAGCCATAAAAACAACTTCGTTTTGCTCATCCGATTCTGGTGCTGCTAACACATTTGGAGCTGAAGTTACAAACTTAGCATTTACTATATCTATCATCTATTTTTCCTCTTGGTTTGGTATATCAAAAATCATAATAACTGGCTCTTTCTTAGCACCCTTAGCATAAGCTTCACCATCGATAGTTTTTAAAACCACCTCTTCACCAATTATTGTTTTTTCATCATTTAACTGTTTTAAAATCACATTACCATAAAAATGGTACTCTTTTTTTATTGGCAAATATATAACTTTTTGAGCAGAACCACTATAAATATCATCTTTTTTTGTTTTTATCACAAAAGATACATCTCCACTAGCTACATACTTGATAGGTTCCCTTTTTTTATTTATATATACTGTTATTTTAGAAGCATTTAACTCATCAGCACCTTTTATGATGTTTACATCACCATTAAAAACTGTGATTCCTGTTTTCTCATCTGTTTTAAACTCATTTGCTTTTATAACCAACTCTTGTGAAATCAAAGCTGTTGTAAAAAAAAGTGTAAAAAATATCAATATTCTCATTTTTTAGATTCTCCTAGTTGGTATTTAACCACAACATTATCTGCTTGTAGCTTGTTTAAAACATTATTATATATAAGCGATGTTCCTCTTATACTATTTTCATTTTTATATAACACAAAATCTTTATCTGTTTTAGTTAGATTTGTTTTTTTATTATAAGTTAACATATCACTTTTAAATGCTAAACCATCTTCTCTATCATAAAACACATCACCATTTAGTGTGATTATATCATCTTTATATATACCGTTGTTAGCTCTCATATTTGCTAAATATTTTTCAGAGTTATCGGTATAATTAATATTAGAGATTTTATATCTATCACTATATTTTATAGCTTTATCACCATTCATCACAGTTGTTACACTTTTTTTATCCACCTCATATAGATTAAAAGATGAAATCTCAAAGATTGGTACATCTGTAAATGTTTGCTCTTTAATATCTAAAGGTTTAAAGAAAAAATATATCATCATTAGACCAAATAATAAAATTAGAAAAAAAAGATTTATATTTATAACGATACCCTCATATTAAATTGACCATAAAGATAAAAACTGCTCTTTTTGGTTGTTTTCATCTACTAAAATATCTATCATCTCACGAACAGCACCATCACCACCATCATAAGATAACACACAATCTACTATATTTTTAATCTCTTTTACACCATTTTTAGGTGTAAAACTTTTACCAACTAGGTTTAGCATATTGTAATCATTGAGATCATCACCAATCGCAGCAACATTAGAAAAATCAAGACCTAACGATTTAACCAACTCTCTTAAAACTCTATCTTTATCTTTTATCCCTTGATATAGATACTCCACACCAAGCTCATCTGCTCTTTTTTTAACAATAGTAGAATCTCTACCTGTAATGATAGCTACCTTATGCCCCATACGAACCCAAGTTGAGATTCCAAGACCATCTTTTACATTAAATCTTTTACTCTCAATAGAATCTGCTGAGTAGATAAGTCCACCATCGGTTAAACAACCATCAACATCTAAAACTATAAGCTCAATCATAACATATCTTTTGTACTAGGAATCCCAACTCTATCGTTTGGTATTATAGCTCTACGGATAGCAACAGCCACAGACTTGAAAGCAGCCTCAATCAGATGATGTTTATTTTTACCCCTTATAGCCACTATATGTGTACTCATTCTTGAGTTTAAAACAAATGCTCTAAAAAACTCCTCTACCAACTCTGTATCAAAATTTCCAACTTTACCATCTAACTCTATCTCATAAACAATAAATGGTCTATTGCTCAGATCTAAATCACAACTTACACAAGCCTCATCCATAACAATATTAGCACTACCAAATCTTTCCATATTTTTAACTGGGTAGATAGCTTCAGCCAATAGTGAACCTAAAACAATCCCTATATCTTCTACTGAATGGTGATCATCTATATGTGTGTCACCTTTACATTTAATATCAAGATCTATTAGTGAGTGTTTAGAAAAACTCTCTAACATATGGTCTAAAAAACCAACACCACTATCTATATTGCTCTTCCCTGTTCCATTTATATCTAATGAAATCGTTATATCTGTCTCTTTTGTTGTTCTGCTCTTAGTTATCATATCAATCCTCTCTTACTATAAATGAGTTTTTAAAAATACTATCTGCTTTATAGTTTCTAATCTCATCTTCTGTTTTAAAACCTCTAAGTAAAACTTTATAATATCTTACACCATCACCATCTATATCTTTAATGATAGTTTTATATCCATCTTTGTTATCATACTTCTCTTGAAGAGCTAAAGCACCATCAATCTTTGAAAAAGAGGCTATTTGGAGAGCATATTTATGATTATCTCTCTTTTTTTTCTTAGTATATCTGATATTGTTGTTTACTTTTTTAGTTTTTTTACTCAAACTTGGGTCAACACCAACAACCTCTAATTCAACTGGTGCTGTACCTGTACCTATCATATCTATCTTTTTAGCCGCACTATTTGATAGATCTATGATTCTTGTCCCCACAAATGGACCTCTATCATTTATACGAACAACAGTAGATAAACCATTCCTTTTATTTGTAACTTTTACCATTGTATTCATAGGTAATGTTTTATGAGCAGCTGTCATACCGTGCATATCATACTTCTCACCATTACAAGTGAGTTTACCATGGAAATCTGGTCCATACCAACTAGCATAACCTTTAAACTTATCACCAACACTTACAAAGATTGGGTTATACCTTTTCCCCCTTACAACATAAGGTTTCATCTTAAGTCTTAAGTAATCGCCATTATTTACTAACTTACTATAATGGTGTCCACTTGCTGGGTAATGTTTAGCTGGGTGGTAATATTTTTGAGATTTATAAACCCTTGAACCTTTTGTGCTACAACCTGAAAATATAACCATAAAAGATAAACTGATCAATATTAAAATTTTACTCATAAATTTTTAACCTATCACCAATTCTAATCAAACTACTTTTTAAATTGTTGTTTGATTTCAGATCATTTATACTCACTTTATATCTTTTAGAGATAGAATCTAGTGTATCACCTTTTTTTACCAAATAGTAAAATTTAGTTTTAGTTATATCCTTACTTTTGTTATTTACTAAGATAGGGATTATAAGCTTTTGTTTAAGCTTCAATCTAGTGTTTTTAAGTTTATTAAAATCCATTATAACTTTATATGGTACTTTATACTTTTTACCTATACGAGATAGATTATCACCACTTTTTACAGTATAAATTTTATATGTATGTTTTGTTGAGGTTTCATAATACTTTTGCTTGAAATCTGATAACTTAACATAAGGTATATAGATAGTATAATCTTTCTCGTATGGTGGTACAAAATCATACTTTAGGTGTCTATTTAAAGATTTTAGTTCACTTAATGGTAATGATATAAGCTTTGAAACCCTTTTTAAAGATTCACCACTTGGTATATTTACACTAGATATAGAGTAAGCATTTGCTCTGTTTAAAAGGTGAGCATACTCATGTTTTAACAAAAACTTCTCATCACTACCTATAATAGCTAAAGCAACTATTTTTCTTATATAGTATCTACTCTCTTTTGGAATATAGCGTTTTTTCTCATCTAAAAGTGTAGCTAACTCATCACTTTTGGCTTTTTTAATAGCACGGCTAAGTTTACCACCACCACAATTATAAGCGATAGCAGCAAGATACCATTTTCCAAATTTTTTATGTAAAAAAGATAGATATTTCGCTGCTGCTTCTGTTGATTTGATTAAATCTCTTCTCTCATCAACATATTCATCTATCCTTAAACCAAAAAGTTTACCTGTTCTTGGCATAAACTGCCATAATCCCGAAGCACTTTTTTTAGAGTATGCTACATTTGAGAAATTTGATTCAGCCATAGCTAAATATAAAAACTCTTGAGGTATTTTATATTTTGTTAAAATACTTTTTATACTAGGTATAAATATATAAGCATTATTCATAGCTTTAAAAAAATGTTTATCTTTATCTATCCTATTTTTCATCTTATTCATAATAGGATCATATAAAAATGATGGTTCTATATCAAAAGATTCAAGAGTAGAGATCTCCCTATTTGAATTAGAGGAGTATGTTAGGTTTCCACTTAAAAAAAGTGGAAATAGAAGTATTAAAAAATATTTTATCATATATAGCTTTTATTATTTAGAATTTAAAGCCTATTTTACCTAAAAAAATATTAAAATATTGTAAATTTATCTTTTGAACTCTATCAAGCGATATGAAAAAGTTCTAAACCATTTGTAGTGGTTAAGTTTTTAATATCTTTTAGTGAAATATCTAATAGCTCAGATATTTTATCTGCTACTAAAGTTGTATATAATGGCTCATTTCGCTCACCCCTATGTGGTGTTGGTGTTAAGTATGGTCCATCTGTCTCTATAAGTAGTTTATCTTTTGGTATTTTTGGTAAAACATTTACTAGCTTTTTAGCATTTTTAAAAGTTAAAACTCCACCCATTCCGAAGTAAAAGTTCTCTTTTGCTAAACTAAGTAACTCCTCATCAGCATTAAAACAGTGTAAAACTCCACCAACTTCTGAAGCATTATAATCAAGTAGTATCTTTTTAGAATCACTAGAAGCATCTCTTATATGAACTATAAGAGGTTTTTTATACTTTTTAGCTAACTCTATTTGTGCTATAAAAACTTTCTTTTGATTCTGCTTTTCAGTCTCTTTCTCCTCATCACTACCATCTAATCTAAAGTAGTCAAGCCCACATTCACCAATCGCTACACATTTTTCATGGTTTACATATTTCTCAAAATCAAGAGATTCAAATGATTCTATATCGTAAGGGTGAACACCTATGGCAAAAAACACATCTTTATAGTTTTGAGCTATCTCTACTGCTCTATCTAGTGTAGATGGATCAGCCCCAGGGATAATAAATCTTTTCACCCCACCCTCTCTAGCACGATTTAAAACATCATCTAAATCATCTTCATATCTTTTATCATCTAAATGTATATGTGTATCAATTAACATTTTTTTTACCCTCTCTTAACTTTTTTACATGTTTAATATTTTTTATCATAAAATACAGAAAAACCATAGAAACACTAAATGAGATACCAGAGAGTAAAAAACTTCCAGCACTAAAAAAATTGAAACTAAGAATCAACAATATTACTGAAACTATAAAACACATCTATTTACCTCCAACAACTCTTTAGCAAAAACTTTAGCTTCATTTGAGATACTATCTCCACTAATGATTCTAGCTATCTCATCTATTTTATCATCAAATTGAAGCTCTTTGGTTAATGAGGTATCACCTTTTTTATAAATCAAGAAATGTTGATTACCCATAGAGGTAAGTTGTGGTTGATGTGAGATAACAAAAATTTGAAAATATTTTGAAAGTTGTCTAAGAACTTTCGCTACACTCATAGATTCCTCACCACTAAGATTAGCATCTATCTCATCAAGCATCAACACACCACCATTTTGATTCATATTTTCAGATTTAAGTGCTAGTATAGCTAATCGAAGTCTATTAAACTCCCCTGTACTTACCTTTTGTAACTCAGTTGAGTTTAGTTGTATAACTATCTCATCTTTACCGATAGAATCGTACTCTTTAGTTTTCATACTAACTTCAGCATCTCTAAGATACAACTCTTTTAGGTATCTGTTTAGATCTTTTTTAAACGATCTTATCTCATTATGGCGAAGTTCACTTAGTTTTGAAGCTAACTCCTCCATATCTTTAGAGGCTTTTTCATATCTCTCTTCTAAATCACCTTTAGTTATCTCTATGTTTTCATACTGAATCAACTCTAACTTTTTTTGTTCCTTATAAGCTAAAGCCTCCTCGATAGTCCCATATCTTCTTTTTAAACCACTTAACTCCTCTATACGGTTAAGCACATCTTCTATATCAATCTCATCAAGGGCAGAAAATCTCTCTTGAGCATTATCTAAAACAGCTCGTAATTCATTCATAGCATCATCTATAAAAGAGCTATCTTGATCTAATGCCGATAAAACATTTGATATATTACTCTCAAAATCAAATACACCATTAACCAAAGAGATACTCTCTAAAACTTTCTCTTTTTTTGATAACTCTTTTTTAATGGTCAACAACTCTTCATCTTCTGAAATTGTTGGGTTTATATCTTCTATCTTCTTTATCTCAAAAGCAGCAAACTCTTTTAGTTCAACAATCTTTTTTTGCTCCTCTAAAATTTTTGCCAGTTTTGATTCTAATCGTTTATGTTCTAAAAAAGATTCTTTATACTCTTTTTTTAGTTTAAAAATCTTTTTTGATTTTACACCGATTCTATTATCAAGTATAGATATAAGATTACTATTTTCAAAATCACTAAAATCTTTTAAGCTTAGATGTCTCAAGTAGTTTGAAGCTATACTACCCATAACCTTTTTAGATACACTTTGATTATTTATGAAATATCTAGCTTTCTCTTTTTTGATATGTTTAAAGATATTTATATCTTCACTACAAATAGCACCATCATCAATATCCCAAGTAACACTAGATTCACACAAAGAAGCTTCACAACTACCACTACCAAGAGAAGATAAAATGGAGTTCATAAGTATAGATTTACCACTACCACTAGGTCCAGTAAAGACAATAAGACCAGGTTTAAAATTTAACTCAACCTCTTTAAAACTAAGATACTCTTTTAAATAAAATCTTTCAATCATAAAATAAACCTTTTAAATATTAAGTATATTTTACACTATATGAAATTAAAAAGGTAATTTTATGACAAAATGCCATATTTTTCTACAACTATTTTAATAATATATATTTTATTTATAGATACTTAAGTAGTTTTGTATATAATTCATATCTATCTAATAAAAGGTTTTATATGAAATATATCATAATATCTTCAGTTTTATTATTTACTGCTTGTAGTAGCACAGGTGTAGTTCCTATGGATAAAGGAACATATATGATTGGAAAAAGAAGTGCTCAAATTGGTTTTGGTCCACCTAGTGGTGTTAAAACTGATGTTTATAAAGAAGCAAATAGCTTTTGTGCCAAAAAACAAAAAACAGTAAAAACTCTTAATCTTAAAATTACAAATTCTGGTCTTGCTAAACCTGGACATGTTTTACTTGAGTTTAAGTGTGAATAAACTAAAGAGAGTAAAATATTAACTCTCTTTCCTAAACCTAATCATCTTAAATCTTTCACCTAAAAAGTTTGGCATTATAAGCATTTTTGCTTTTTCTAACTCTTGTTTATATATCTTCTCATCAGCATTTTTTTGTAACATCTCTAAAAGTTCCATTATCCCCATATCTACAAGTGCTACCATTTGGGCTTTTAACTCTACAAACTCAACACCAGTATCCTCATAAGCATCTTTTACATGCTCAAAAGTCACATCATAAGTTATATCGGATTTAGCAAATAGTTCATCTCTTTTTATCTTTTCATCAAAAAATGGAATCACTTCATGTTTTGAGTAGATTCTTAAAGAGAAATCTGGACGGGCTATCATCTCTCCATAATCAAAACTCATAAACTCAAACTTATCACAAGAGTTAGCCATCTCTTTAGCAAACTCCTCATAACCGATAGCTATCTCACCTCTATCTTTGTTATATTTTTTTGCTTTAGAATCTACCCACTCATCATCTAGATCAAACTCTACATTATGCCCATCTACTCTTGCTGTTTTACCTTTATAGTAAAGTTCACAAGGGAAAGCATCAAATATCTCGTTTGCTATAAAAAAAGCATTTTTACATTTTAATTCACTTAATGATTTGTAGTGAGTAAGCTTAACAACATCACCAAAAGATTCATTAAAATAATCTTTTTGAAACTTTTGTAGATCATCAAATCTCTCAATTATCACAAAGTTTAAACTATCTAAAAGCTTCGGTCTAAGTGTATATATAAACTCTATAACATCAGCTAAAAAGTAGCCATGATGAGCGCCTATCTCACAAATGGTTCCATCTTTAGCTAAAAAACCATCATCAACTAAAGAGATTATATGTTTAGCGATAGTCCCACCAAAAAATTTACTTGTACTTACAGCAGTATAAAAATCACCACTTTTACCTATGTTTTTATAAGTAGCATAGTAACCATCTTCACCATAAAGCCATTTTGCCATATACTCACTAAACTTCATACTCTCAAACCACCTATACCAAATTTAATTTTTGTCATTCTTATACATCTCATATAAAGTTAGTAACTCTAGCTGTTTATCTATCTCATATATTTTAAAATCTATCTTTTGGGTTGTTACAGAGTTAGACAACATATCTACATCATAACTTGTCTTATAACCAGCATTAAAAAGGCTAATCGTATCATCTAAAAGTTTTTGATAAAGATTTTCGTTCTCTATCGCTAAAAGTTTCTTTTTCTCTATGTTTTTTATGTTTTGTTGAACCTGTTCATATATAGCATTAAGTTCAACGATTTTATCATCTTTAACCACTTGAGATTTTAAAAAATCAACCCGTGAAGATTCTACATCTCTAAATGTATTTATATTTATAGGTATAGAGATATTGATTCCATAATCATAAAAATCTGTTTTAGGTGTAGTGAAAGTTGTCCCAACAGTTGAGCTAGATTGCCAGTTATACCCAGCAGAAAAATTTACACTAGGTAGATACTTAGCTATCGTTATATTTTTGTTATATCTGTTTTTTTCAATCTCACTTTTTGAGATACTAAGTGAGATATTATGTTTCATAAACTCATCTTTATCTAAAGATTCTAAGTATGGAATTTTTACTGTTTTATAATCTTTATCACTCAAAGTTTGAAACTTAGATATAAGCCTCTCTTTAGTTGTTTCTATATCATAAAGTGCTTGAATTACAGAGTTTCTCTCTATCATAGCATTATCTAAAAAACCAGAATCTAGCTGACCATTTAGATACTGCTCTTTTTTTTGCTCTAGTGATATTTCAGCATTTTTTATAACTAGGTTTTGTTTTTGAATCTGTAAATCTATCTGCTTTATCTCCATCAAAAGAGAGATAGCATCTTTAACCAACTTTCTCTTTAAAACATCTACTGAATAATCGGAGTAGATTTTAGAAGCCTCTGCGAACTTGATTCCATAGTAGATTCCACCACTTTGAAAGATGGGCTGATCCATCCTTATAGAGGTGCTAGTTTTAGTTTGAGTATTACCATAAGGGTTACTTTTAGAGTAACTATAATTAAGCCTCAATGGTGCTATCCAAGAATCACGAAGCATAGAGCTTTGAGCCTCTATCTTCTCATAATCATAACTAAATTGCTCTTTTTTATTTTTAGATAGATAATCATCTAAATGTGTAATGTTATCTTTTGCTACTAAATAGTTACTAGATAGTGCTAACAGCACGATTAAGGGAGTTAAAACCTTCATCAATTTCCTCTTTAGTGATAGTAAGTGGTGGTAAAAATCTAAGTGTATTTCTTCCAGCTTTTAAAAGCATCACACCATTATCTCTCGCATTGTTTATGATTGTAGTTAATGTATCAGCATCTTTTACACGAAGCCCACACATCATACCGATTCCAACTTTTTTTATAAATAGTTTTTTATTTTCATTATAAAAATTTTCTAAAGAGTTATTAAAATACTCTATATTTTTCTCTAAATCACCAGATTTTTCAGATTCATCTAAAATATCCATCACTTCACAAACAGCAGTTGAACTAAGATAGTTTCCACCAAATGTTGAACCGTGATCTCCAGCAGAGAGTACACCTTTTTGTGATGTCATAACAACACCAACAGGAACACCACCACCGATTCCCTTAGCCAAAGTAACAACATCAGGCTCAATCTCATAAACATTTGAAGCTAAAAACTTACCAGTTCTATAACCACCAGTTTGTACCTCATCAACTATAAGTAAAATATTTTTAGATTTTAAAAGTTTTGCTAGTGCTTGAACTTCATCTTTGTTTTGAGGCTCAACACCACCCTCACCTTGAACAAGTTCAATCATAACAGCACAAGTATGCTCATCAAGTAAACCCTCTATATCACCCATAGTGTTAGCATACACAAAACCATCAGGAAATGGTCCAAAATAGTTGTGCATAGATTCTTGACCTGTCGCTTTTACAGTTGTGATAGTTCTACCATGAAAAGAGTGTTTTAAAGTGATGATTTTATACTTTTTAATCTCACCATCAACCTCACCAAACTTTCTAGCTATCTTGATAGCACCCTCATTAGCTTCAGCACCACTGTTACCAAAGAAACATTGCATATCATATCCACTAGCTTCTACTAACTTTTGAGCAGCTTTAGCTTGTGGAGCGATATGGTAAAGATTTGATATATGTGTGATGTTTGATATCTGTTTATATATAGCATCATTAACCCTACTATTTCCATGACCAACACTTACCACACCGATTCCAGATGTAAAATCTATATATTTTTTACCATTAGAATCAACTAACCTAGCATTATCACCACTAACAAACTCAACATCAACTCTAGCATAAGTTGGTAAAACATATTTTTTATCTAACTCTTGTATATTCATAATTTAGTACCTGTTTATATTTTTATTTTAAATTATAGCTAAAAGTTTAACACTTTTAAGGTTTGTTCTGGTTAAAAATATTTAAAATTTCGATGATTATAACAAAACTCAAGTAAAATTCACTTGAGTTTAATATAGTGTTATTTAATAAAAAAAGATTTTACTCAAAATTCATATAGCTTTAAAATAAATCTCTTTTAGAAATATATTTTTCTAATTTTTTCTTAAATTCATCAAATATTATTTTGTCAGCTTTCCTTTCACCAACACCCATCATCCCTGGATTTCCAATAGATTTAAGTATTTTTTTCATATACTTCATCGGTTCTCTTTTTTTTGTTAGAGCTTTGAGATGTTTTTTTGTTTTTATAAGTAATAATCTAGCTTTTTGATATTTAAAGAAGTTCTCTTCTACTTGTGCTAAAAGTTCTTTTATCTCAAGTACCAATGAAAGATTCAATAATTTTTTAACTTTGGAATCTGCTTTTGCTTGGGTAGCATCTATTAACTCTTTGTACAATGCTATATCTGTTGATTTTTCAAAGTAAGTGTAAAGCTCTTTTTGTTTTTCTATCTCTTTTATAGCTTTTGAATAATCTTTATTTTTCAATGCTTTTGAGATGGCTTTATGAGCAACTATGGTAACTTCAACTTTAGCTTCATCGAATGGACAAGCAAAAATGGTGATTTTTACTAAAAAAAGAGCTATTAAGATTTTAAACATTTTTTTTCCTTTTAAATAATATTATTATAATCCCTATGTAAACAATCCAAAATACAACTTGTAAAAGTGATGGTTCAGCATCGTAACCAATCAAAGCACCAAATATTTTTCCAATCATAGAATCATTTGTAAGTAAAAAGTTACTATTATAAAGAGGTGCTATATAAGTTGGTATATACTCATATGCTTGTAACCCTTTGATAAATAGTGAAACTAGACCTGCTACAATCAAGATAATAAAGTATGAACTGTATATAAAAAATTGTTTTAGTGGAAGTTTTATAGATGTTTTAAAGAGTATATAGATTATAAATGCTGATATACCTAACCCTGAAGCTAGACCTAAAAGAGCATCATTTTGAGTTACATCTTCATCCATCATTAAAGCTAAGATAAAAAGAACAGTTTCTAAACCCTCTCTTAAAATAGCTGTAAACACTATAAAGAATGTTATGATTTTTTGATTAGAAGAGAGTGATATTTTCTTGTGCATAGCTTTTGTATCAGAATTATTTTTCATCCAAAAAACCATATAACTTAAAAGTATGATTGCTACGGCTAATACTATCAATGAAATGTTATACTGTAAATCTTCACTTTCAAATCCATCAACAACAACTCTAAATATAAATGCTAATATAAAAGAGCTTAACACTCCAGTTATAAAACCACCCCAAGCATATTTTTTAATATGCTTTAAAGAGCTTTTTTCTAAGAAAGCGAGAATGATTCCAATAACTAAAAAAGCTTCTAAACCCTCTCTAAATGCTATAATAAACGATGCTTCCATCTTAGAATTGGAATCCCATAGCTAAAGTTGCAAAATGTAAATCTTCTATTTTTGATTTAGCCCCATAAGATGTTGTGGAATAATCTGCTTTTACAACAATCTCAGGTGTCACAAAATATGCCATACCTATGGTCGTAGTTGTAGTTTCATATCTATCATCAACTTGCATATCCCCCTCTGTTTTATACATACTATTTACATAGTCATACTTTATGAAAGGTGTTATCTCTTTGTTATAATTAAATAAAGAAGATATGTTATAACCAACCTCCATTAAATAAACAAGTGCTTTATGCCCGATAGGTGTTCTTTTAGCTTCAAGAGCATTTGGTAAGTTGGTATTCGCCTTTGAGATATCATCAGAATCACTTAATGTACCTAAAAGTGCTAATCCTCGAAGCCTAACATTATACTTATCATAAACACCATGAATTTCGGCTATACTTACTGTTCCTGATGAATCAAGTTGCTGTTTATTACGGTTTTCATTCGTATTTCCAATGTAATATGAAACACCTATATGTGATCCAACAACATCACCTAAATCAACACGAAGAGCAAAAGCTAAATTATCAGCATTTACAGATTCAAATCTTTTTTGATTTCCCTCTCTAATCCAATGATGTGAGTTGAAAAATTCAGAATTTAAACCTGTCATAACCATAGCTTGATAGTTAACATATTCACTTAGCTTTCCATAAGCTGTTA
>Ga0256837_1000211_pt1 | contig 53370 bp, 44 predicted proteins | sample 4562384metaG_FD_185976 | JGI IMG/M metagenome (GOLD analysis project Ga0256837, IMG submission 185976) | Hydrothermal vent microbial communities from Guaymas Basin, Mexico - 4561-384 | ecosystem: Environmental > Aquatic > Marine > Hydrothermal vents | place: Mexico: Guaymas Basin | collected... | reverse complement strand
AAGATTTTTTTAAATGCTATATCGTTTTTTGGGTCCGCAAATTGCATACTAATCCTTTTTGATTTTCTATATTAATTGAAATGAAATATTGTGGCATAATATAAATAAATAATCTATAAAATTTATTTATTTAAACAGGGTCCATTTAATAAAGTGGTCTCCAATTAATATTCTCATCCTCAATAATAGGCGGCTTTTCGTTAGTCTATATGTAATCTTGTAATGTTTGGTTTACACTTTTAACCTGACTCTTTGCTTGTGGTGTTTTGGTATAAATACACTCTATATCAAGGTTTTTTAAGGCTCTGCCAAACAGTGTAAGGGTATTGTCGTCTGTAGGTATTAATTCGGGAAACATTATGACGAGCGCTATAATACACTACTGGTTTGCTGTAATATTGCAAAAGTGGATATTACTACTTTGTGCTAACAGTGATGATTTTTAGGCTTTAATATTTACATAAAACCTTTATCATAAAAAGTAGTATTTTATTTATATATTACTCTTTTTTATAAAGAGTTTTATTTTTTTTAGGGGGGCTGGTTATGAAATTTAAAACCAAAATATTATTAACACCTATTGTAATGTTCTGTGTGATATTTTTTGTTATTGGTATAGTAATATCGACATTATTAGAGAAATCAAAAAATAAACAAATAGAAGATAGGTTACAGTTAAAAGTTATAACAGTGAATCAAGATATTAAACGAGTTTCCAAAAAAGCATTAAGCGAGTCAAGTATATTTGCAGGTATGCCAGAAGTGAAAAAAGCATACAAAAAATTCTATGAAACTAACAGTGTCAAAAAGGGTAGTAAAATTTTATTTGATAATGTTGCCAGTGTTATCAAAAATGCATCAGAAATTACAGGTAAAAAAAGAAAATTCATTTTCATTTACCACCAGCTAGATCATTTGCCAGAATGTGGTCAAAAAAGCGTGGTGATGATTTAAGCTCTTTCAGAAATACTATTATATCTATTAGCAAAACTAAAAAGCCTATTTTAGGTATTGAGGCTGGCAGATCAGGTTTGGTGATTCGTGGCTTAGCACCTATATTTGACGATAATAATAAGTATTTGGGTGATGTTGAGTCTATTCATAATATGAACAATATTTATTTATCTACAAAAAATTTGGATAAAGAAGATATTGCCGTTTATATGGATAAAAAATTATTGCCGATAACATCTAAATTTAAAATGTCAAATATTGTGGAGAACGCCAAGACATTTAAAGATTTTATTTTTGTTAGTAAATCGGACAATTTTAATGAAGCGCTTGTAACAAATGAATTTTTTGATAAAGGTAAGATTAAACCTACTTCTTTCAAGATGAATGATTTAACTTATATGGCTTTTCCATTGCATAGTTTTAATGGAGAAACTGTCGCTGTTATGGTTTATCAATTAAATGTTGCAGAAATTAACGCGGATATTAGATATTTAAAATTAGTTACATTTATTCCGTCTTTGCTTTTGTTATTGATAGGTGTATTTTTGCTTTGGTTAATCTCTGGTAAATCCATTGATAAAATAAACGTTAGTATTGAAGGTTTAGCTGATGGCGCTCATCAGGTTACTTCTGCGTCAACTCAAGTTGCACAGGCATCTCAAGAATTGGCAGAAAGTGCCAATGAGCAGGCTTCTAGTCTTGAAGAAACTTCTGCATCATTAGAAGAGTTTACATCTATGATTAAACAAAATACTGACAGTTCTAACCATGCGCAACAGTTGGCTTCCGATGCAAAACAAGCAGCTGATTTAGGTTTTAAATCTATGCTAAAAATGACAGATGCAATTTCAGAAATTAAAAAATCATCAGACGAAACATTTGGTATTGTTAAAACAATTGAAGAAATAGCCTTTCAAACCAATCTGTTAGCTTTAAATGCTGCTGTAGAAGCTGCTCGTGCGGGTGATGCTGGCAAGGGGTTTGCTGTTGTTGCCGAAGAAGTGCGTAGTTTGGCTCAAAGATCGGCTGAGGCAGCTAAAAGTACAGCATCTTTGATTACTAATTCGGTTGAGAATGCTAATAATGGTGTTTCAATAACTAAAGAAGTGGTCGATGTTTTAAATCAAATATCTGAAGGAATATCTAAAGTTAATGATATTGCTACCGAAATTGCTTCGGCAAGTAATGAACAGTCTAAAGGTATTGAGCAAATTAATATTACAGTAGCTCAAATGAATAAAGTTACGCAACAAAATGCGGCAAATTCAGAAGAGGGAGCCGCATCTGCCGAAGAGTTGGGCGCACAAGCTTCTGAGGTTATGCGTTTTGTTGATGATTTAAAACGTATGGTAGAAGGTGTTAAGGATTCAAAATCTGCATCACAAATTTCAACATCAAATCAAAAACGAATTAGTTAATAATATTAAATCACAATTTAATCATAGCAGTTGTAAGTTATGGTTAAATTGTGATTGTATTAATTAAGCATTATATAAAGTTAATGCCCCGATAATTATAAATCCAATCCCTGCTATATAATTGAGATATTTAACATTGATATATTCAGATAATAAACTGCCTGCAATTACTCCAACAGCTGTGGCTACTATTAAAGCAGCTGAAGCAGCTAAAAAAACAGTATACTTACTTACCGCTTTATCTGAAGCAAATAACATGGTAGCAAGTTGAGTTTTATCGCCAAGTTCTGCTAAAAAAACCGAGCCAAAAATAGTAAAAAATACTTTCCAATCCATTTTAAAATTCCCTTATAATATTTAAAAATATTATAAATGGTTGTGTTTATAAGTCCAAGTTGATATGTGCTAAAATATAAAGGCTAATACGCAAATGAAGTATTAGCCTTTACTGTAGTATTTTAAACTCCAGAATAAGCAGAGAATCCGCCATCAATAGGTAAAACAATGCCTGTGATAAAGCGTGCTTGTGGGCTGCATAAAAAGGCTAAAGCACCATTTAAATCTTCAGGATTACCAAACTGTTCCATTGGCGTGGCTTTAATGATTTTATTGCCTCGCGGTGTCAGTGTCTTGCCGTCTTCTTCATAAAGTAAAAAACGATTTTGTTCTGATACAAAAAAGCCAGGTGCGATTGCATTTACACGGATACCTTTTTTAGAAAAATGTACCGCTAACCACTGGGTAAAGTTATTAATAGCTGCTTTTGAAGAGCTATATCCAGCCACTTTAGTTAATGGTGAAATGGCAGACATAGAACTGATATTGATAATAGATGCATTTTGACAATCAAGCATATCTTCGCCAAAAACCATACATGGTAATAATGTTCCATTGTAGTTTAGTTTCATAACTTGATCGAAACCGTCTAAGTCCATTTCAAAAAATGAACCTTCTTTGCTATCCATAACTTCCTGCGGACTTGTTGCACCTGGTGAGTTGCCTCCAGCGCCATTTACCAAAATGGATACTGCTCCCCAAGTGTCGTTGATTTTCTTTTTAGCATTGATTAAAGATTGTTTGTCTAAAACGTCAGCACCGATAGCAAGTGTTTGCGTCAGACCTTCGTCGGCAAATTTTTTGGCTAAATTTTCTACTTTAGATGCTGTACGACCAAGTAAAACTACTTTAGCGCCACATTCTAATAATGATTTTGCCAGTGATGAACATAGTACTCCAGCTGCACCGGTAACAACTGCGACTTGATTATCGAGAGATAATTTCATATTTACTCCAATTAAATAAAATTAAAAATCACTTTTTAATGCCCATAGACCTAGGGCAGGGTTTGAAACGTAAAAAATTTCTTCTTCATTCACTTGATTGTATCCGTCTTTTAATATGTTTGGATTATATAAGGTGGACATTTCTGCATAGCTTTTATATTTATAACCTACACTTTCTATTTCTTGTTGGCTGATGTTTTCTCCAGGGCAATAAGTTATAGAAAATCGACCTTCACTTGCGCCGTGTATTAAATGTGCTGCGGCACTTAAATTGTTGCGTAATTCATCATTGTCTTTGCATTGTTGTAAAGTTGTAGGTGTGCCTAAGTAACCATATTTACGTATTAGGCGATCGATTTCTTTGTCTTCGCCAAATTCTCGTAATGCGGGGGCGAGTATGATTAGCTCTCCATCGTCTGCCATTGCTTTGCGTAGGCGATATACAGCTTTGTTGCCTAGCCAAGTTGATTTAAATTCTCCAGGTTCTAAATACACAATGGCTTTTTTAATTGGCTGATCTAATAAATCTAAATTCACTTGTTGTGAAAGTTTTGCGGCTTTTTCAAACGTGGCAAAATCATCGCCACCATAGAGGCCGCGCATTACTAATTTTTCGTTTTCTTTTGCCATAACTGTAAAAATAAAATGAATTGGCAAATGGTTAATAAATTGATTAAATCCGTAATCCAATGCCTGTCTAACAGGTGTAACAGTATTGCCTAATATACGTTCAATGCCATAAGCTGCACCTAGGTAATGACTTTTGTTGATCATGTCAGCTCCGCCGACGCCTATACAAATATTCTTTGTATAATTTGCCATACCGATTACTTCGTGAGGCACTATTTGTCCAATGCTTAAAATTAAATCATAATTGCCATTTACTAAATGATTACTAATGGCAACTTGCATTGGGTATTTGACAGCTCCTTCGGATAATTGTGCTATTTTTTCTTCTGGTACAATACCTAATTCGGTTACTCCATTACGCCAATCGTGAATTAAAAATCTATCCATTGGTATTTCATTGCCAAACATACTGATTATTTCATCTTGTGTCATTGGAACGTGCGTGCCAAGGGCAGGTAAAATATCTACGTGGGCGTTTGAGCTTAGTTTTGCGTATAGCATGGCGGTTAAATTGCCAGCGTCAGAATGTAGCCTAGTATAATCTGGAGGGATTAATAAAACGCGTTTTGCGTCAATATTAATGCTTGCCAAAATATTATCTAACGCCAGAGATTTTTGATTTTGATTAAATATTATTGATCTTGAACCCTTTGCGAAATGAGTAGTCATTTTTTGTTCTCCTGTTGACAAATGCCATCGATGGCATAAACTGTGGCAAAATATAACTGATTGGAACGATTATGGCAACCATACATGATATAGCAAATTTAGCAGGGTGTTCAGCACGCACCGTTAGCAGGGTTTTTAACGACTCTGGTCCTGTTAAAAATTCTACTAGAGAGCGTGTTTTGCAAATTGCTAAAGATATGAAGTTTCAGCCAAATATTAGAGCCAGGGGTTTGCGGACGGGGCGTAATAATACTATCGGTGTGATACAAAGTTCGGCAGATTCCGAAGTCAACAGGGCTAGAATTGACACAATGACGCGTTTATTTAGTTTGGCGGATTATTCTTTGCTTATAAATAGGGCGCGTAGTTTTGACCACGAATTAGAGTTGCTAGATAAAATGAAACCACATTGTGATGCCATTGTTATTTTTTCTGCGATGGAGATATCTGCACATAATCATTATGATACTTTGATGGAGCAGTCCTATCCATTTATGTTGGTTGACCCTGTTGTAGATACAAATTATCCAAGCGTTATGATTAATCGCGAAAATGGTTTTCATGATGCAGTTTTAGAATTGGCTAGTCGTGGTCGCAAAAAGATAGCTTTGGTTTTGCAGGGTTTTAGACAAGAACCACGTTTAAGAGGTTACCGTAGTGGTTTAAAGTTGGCTGGTTTACAAAGAGAATTAGTCTTTAACTCGCAACCATCATTTGAAGGCGGTAAAGCTGTGGGAGTCGAAATTATTAATAATCTTTCTGATTTAGATGCGTTAGTATGTCATAACGATAGAATCGCATTGGGGATTTTACATACTTTATCTAAGGCTAATATTAAAGTCCCAAAACAGGTTGCAATAATGGGTTTTGATAATGATAGATATAGTGCGTATACAAACCCATCTTTAAGTACAATTGAACAGGGAACAGAGACTATTGGAGTGTATTTATACGAACAAATCCATGGTTTTTTAAATAAAGGTATAAGTTTACAAACATATAATTTTTCAACATCTCTAGTAATTAGGGATTCAATTTAAGGAGAAAAGATGGCTGATAAAGCTGATATTGGGTTGGTAGGACTTGCAGTAATGGGAGAAAATTTGGTTCTTAATATGGAATCTCGTGGTTTTACTGTAGCAGTGCATAATCGTTCAACCGACAAAGTTGATAATTTTATTGAAGGTCGTGCCAAAGGTAAAAATATCATAGGTTGTCATACTGTAGAGGATTTGGTAGCCAATTTAAAAACTCCTCGCAAAGTTATGCTTATGGTTAAAGCAGGTCCAGTGGTTGATATTTTTATCGATAAAATTGCGCCGTTATTGGACAAGGGTGATATTATTATCGATGGCGGTAATACACATTTTCCAGATACTGATCGTCGTTTTGCATCTTTAAAAGAAAAAGGTATTCATTTTATTGGTTCTGGTGTATCTGGAGGTGAAGAGGGTGCATTGACAGGGCCTTCAATAATGCCTGGCGGTGCTGTGGAAGCATGGGAATCAGTTAAACCTATTTTTCAGGCTATTGCCGCTAAAGTAGAAAATGATGAACCTTGTTGTGATTGGATTGGTGATGGTGGTTCAGGTCATTTTGTTAAAATGGTTCATAATGGTATTGAGTACGGTGATATGCAATTGATTTGTGAGGCTTATTCAATTATGAAAAATGTGCTTGGTATGAGTGCTGATGAAATGCAAGAAACGTTTGCCCAGTGGGAAAACGGTAAGTTAAGTTCTTACTTAAACGAGATTACTCGTGATATTATGGGCTATAAAGATGAAGATGGTTCTGCATTAGTTGAAAATATTTTAGATACTGCAGGTCAAAAGGGTACTGGAAAATGGACTGGCATTACAGCATTAGATTTAGGTGTGCCACTTACTTTAATTGGCGAAGCCGTGTTTGCCCGTTGTGTATCATCTCAAAAAGAAGAACGTGTAGAAGCTAGTAAGCATTTTAAAGGTCCAAAGATTAATTTTACTGGTGATAAACAAGAGATGTTAGATGCTATTTGTGATGCGTTATATGCGTCTAAAATAATATCGTATGCGCAAGGTTATGCTCTTATGAAAGAAGCAGGTAAAGAGTATAACTGGAGACTAAATTTTGGTGCGATTGCACTAATGTGGCGTGGCGGGTGTATTATACGTTCTTCATTTTTAGGTAAAATTAAAGAAGCTTTTGATAACAATCCTAATTTGAGCAATTTATTAATCGATCCTTATTTTCAAAAAGAAGTTGATGATTGTCAGGTTGGTTGGCGTAAAGTTGTGGCTTTGGCAATTAATAATGGTATTGCCGTGCCTGCTATTTCAAGTGCTATAAGCTATTTTGATGGTTATAGAACAGAGCGCTTACCTGCCAATTTATTACAGGCTCAAAGGGATTATTTTGGTGCGCATACTTATGAACGTATCGATAAACCACGCGGGGAGTTTTTTCATACAAACTGGACTGGAAGAGGTGGTGATACTACTTCAAATAGTTATAACGTATAATTTATAAGGCAAAAAATGGAATTAAAAAAAGATTATAAATATTCATTACTTATCCCAACAAGTATGGGCGTTAGATTGACACCTGTGAATGGTCAACCATTTCATTGTAGCGATATATTTAAAATGACTGCGACATCTGCCGAGTCAAATGTTGGAAGTGTAGCTTCGTTTTTGGGCTTACCCGTTAAGATTTTAACATCTTTTGTAAAAGGTTCACCAGTATCTCATTTTATTAAGGATAATTTGCGTTCACGACGTATGGATTTTGAAGGTCCTGAGTTTGAACAAGAAGATCCTTGGGGATATCGCCATCAAATTAATATGGCTGATAGCGGTTTTGGTTCACGAGGCCCCCGTGTTCAAAATGACAGGGCTGGTGAGGTAGGTCGTAAATTAAATGTAAAAGATTTTGATTTGGATAAAATCTTTGGTCAAGATGGTGTGCAAATTGTGCATTTGTCTGGTTTGATTGGGGCTCTTTCTAAAGAGACGTCTCAGTTTTGTTTAGATATTGCCCGTACTGCCAAAAAATATGGCACTAAAATTTCATTTGATTTAAATCATCGAGCTTCATTTTGGAAGGGGCGTGAAGCAGAATTAAGCGAAGTTTTTTCTGAGATTGCATCCTTATCTGATATTTTAGTAGGCAACGAAGAAGATTTTCAGCTTTGTCTTGGTATTCAGGGCCCTGAAGCTGGTGGAGAAGGGTTAGAGGCTAAAATTGAAAGTTTTAAAGAAATGATTGAAAGGGTAAAAAAAGTTTATCCAAATGGCTCTATTTATGCCACAACTTTGCGTGAGGTTGTGAATACTAATAATCATAAATGGGGTGCTATTGTGTCTGATAATCAAGATTGGCATGTTATTATGCCTCGTGATATTGTAGTTTATGATCGCATTGGTGGTGGTGATGGTTTTGTTGGCGGATTGTTGTACGGGATTTTAAAAGGTTGGCAATCAGAAAAAGCCACTCAATTTGGTTGGGCAAGCGGAGCTTTGGCAGCCACTATGAATACTGACTATGCTCAACCAGCTGATGAAGAGATGATTTGGAGTATTTGGGAAGGTAATGCAAGGGTTCGTAGATAGTAAGCAAATAGGCTATTATTTACACTAAGTCATACGATTTATTTAAAATACATTTGCTAAGTTAGCATAAATATGCTTTATTAATCATATATATCGATAGTTGTATGATGCCAAAAGTTTTTCTTTGGCATCATATACTATGTTTTTAACTATATTGATAAGGAGTTTTATGCATTGGATTGATTGGCTTATTGTATTTGTACCATTATTATTGGTTTTAGCCGTTTCTTTAAAAGCGCAGAAATACGTTAAAGGAGTTTCTGACTTTTTAGCTGCTGGACGTGTTGCAGGGCGTTATGTTGTTGCTGTAGCTGGTGCAGAAGCTGGCATGGGATTAATTAGTTTGGTGGCAATGTTTGAGATGTATTATAACTCAGGCTTTGCCGTATCATTTTGGTCTGGCATAGGTTTGCCATTGGGCATTATTATAACTTTAACAGGTTATTGTATCTTTAGATTTAGAGAAACCCGTGCTTTGACAATGGGGCAGTTTTTAGAAATGCGTTATAGTCGCACTTTTAGGATTTTTGCCGCCATTTTGCAATCAGTATCAGGCGTATTAAACTATGCTATTTTCCCTGCGGTGGGCGCACGCTTTTTAATTTATTATTGCGATTTACCATTAGAAATAAGTATCTTAGGTGTTAGCTTTCCAACCTTTGGCTTGGTAATGGCAACCTTTTTATCTTTGGCCGTTTTTATTGTTTGTATAGGTGGTCAAATCACAATTATGGTTACAGATTGTATTCAAGGTATTTTAAGTTATCCGTTATATGCCATAATTGTGATTTATATTTTATTTAAATTCTCTTGGGGGCAAGAAATAGAACCAGCTTTACTTAATGTAGAGCCGGGTAAAAGTTTATTAAACCCTTTTGATATAGATAAGTTAAGAACCTTTAATTTGTTTTATATTTTTGTAGGGTTATTAAGTAATGTATTAAATCGTATGTCGTGGTCTGGTAGTCAAGGCTATAACGCCGCAGCTTTGAATGCTCATGAACAAAAAATGGGTGCTGTTCTTGGTACTTGGCGAGCAGGTTTTGCTAATATGATGTATATACTTTTGGCAATAGCAGGGTTTACATTTTTAACACACAGTCATTTTTCTAAAGAGGCGCAAGAGTGTCGTCAACAGTTGGCTGCCAAAGTAGTTGCCGATGTGGTTTCACCAGAAAATGCAACAGTAAAAAAAGATATTCAAACTTATATTGCCACTGGCACTGCACCGCAATCAATTAGCTCTTTGGTAATTAAAGATTCTACTAACTCTAGAGAGCCTTTGCGTGATAATATTAAAAATATTATTGCTCATTCCGACAAATCGGCAGCTACAAGCTTTAATACAATTTTTAATCAAATGCGTGTGCCATCGGCACTTAGAGATATTTTGCCAATAGGTATTACAGGTATTTTTTGCGCCCTATGTATATTTTTACTTATCAGTACCGATACTACCTATATGCATTCATGGGGCAGTATTATCGTGCAAGATTTGATTTTACCATTGCGAGGCAAGCCAGTAACCCCGCACCAACAATTAATGATGTTGAGGATTGTTATAGCTCTGGTAGCAGTTTTTGCTTTTCTATTTTCGTTTTACTTTTCTCAAATTGATTTTATTTTAATGTTTTTTGCCATAACAGGTGCTATCTGGATTGGTGGCTCAGGCCCTGTAATTATTGGTGGATTGTATTGGAAACGCGGTACAACAGCTGGAGCTTTTGCATCGTTATTGGCTGGTTCATCTATAGCAACAGGCGGTATTATTTTGCAAAAAATGTGGCCAGCTTATATATATCCAGCATTAGATTCAATGGGCTATGTAGGCACTTTAGGCAATATCTTAGAGACTTTATCTGGTCCATTAGAACCTTTTATTGTTTGGCGGATGAATCCAGATTCATTTCCTATCAATTCCCAAGAAATATTTTTTATTAGTATGGTTGTAGCTATTTCTCTTTATATTATTGTTTCTTATTTTACATGCAAAGAAGCTTTTAATATGGATAGGCTTTTGCATCGTGGCAAATATAGGCGCGAGGGCAAATCTGTTGAAAAAGAAAAACTGACTTTTTTTGTGGCTATTCAAAAATTGGTTGGTATTGACTCTCAATACACTAAGGGTGATAAAATTTTAGCATGGTCAGTATTTATTTGGTCCATAGGTTGGGGCTTTGGCAGTTTTGTAATACTTTGTATTGTTAATTATGTTTCGCCTATGAGCGATAAAGCTTGGGCAGACTGGTTTTTGATTAGTAATGTTGTTGTTCCAGGGGCAGTTGCAGTTGTTTCAACAGTTTGGTTTACAATTGGTGGAACTTTAGATTTGCGTAAATTATTTCAAAGGTTGGCAGAAAAAGAAGATAATTTGTTGGATGATGGTCGTGTAATTGGCAATGTTAGCGCAGATGATATTGCGTTAGTTGAAAATATAGAACATGTAACTATTGAAGAAGCTCATAAAGAAGAGCGTGAATTAGAAGAATTATTAAAAAAAGAAACTGAAATTTAATTTTTTATTCAAAAGGCACTGCGATTTATTTACAGTGCCTTTTGAAATTTTACAACTCAAAATTTAAGTATTTATCAATTAGTAATAAACCTGTATCAATAGCAGTTATGTTTTCTCAGTAGTAGAAAAGATTTATATGATGTAATACCAAATATGTTTTGAAGACTGCATAGCAGAGATTAAAAAAAACTTTACAAAATAGTATTCAATCCCTACTATGTACTAGTACATGAATACACAGTCCGTTCATATCAAAAAATTAAGTAAACATCTTTATTCGGCCAATAGTGCTATACAGATGGAAGAATTATTGACAGATTTATTAACAACATCTGAACTGAGCGAAATTAGTAAACGCTTAGAAATATTTAAATTATTAAAAGAGGGTAAACCGCAACGTCAAATTGCCGAGATACTAGGTGTTGGCATAGCTACTGTTACCCGTGGTTCAAAAGCTTTGAAAGACAAAATACATTATGAATGAAATCCCACCATTAATAAAATTACCTCGTAAACCTAATTATATTACAATCAGTGCTGATTGTGATTTTTTTGGTTTTTTTAAAAAAATAGAAAAGCGTTTTGACACTTGTTTTTATTTAGAATCTTTGGGAGAAGATTCTAATATATCGCGACATTCAATTATCGGTTTTGATCCAGAACTTCAAATATATGCCAATAATAAAGATTTGGTTATTGAAAACCGTCATGGCAAAAAAACAACATATCAAAGTGAAAACCCATATTATTTATTACGCTCAATTGTACCTCAAAATATTATTTCCAGAAAATATGCTGGAGGTTTAACAGGGTATTTGGGTTATGATAGTATGAACTATTTTGAGCCAGCATTACAATTGCAAAGCAGTGATATGTTTGATGCTTTTAGATTTGGTTTGTATAAAGACGGGTTAATTTTAGATAAGATGACAGGCGAATTGATTTATTTTTATTATGAAAAATCACGCTTGGATTTAGTTGAAGAAATAATGGCAGAGCCAGATTCTATAAATGGTAATTTAGAAGTTATTATCGGCGAAGAAACAATGGATAAGCAACAGCATCGCCAAGCAGTAATGAAAGTAAAACAGGATATAATTGATGGTAAGATTTTTCAGACAGAAGTGGGTTTTAAAAAACGCTTTACTCTAAAAGGTGATTGCATAAATTTATACGAACAACTAAGAGAGATTAATCCATCTCCGCAAATGTATTATTTAAAATTTAATAATCAAAAATTAATAGGTGCTAGTCCAGAGTTATTGTTTAGATTGCGACAAGGTGAAATGGAGACTTTTCCATTGGCAGGCACAACTAAGCGAGGGGCTAATAAAAAAGAAGACACTTCTTTGGCAAGAGAGTTGTTAAATAATCCTAAAGAAATTGCTGAACATAATATGATTGTAGATTTGCATCGTAATGATATAGGGCGTGTTGCTAGATTTGGTACAGTTAAAGTACGCTCCTTAATGGATATTAAACGCTTTAGTCATGTGCAACATATAGCTAGTGAAATAGTAGGTATTATTGCCGAAAATCATGATATGTTTAGTGCATTAGCAAGTAATTTTCCAGCGGGTACTTTAACTGGAGCTCCTAAAATTGAAGCTATGAAAATTATTGATGATTTAGAAAACGATGGTCGAGGCCCCTACGGCGGTGCCGTTGGGACATTTTCTTTTAACGGTGATTGTACTTTTGCTATTCCTATTCGCACAATTTTTGCTAATGGTGAAGATGCTTATGTACAAACATGCGGTGGCAATGTGTACGATTCTAACCCTGAAGATGAATATCAAGAAATTAATCGTAAATTTGCAGGTACAAAAAAAGTTTTGGATTTATTTATAAAAAACAATAAGGGCAGCAAATAATGAAGGTTTATATAGTCGATAATTATGATTCGTTTACTTATAATCTTTATCAATTTATTGGTGAGATTTTAAATACAGAAAAAAATCTAGGTTCTATAGAAAATGTAGAAATTATTGTAAAGCGCAATGATAAAATAAGCATAGATGATATCCGTCTAGCAAAGCCAGACAGAATTATCATTTCACCAGGCCCTGGTTCACCAGATGATAAAAAATATTTTGGCGTATGCGCAGATATTATTAAGGAGCTAGGTATACACACACCTTTGCTTGGTGTTTGTTTGGGTATGCAAGGTGTAGTGCATGTATTTGGTGGTAAAATTGTTAAAGCTGATACACCAATGCATGGCAAGATTAGTCCAATTAAGCATAATAATCTTAGTATTTTTAAAGGTATGCCAAATCCTCTTGAGGTTATGCGTTATCACTCTTTAATAGCAGAAGCAAACTCTTTACCAGAGTGTTTAGAGCTTACAGCAAGCATCGCCGAAACAGGTGAAATTATGGCGATTAAACATAAACAATATCCTATTTATGGTATTCAGTTTCACCCAGAATCTTTTGCCACTGAAGGCGGTAAAGATTTATTGAAAAACTTCTTAATGCAAAATTAAATTTCTATTTCGTTGACCCATTTCAATGCCTCTAAGTACATTTGCGCTATGATGGTTTCGCCACAGCCTAGATTTATTTGAATGTCTTGTAGTTGTTTCCAATCGGCTCTTTCGTAGGCGATAGCTATATCAAATAAATCGCGCATAGGGCATTTTTTGCCTAGTAAGGCATTGTGTAAATCATCTTCTAGGGGCATTTGATTTAACATTTCTTTTAGTGGCCTATCGGTCATTGCGTCTATTAAAGATAATAAACCAAGTAAAAACATATCATTTGGATTTACTTTTTTATTTAATTCTTTAGCTAGTAATTCGCAAAATCTAGCGCGTATTAATGCGTTTACTAATAATTCGCTAGGTTTATCCGAGCCGACATTGGCCATAGCAATTAATGTTGCCCATTTTTTTACATTGGCTACACCTAATAGTGTTAAAGCGTGTTGAATGGAACTTATTTTATTGCGTAAACCAAAAGATGATGAATTGATATATTTGAGTAACTTAAAAGACAAAGATACATCAGTTTTGATAATTTTTTCAAGGTCGGTTACGTTTAAATCTTTTTTTTGTATATTAGCCATTAATCTAACATAGCTTGCCTTAGAACCTGGAAGTTGTTTAGAGGATATGATTAATGGTTTGCAAAAAAAGTAGCCTTGAAAGTAAACATAACCATTTGCTTTTGCGTGTATATAGTCCTCTTGGGTTTCTACTTTTTCTGCCAATAATTTAATACCCATTGGTATAAATTTCTTGGCAAAACTTTCGCGTTCAGCACGATTGGAAATACTAAAATCAACTTTAATTATATCAATAATTTTAAATAATGGTTCAAATTCAGGACCATCAACATAGTCGTCTAAGGCCACTGTGTAACCCGCATTTTTATATTCTTTACACTTGGCAATTATTTCTGGAGTAGGTGGTACATCTTCAAGAATTTCTATAACTACTAAGTCATTAGGTAATAAATTAGGCGTATTATTAAGTAATAATTTTTCTGTAAAATTAACAAAAGCTTTAGCACCGTTGGTTAATGTTCCAAGGCCAAATTCTAACATACTAGAAGATAAAACATCGGTTGTGGCATTGGTAGCGTCTTTGCCAGTAAAAATATTTTCTACACCTGAACGAAATAGCAACTCATATCCAAAAATTTGTTTTTCCGTATCAAATATTGGTTGTCTGGCTATATAAGCTGCCATAATTCTCCTTAATCCTAATTTTTTATAATAAAATATGCCTTTTATTATATAGTGCAATTGTAGTCAATCAACTAACTTTACATAAAGACCTACAATATGTAGTAATGTATGATAATAAATACCGCAAAATGCTACCTGTTATATATTCTACCATTTTTTACCCTTGAAATATTTTGGGCTTTGCTCTTTTGCTAATAAATAAAGCAAAAGGGGCTTATTTTTAATGTATTTTTTTGCGAAATGCTCTAGGGCTAATGCCAACTGTTCTTTTAAAAAAATCGACCCGATTTAAGACGCGTACAACATAAATTAGATTCATGGTTGGATGCAGCATTTGATTACAGTAAAAGCCTTTTATGGATATGGTGATGAATCGGTAGGGCTTGTTTATTTCTAAAATTAGAACAAACCACCTTGCATACAACATAATAAGAGTTATGTTGCATAGGAGACCATGATGAGCATAACCATCATTAGACTCTATTTATATCCGTTGTACTATATTTATTTGAAAATTTTAATTCCTGCCTTTTTTGCAGCTTTTTTTAGCCCAATATCATTAGTGGAAGAGATTATATCGCGTAGAGCGTAGCTTTAACCGATAAGATTAAAGCTACACGGTTATTTTTGATTTAAGTGCAATTGATTTCAAATTTAGTGTAGTTTTCCATTGAGACAATATCACCTACAGAAAGCCATGGATAATGTTCGCTGTTTAGCATAGTATTAGTTTCAAAGCACTTATGTAATACTTTGTCTAAATCTTTGCATATATAACGGTAATTATCGTTGTCTATGTTTAATTTTTCAATATCGTTTTGATCGGCCACTATAATTTTAGATGATTTTTGCGCTCCATTAACAGCCAGAGTATGCGCTGTGGCAATATCTAATCCGCAGACAAACGCTTCTGAATCTGATACACGCTGAATAAGAGCATTAATGATATTCTTTCTTTGCAAACTTTGATCAATGGTTAAGACTTGATCTTCTTTGTTATTTTTTTTAATTGTTATAGTGCTCATATCTGTAGATATAGTTCCATTTTCGCATTCTATAACGATATTAGGCCCAAATGCTTCTTCAGAAGCATGTGTTGTATGAAACAATATTTCTATATCGGATTTAGTTATCACTTTTATCGATGCTGTATCAGCGTTTTCTATTTCTGGATTAATTCGACATAATGTCGCTTGTACGCTTTTTATATCAGCTGTTGTATGTTCCGTTTTGCCTGCAAAAAAACAGGCAACATTTAAATAATGAGCTAAAGCGTTGTTAAATGGAGAATCAAGAACCCAGTCCCCCCTTACGTCTTTTATTTTGCCCGCCCAATTGTTACGACTATAATATTTATAATCACGAGGCCATAAGCCTAAAACTTTAACACGTTTTAATAAACCTAATTTTTGATCAACAATTATTTTTTTAGCCTGTTGTATTTCTGGTACATAAATAGTTTGAAACCCTACTGCTATAAATTTTTGCGTTTCTTTTGATACTTTACGCATTGCAATGACATCTTCTATAGTTGCGGCAGCTGGTTTTTCAATAATACAATTAGCCCCGCTTTGCATGGCCGCTATTGCCATTGGAGCATGTAAACTTATCCCTGTTGGTATAAAACAGATATCAATTTTATTTTTAAACGAAGATAACATTTCTTGATAATCTTTAAATATTTGACAACCTAAATTTTTTAAGTTATCGCATTTAACAACTTCTTCTGCCTGATTAATGACAGTGGCTGCAACTATCTCTAGTTTTCCATCATTTTGAAACTCAACCAAATTATTATAGTGTACTTCTGCAAAACCAGAAACCCCAATCAATGCTACCTTTACCATTTTAAATCCTTATATACGTATATTTGTAGGTTTTATTTTAATGTATTGGTTTATAAATATTTTACCAAACCCAATAAAATATAATTTTAAAATTGGCATATCTTTAATGCCAACTGCTATTTATGTTATATCAGACATATCATAAGTCAAGCATCAAACGCTGATTAATTTAGCCTCACTTGACATATATTATTTTTGAGATATATTTAAATCAGGTGAAATATGAAATATATCAGGCTTTAGCATAAGCTACTTGCAATAAGGAGGTGTAATGAAAATAGCTATGATTGGTGGACAAGGGCATCAAAGCTACGCCTTGACAGCATTAAATGAAATAAAAGACTGTACTTTTGTGGCGATAGCCAAAGGCTCATCGGATGAAAATCTAGATAATTTTAAATTATCTATTGCAGAATATACAACAGTACCCAAAGAATATGACAATTGGATAGAAATGTTAGACAAAGAGCAACCAGATGCAGTCAGTGTTGCCCCTATTTTTTGTTATCATCAACGTATTTCTTTAGAATGTATCAAACGTGGCATACATGTTTTATGCGAAAAACCAGTAGCAATAAATATTCAAGAACTTGACGAACTTGAAGAAGCATTAAAAAACTCAAAATCACAGTTTATCGGTATGCATGCAATGCGTTACAGTAGACATTTTCATACAGTCAAAAAAGCATTGGATGATGGTTTAATTGGCAAGCCTATTTTAATTAATAGTCAAAAATCATATTCTTTTAATGCGACCAGACCCCAATTTTACAAACAACGCTCATTGTACGGCAGCACATTATGCTGGGTAGCAACCCATGCCATCGATTGGTCTTATTGGTATATGGGCGACTTTGAAATTAGCAACGCATATCATACAACACTATGCAATCAAGGGTATAACGATTGTGAAAGTGCAGGCGTTATTGCCTTTCAGTTTACAACTGGAGCAGTTGGCTGTATTAATTTTGATTTCTTAAAAGCTCATAAAGACATTGCATGTCGGGATAGTTGCAGAATAGCTGGCGAAAAAGGTGTATTAGAAGCCGCAGAAAACAAAGCGTATATCACAACCCATACAGAAGGCAGAAAAGAGCTAGATTTATTGCCCCAAAAAAGTTTTTTTAAAGACTTTATAGACTCTACTCATGGTCTTGACAATTGCTTAATCGACACTAAAAGCACATTAGCTGTTACTAGGCTAGCTTTAAACGCCAGAGACTACGCCGACAAATACAGAAAGGAATAAATATGAAAACCAACCTAATTGCAAAAAAAAACGGCAAAAAAGGAATCAATTTATTTACTTTAATAGAGTTATTAGTAGTTATTTCTATCATTTCTATTTTAGCTAGCATGCTTTTACCTTCGTTAAAAGAAGCTAGAGAAAAAGCATTAAAAATATCATGCGCAAATAACTTAAAGCAATTAGGCTTTGCATCTTTGTCTTACTCTGTAGATCATGAAAATTATTTGCCTGTTAAAAATTGGCCAAATGAACTTTGTGAATATGTTGACGATTTAGCAACTTACCCTACTAGAAGTTATGGCCCATTTTATTGCCCCGCCAATAAAAAAGAAGACACTTATAAATGGAATACTTGGACTACAACACCAGTCCATAAAATTTGCGGATCCTATGGTAATAATTACATATATTTAAATGTTGATCAATCTAATTTTATAGGAAGACTTAGCTCTATAAAAGCCCCTGCCCAACTTTTAATTTTAGCAGACTGCAACAAATTAAATTCCACCGAAAGTTATTCAATGGTTTATTACAAGCCTACTTATGAAAACAACCAAATATCAACACGCCATGATAAAGGCAGCAATATGGTTTTTGCTGATGGTCATGTTTCGTATCATGATCGCACAGAAGTGATAGAAGGTGGTACAGAACCAAATTTTAGGCAATTATTTTGGTCTGGTGGCAAATAATGTTTGATAATATAAAAAAAAACATACACAGTACTATATCAAACAGATTTACTTTAATAGAGTTATTAGTAGTAATAGCTATTATTTCAATATTAGCCAGCATGTTATTACCTGCGTTAAAAGAGGCAAAAAATAAAGCGCATCAAGCATCTTGCGCTAATAACCTAAAACAAGTCGGGCTTGCTCATATGAGTTATGCCATGGATTATCGCGGTTGGTTAATCGAAAGTAGATGGCCTTATAGAATTTGGGATTACAGTGGGGCATCTGGAACTAATAGCAATCCTACTTTTGGTATTTTCTACTGTCCATCACAAGCAGCAGCGGATGCAAACAAATTTACATTATACAGTGATAGCGGTGCTCCATACGGAGCATTTGAATCTTCTTACGGCTATAACTATCAATATGTTTATACCGATCCCGACACAAGCGATTCAAACAATTATTATGGACCAAAAAGATTGAGCTCTATTAAATCTCCTTCAAATTTATTAACATGGGCTGGCTGTTCCGCAAAAGATTCGACAAAAAGCAAAGGCATGATTCACTACAATTCTAATTATCAAAATTATCACATATCACTTAGACATAATTTTGGAAGCAACTTATTATTTGCTGACAGTAGCGTATCTTGGCATTTAAAAGATGAAGTTATGCACCCCGGATATAATGCTGAGAAAGTAAAGCAATTTTGGTCTGGCAATCAATAACACAGTAATTAACTTAATATAGGCTCGCCCCAGACGCCGTGATAAATCCAACCATGGGGTGATTTTGCAACATCATCACTTGTTGCATTATCTGTATAAGTCATCACTAATTTTAACCAGCGAACATCAGTTATATCAGCGGTCAACAACTGCCCCGCTTCTTTATGACTAATAGGCTGTGTACTTGCTAACTTAACCCCATCACCATATATGCTAAAAATAGCTTTTGGGATAGTATTAGCAAAACGGGGATTACCACCAACAGTTGCTTGAAATCTAGTAAAAGCCCCAGGTTCAATAGCGTATTCAATAAACGTTTCACGTATATGTTCTTTGGTATGTGGTGGGCCTAAAAAAGGTACTACGCCCAAGCCTTGCACGTCTATGATTTGTCCTACAACATTCAATATACTTAAAGGCAATGTTTTGCCACCACTATACGGCACAAGCGAAATACTATTCATTGGGCGGTGGCGATAAAGCATATCAACATCTGACAAAGCATAAGGGTAATCACATAAATTCATTGATAATGGCTCTACGTTATCACCATTTTTGGCTAAATGTACAACAGTATAAATAAAATCCGCCGTTAATTTAGCACTTGCAGATTGTGCAATAGAAGAAAACTTTTTAGCTTCTTCTATTTTACCTGCATACAAATTTTGTACTATCGGCGCAATTTGTTGTACCCCAACCATTTTTACCGCAACTAATTCTTTAAAAATTGCCATAATTGTTGCCAAATAGCTTGTACCTAATAAGCGTGGTTGATAACCAGTTATATCTACTTTAGCTTTAAGTTTTTCAACAGTCGCATGCAATTCCATACCTATACATTCTGCTGGCGGTGGGATTACTTTTTCGACAGTGGCAGGATTTACAGCGTGAATTGGCTCGCCTGTATCACCAATTAAGTGTGAATATACACCACAAAATTTAATACATGATTTATAATCTTGATTTTTAAATGCATCAATAGCTAATTTTAAATAATGCCCTATTAAATACATTTCTCGCAATGGTACGATACCATTTTTAGCCTCATCTTCAGTTAGATCTAAAATGCGTTTATAGTCATCATTGTTAGGTGGCAAAGGACAAATATAGCGATCCGCATCTATATCAATTGCATCCTTTGCCTCGCGTGTCATTGAGCGATCGGCAAAGTAATCTGGATACCAAGAACTTTCTAAATAATCTTTTAAATAAGGTTTAAACAATTCTTGTATACCAACTGGTAACGCCTCTAAGGCACATTTTGCAATATCATCATGCACATCGCTCATAATAACCCTTTATTTTTTAGCAACTATTTGATTAAAAGCATCCATTATACCAACGGGAGCGACACCCTTACCAACTGCTCCGCCATGGCTTAAGACATAATCTTTAACTTCTTGAGCAGCGTTTTCTGGGCAGATAGGATGGGCAGATATAGCATTGTCCATCATAGCTAAATCTGGAGCTTGATCACCAGCTGCTATAACTTCTTCAGGAGAAAGTCCCATAGTTTTAATCACTTCGGATAGAACACGGCCTTTAGAAATACAACTTGGATACATACTAAAACGTGGCGACTCTTCGTCTAAGGTAGAATCAATCACTACAGAATCACATAAATCGGCACATTGAGTAATTACTTCTTTTAAGGCATTTACCTGTCCTTTGCCAACAGTGCAACCAAAAAAATGTCCATATAAATGCATACTTTGTAAAGTGCATTTTTGAGTAATAATATTAATTAATTGATGCCAATATTTTTCGCCCCATTGACGCACTTCTGCTTGCACTGTACTTGTATATGGCTCAACCATTTCTATTTTGTCATCTTTAATTTTTGCTAGTTGATGTCCAAGCTCACCCATTAAAAATGCAGGCTTACTTGTCATAGGACTACATTTAACCAAATCCAATTCGCCTTGTACATCCCACGTACTATTAATGCCCCATTGACCTCCATTAGCTACAAAATTGTCTAAAAATGATGCAAATTCTTTAGTAAAACGTGCATAAGGCACTTGATCAGGCACTAATGCTGTACCGTCTAAATCTACCACTATTAACTTAATATTACTCATATCTTCTCCAAAGTTTAAAATTCAACCTCTACACAACATGTAGAGTTTCTTGAAACAGGTATTACGTTACCATCAATTTTATTGCCGTCAACCAATAGGTAAATATCTTTACAGTTTAACTGACGTTTAAAATTTATTGTATAACTACAATTTCTAAAATTGCGCACCACAGTGTAAGTTTTCCAGCTATGTGGAACACATGGCGAAATCTCTAAGCCGTTAAACCCTGCCTTTACACCTAACATATTATCAAATCCTGCGCGCATTAACCAAGCGGCATTACCTGTAAACCAAGTAAAAAAGTTTTGTCCAAAACGCGGATGATTTGGACCACAATAATAATTACCTGTACAATAAGGTTCACTTGTACGTCTGGTATCAAAATTGTCTGGATTAGTTGGCAATAAATTAGCTAAAATTTGTACTGCTTGTTCTGATTTATCCAAGGCTAAAAGAGCAAAAATATAAAAAGATACAGCATGTTGATATATTGAAGCATTTTCAAATGTACCCGGTTCTAAATTTGCTATACGCCCAACCTCAGCACCATCATTAACATATGGAGGGTTCATTAAAACTGGCCCCAAAGGCGTGTTTAAATATTTATCAACTGATTGCAAAGTAATATTAGCCCGTTCTGTATCAGCTAAACCAGAAAATACAGCCCAAGTTTGTGCATTTAAATGTATTTTACCTTCTTTATTATCTTTAGAACCAATCGGTGCGCCTGTACCTGTATAACCATAAACATACCAATTACCATCCCAAGAATTTTTATTAATTACATCTTTAATTTCTGCCATTCGCGATTGCAAGATTAAAGATTTTTCTTGTTTACCAGCCGATTTTAATAATTCAGCAAAAAGTTTCATCCCGTCATACAAGGCAATAGTTAGCCATACAGAAACAGCATCGCCATCTTTACTAATACCTTCTAAAGCATCGTTCCAATCCCCATCTCCTGTTAAGCAAGCGCCGTGTAACCCACGATTATTATACAAATAATCTAAAGCTCGCCATGTATGTTCTTCTACGCTGGCTAATTCTCCATTAATAAAAGGTACTTGTTTATCAAGTATACTAAAATCACCTATTTCTTTTACCAAATCTATCAAAGTACGCGGTATCCAAACAGGAGAATCCATAAATCTACGCAAGTCATGTTTATTATCATTAAATGATGAAAAACTGCGTGGTGCTGTTCCATCCGTATATTGATAGGATAAAATTTCATAAAAACGTTTTAAGCTAGCTTGCGCATCTATAATTGTATAGCCCCATACATCTTGCAAGCTGTCTCGGTAACCATTTTGACCAGAGCGAACATGATTAAAAACCAAATGCATTTGATTTTTAAACCAAACATTTAGAAAGTTTTGAATATTAACATCTGGAATAGAACAATGATTATTTTCTATCCAATTATTCCACTGATTAGTTAATTGATCAAAAGCATCTTTTGCATTTTTTTGATTAACATATTTCTTACATAATAAGTCAAAATCTTTTTTGTTGTTTTCTGCGCCAGAAATAATCTCTATATTGTGTTCTGTATTTGCTTCAAGTTCAAAATTAAAAATCAAACTGCAATGATTAAATATAAAATCACGGCCGTCTTTGCGTTTATCATATATATTTTGACACTTTGCATTATTAGCTTGTGGGGATGTATATAAACCAAACATTTCATAAGGTAAATCTTGATTTGTTGAGTGAGCATATATGGCTTTAGAGTCATTGTTAATTTTAATGTCTTTTCCCGGTGTAGATACGTAAGGGATTCCATCTTCAGCAGAATGCACTCCAAATAATGCAAACGCCCAAACCTGCGTAGTATGTATTTTTAATCTACGCCTAGTATCAGAGCATAAACTAAATAAGATTATTTCACAGCAATCTTCTAATGGCACAAAAACTGTAACAGTGCATTTAACATCAAGAACGCTAGCTTTAAATTTAGTGTAACCAGGGCGATGTTCACAAATCAAATCTTGAGCATCACGCAACAAGTTGGCACTTTCTCCAGTGTCTTCATCGGTAATAATAAAATCTCTACCATCTTGAAATTCACGTGGTAAATAATCTATAGGATGCTCATATTTGGTAATGCGCAACAACGATGAATCATACCAATAAAAACCTAATCCGCGGTTAGAAATTACAGAACCAAAATGTTTATTGCTTAAATAATTTAACCACGGACGTGGCGTATCAGGATTATTAATTTGATACGCCTTGCCATTGTCGATAAACAAACCAAAGCTTTTATCTTTGTTAATATAATCCTTTTCACTACACCAATAACCCGATGTATCGCAATCATAAATAGTCTTTTTTTCTGCCATCGTTAACACCAATTATTTAAGTTCTATTTTTAAAACATCAATCATATCTCTTGATAGATGTTTAGGTGGTCTTATACGCAATTCATCTTTTAACAACAACTCCTTGCCCCAAGTTGTAACCATCATTACTTCAGAGCCATCTTTACAAATCGTTATATTTTTAACTAATCCATCTAATTCTGGTAAAATTAAATCACCCATCAGCGGATTAATCATATGTAGATATAATGTTTTTTCATCTGCTTGAGTATAATAACATCCCACAGGAGGTTTAAACTTAGATGAATTACAACCATAAATGGTATGTCCAAATATTTTTATCCATTGTCCAAGTTCCTCCAGAACCTCAATACTAGCTGTTGGAAACTGCCCCAAAGCATCAGGGCCAATATTTAATAATAAATTACCGCCCATACTAGCACAGTGTATTAAAGCGTGGATAATTGTTTTAGCAGTTTTCCAATTTTGATCCACAGCATGATAACCCCAGTTATCATTCATATTCATACAGGTTTCCCAAGGCACTAATTTTCCATCGATTGTTAATGCTTGATTTGGTAGTGAAATTTCAGGGGTACAATAATCACCATAAAAAACAGGTGTTTTATCATAAGACAATCTATCATTAACAATTATCTCTGGTTGCAGTTTATAAATCATTTCTAGTAATTTTTCCGCCTGCCATTCCGAAGATTCTTTGTATTGTGATGTATAATCAAAAAACAAAACATCTATTTTGCCATAACAAGTCAATAACTGCTCTACTTGTGCATATAAATATTCACGATAAATATTTAAATCCCTATCTGGAAAGTCAGTTTGACCATATTTACCATCTGGATGTTCTAAATCAGGAATAAAATGAGGATGACGCCAATCTACCAAACTATGGTAAAAACCAATTTGAAACCCCTTATTTCTAAAAGCTTTAACTAATTCAGCAGTAATATCTTTTCCGTAGGCAGTATTTGTAATTTTAAAATCAGTATGTTTACTGTCATACATACAAAATCCATCATGATGTTTAGTTGTAAAAACAATATAGCGCATACCAGCGTTCCAAGCATCATCAGCCCATTTTTCTGCATCAAATTTTTTTGGATCAAATTGATTGGCATATTTATCGTAATCTTCTAATTTTATATCATTAAAAAAACGCACCCATTCACCTTGAGCAGGTACAGAATATATACCCCAGTGAATAAACAATCCAAATTTATTACTCATCCATTGATTAAGAGTATTAGTGTTTTGTTTGTTTTGCATTCCACAATCCTTATATAAATTTATAATTGTACTATAATATCACACACTTGTTTATTTTTGATTATAGCAGAAGTTATTAAATCACCTTCTATTTTTACGCCATCAACAGACACACTTTTAACAGTGCCACCAGATTTGCTTTCATTAATTATTTTTACATTTAATTTAACATTACGATACATTCTAGTGACAGATAGTTCCGACCAATCTTTTGGTATACAAGGTGCTATTAGCAATCCTTTTAAGGTTGGTCTCAAGCCGATTAGATATTGTGTGGCTGCCACATCCATCCACGCCGCAGTACCAGTTACCTGCTCTACATTACCCCAACCAAATTGATTGTTTTCTGGGCCTACAATATTACTAACCCAAGCATATGGTTCAGCTCGGTAACGTTTAATACCAACTTTTTTAATAATATTAGCAGGAATTAATTGGTTATAATATTCCCACGCGCGTTCGGCATTACCTAATAATGCTTCGGCGATAACAGCCCAAGCATTGGCATGGCAAAATACAGCCCCGTTTTCACCACAGCCTGGACCATATCCAATTTTAGCTTCTCCTGCATCTTGCCAATAATGAAATCCTGGCGATAAAATTTTAAGTCCAACTCCAGTGGTTAATTCGCGATTGACGGCATCCATCGCTACAACATGTTGACTGGCATTGCCTACTCCGCTCAATACAGCCCAACTTTGTGGATTAAGAAAAATTTTACCAGCGGAATTATTATTTGAGCCTACAGGGTTTTTATCATCATCAAAACCACGCAACCACCATTGACCATCCCAACTGCATTTTTCTAGCGATGCCACTTGGCGTTGCAACATATCTTTTAATAAGTTTAATTCGTTAAAGTTATTTTCTTCTGCAATTTCCACCATATAACGCAATGCTACAACATATTGCATTCCAGCAAAAACAGTTTCACCGCGCCCTTCTTTATTAAATCTGCCAATAATATCATTCCAATCACTGTGAAAAGTCAATGGGATACCATGAACACCAAGATTATTATCTGTAAATTGCATAGCAGATACTAGATGTTCCCAAATTGTACCTTCACCATCTGTATCAAAATCTTTGGCACCAATGTAGTCTATTTTTTCTTGCAATAAAGAATAATCCCCTGTTTCTGCTAAAATGGCATAAGCTAATAAAGGCAACCAAAGATGATTATCACTGTGTACTGTTTTTTGTGGAGGTTTTTTTTCTTCAGGAAAAGAACAATGAACAGTATGACCATCTCTAAATTGTTGAGTTAATAAAAATTTTAAATTTTTAATTGCCCATTGTGGTTGACGATAAGCAATTGCCAACATATCTTGACATGTATCTCTAAAGCCTACTCCTCTAATACCAGGGGCTACAGTATTTATAGAACGCGAAAATCTACCTGTTACTACGCTATTGACAACATTCCATGTATTAATTTGACGTTTAGATACAGCATCTGGGATATCACATTGAAATTTATCAAAATGATTTTCCCACCAGCAATCTAATTTTAGCAATTGCTTATCTATATTATCATCTTTGTAAATAAATTCTAAAATATCATCTCTAACTTGTTCTGCTTTTTCTAAATCCATTAAAGCACTAGGCGCAACACCTAAAAAGAAATCTAACCTATCACTAGTATTCGCACCAACAACTACAGCATTATGAAGAGCCGCAATTGGCTCACCACATTCGATAGTGCTATTTTGACATTGACCATTTTCCACTGCAATAGGATTGCGCTCGCTTCTATATGCACCCATAAATTCTTCGCGACTGCCAGAATAAGAAGTAGCCTTACGATTGCCAGCAAAAAACACTAAAGGAACTTCGTTTTTGCGCGGATTAATAGTATGACATAAATAATTGACCGATTGAGATTTTTTATCAAACCAAGTTTTTAATTGCAATTTATGATAATAGCCAGAAGTTGCTTCATGCTCCCAATTAAGCTGGGATAATTCAACATAAGCAAATACATCTAATGCTATTTCAGCATCGGTTTTATTATTTAATTTTAAATCCCACACTAAACCATCTCTATCAGGCGCTACAAATAAAGTCAAAATCGCCACTAATCCATCTTTTTGAGCTATAAAAACAGTTTTTCCTGGCTTATGTTTTGCGTTCCAACTATCTAGCCCTTTTTCACAAGGTCTAAATGTTGGCGACCAAATATCACCATTTTTACGGCGAATATACACATAGAATCCAGGTGAATCAATGGGTAAGTTATATTGTCGATACCTAGTTAAACGTAAGTTTACTGGTGTTTTCCACCAAGCCAGCCCACCGCCAGCTTGAGAAACAAATGCATGAAAACTACCATTTGATAAATAGTTAATCCAAGGTTGTGGAGTATCAAAACGGTTGATTACAACTGCCCTATCTTGGTCGTCAAAATTAAAGATCTCTGTCATATTAAATCCTATACTTTTAAAATGTTATTTTATTTTATTATTTCTCTGCTCAAAGTATCTAATTGTAATAATAATTTTCCTGATTTATTAAAACGTTCAAATAAGATATTGCCATCTTTACTAACAGTTATATTATCATCACAATTTTCCCATGAGATAATAGTTTTAATATCACCTTCTATTTTTTCAGTTGAAGTTTTTGGTATTTCCATCGAACTCAAATGAGGGTAAACCATAGCCAGAAAATCTGGTTTAACTGTTTTAATAGAAAACTTAACCCTTGGGTGAGATAACTCTTTTGATGGCAAACATAAATCTTGCGTGATTTTACAATCATTTGGATAAAGCATTTTCACATCACAAGTAGCATCTGTTTTAGTATCAACATCTTTGACAACTACATCCTTTAATTTTACAACTTGCTCAGCACCAAAAGAAGCAATTACAGCCTTGCTTTTAGCAACTGCAGTTGTTGGCACAAAATTTGGATCATCAGTTATAATACATTTTGCAATTTCATAACCAGAAAACACGCCTCTAAAAAATACAGTATTTTCACCCTCTTTAAAATCTAGTTGAAAAACTTCACGTTTTGCATGATGTTGTTTGTTGTCGTATTTTTTCCATGCAAAATCTTTTGTTTTTCCCAATGCACACCTTGGATATAATTTAGAATTAACATAAACATCAACTTCAGCATTGGTAAACGCCTTTGCTCTTGCTAAAGCCCACATATAATATTTACCAGCTTTTGGTACATTTACCTTAAATGTTATTTCTCCTGCTTGTTTTCGGTATACGTTAAAGCCTGGACTTTTAAAATTATCCCATGCCCCTGCGCCTGCGCAATACAAAGATTTGCCAGCAAATTGTACAGGACGGATATTAATCGCATTATTTTCTGTCTGTACAATATTGCCCGGTGCAGTTTGAAATTGCCAATCATATTGATGAGCTTGATCATCTTTTTGAATATCATCATAAACTAATACATAAGGCGGGGTTTGACCTTTGTTAATAAATAAAATATTACGGTATGCGTGCTTAACAGGAGTCCATACTCTTTTATTATAATAACGATAGCGAACATACCAGTTATAGGCATCTGACTGATCTACCTTTACATAACCAAAATTATTATTAGCGTAATAGTCTATAATTTCTCCAAATGTACCCGATTGTCTCATTGTGTGATCATAGGCTTGACCTTTATCGTCAATTAAAACAACGCTATGAGATTTTGAAGATGTAGCTGTATTAAACTGCTTGGCATCATTGCCATAACCAGAATCTGCCGCCCATGTTTTGCCATATGCATATAAATTAAAATGACCTTTATCTGCTTGACAATGAGCATCATATTCATAATCGGCGGCATAAGTTAAAAGTAACATATCATCATTTGACCAACCAGTTCTAAATGCGGCCATACCTCCCAAAGGAAAAACCTTACTTAAACCTAACTTTGCCTTGGGATTAAATCCTGATTGCTTAACTTTTTTGGCAGTCTTTTTACCAAACAGTCTTGCAAAAAAACATTTTTTTTCTGTAGGTGTTGATATATTATGTGCAAGAGCTTGTGGTTTATGGCCATACAAAAGTGACCATGCATTTGCGCGATAACGCAAGTGCGTGCCGTATACTTTGCGAACTAAAAAATCGCCATATTCAGGATAATTTTTTTGTAAAACAAATGGCATATCTTGCATATACACTGTTGTACGACCATCGCCATAATTATCAAATTCATAAGTCCAAGGCATGGAACTCCAAATAGTCCATACAACTGCTTTTTTATAATTGGTGCGTTTAAAAAGGTTAAGACCTGTATTACGATTTAAAGCTTCAAAAAACAATAGTTGATTACGAAGCATATAGTACAAATATGTAACGCCTTCAGGATACATACCATCAGCCTTAACAGCTACATTACCCCAAGCTACTGACATACGAATAGCTTTGTCTAACCATTCTTGCGTTTCTAAATCCACTTCATTTTTTATTGATAAACAAGCCAGCCCCAATGCACCCATTTGACCAGCACGATAGTTTTTATAAAAACCAAATCCATATTCTTCTGTAACAGCCATATCGTATGTTAATTTGCAAAAATAGGCAATTGCACGACGTATTTTAAAACGTTCATCAGGTGTCATTTCTGAATACAATGCGTCATATACAATAGCTATAGTATTTAAAACAAAACTTACCGAATTACCATCTCTTAAATGCCCTGTAAATTTACCAGATGTAACTAAGGGTACTTTTAAATAATGAGCTTTAACAAATCTTAAAGTTGTAGATATTGCACTTTTAGCATATTTTTTATCACCACTTAATAAATATGCCATAATTAAAGCTTCTGATGCTGTGTTATAGTTTGGATTTTCCTTAAAAGGAAAGACATAGTCCTTATATTTAATTAACGTAACGTCTGCAAATCTCATTAAATCACTTACAAAGTCTTTAAAGTAAGGGGTCTTTGATTTTTGTCTGAGAATGGCAATATCTTGCGATGAATACAGCAAAAAAGGATGACTGGATTTTATGGCTGAATCAGGTTTGATATATTTATCAAAAGAATCTAGTCTATTGTCAGCACAAAAAGCAGAGCTAACAAAAACTATTAATAAACCCACTAGAATAAACATATTTTTTTTGAACATAGCCGTGCCTTTCTAAAAAATAAAATACTTAACCAAAAAATTGACTAAGTATTGATTTGTTTGAATTGGTTTGATTTAAATTTATTTAATTACAAGTGATTCGTATCCAGTTTCTGGTATTTTTGTAGAAGATTCTCCATTACAAACGCTTACAGCTTCGTCTACAGTGATTTTACCAGATATTATTTTTAAAACGCCTCCACGAGATCTATTTCGCAGTCCTAAATCAATAGATTTTGTAGCGATTTCACCTCCGTTTAACACCAATGTAGGTAAACCATTATCATTCCCAAACACTTTTATACCTTGGGCAACTTCTAATTTGCCAGTAACTACATAATTAACTTTTACGTGATTACATTCAAAGTTTATAGAGCTATCTGTCTTGATATTAGGCAGATTAATTTCGCATACTCTACCTGGTTGAAAAGCAATATAATTAATTTGAGTTACGGAAGTATCAAAACCTTTAAGAACAGGTTTATCACTATAAAACTTTATTCCACCTTTAACGCTTTGTAAAGTTCCGCCTTGTAACGATACTGACCTTGGATATATTGAACCGTCTAATTCTATTGTTTTATCTTTAAATGCCATAATTAATTTGTTGTAACGTCCACCACTTAATATGCCATCACCTTTTAAAACAACTGTTGAGCCACTGGCTAAAAAGTGATTAGCTGTATATATAAAATTACGCCCAACTTCTATAACACTTTTGCCACCACCCCCAAGAAAAGTTCCGCCTTTGATTACTATATCTTCGGCAACAGTTAAATTTGTTGATTTCAAATTGATTGTAAGAGTTGCATCCTCAGCTACTGTAATTGACTTTGCTACAGCCTTAGATTTAATATATATGGTATCGATTTTGTCCCCAGAAAACACAACGCTATCATTGATAGTTGGCACTTTAGCGTTTTCCCAATTAGAAGCGTTATTCCAATCTCCGGAAGTCGCAATCCAGTTACATTGTTTAGCCATAGTCATTGCATTTGTGCCACATATTATCATAGCTAAAAGTATTAATTTTTTCATGATCTCTCCAAATTTTTACAAAATAAAGTTATATTCTATATTAATAAAATTAACCTGATATAGATATGATATCAGATGCTCTTTATCATAAATCAGAAACCTGCCTTGTCAAGAAAACTACATCAAAATAATCGACCTATCAAAATACCACTTATACCTTTAATAAAGCAATATATAAGTCGCTACTTAACATATATACCAATCAACCATTAGGTTAGTATTGTAAAAAAGTTGGATTGCATTTTTTATTACAATATAATTTTTAAATTAGTATATATCTAAATTTATAAACATATACACAACCAATTTTAATAGTGCAGATAGGACAAATATGAACCAAAAACTTAAAACATTAATGCTAGAACGGGTTTTGATTTTAGATGGTGCAATGGGTACTATGATTCAACGCCACAATCTTTGTGAAGATGATTTTCGCAAAGGTTTTTTTGAAAATCACCCCACCCCACTTAAAGGCAACAATGATTTACTATCCCTTACTCGTCCAGATGTAATAGAATCCGTACACGCAGAATTCTTAGCAGCTGGTGCAGACATAATAGAAACCAATACTTTTTCTGCGACTACCATAGCTCAAGCCGATTATAACTTAGAATCTGCTGTAAGAGATTTAAATATTCATTCTGTAAAAATAGCCAAAAAAATTGCTGATGAATTTACGGCAAAAAACCCTGATAAACCTAGATTTGTAGCAGGTTCTATAGGGCCCACCAATCGCACAGCATCCTTATCTCCAGATGTTAACGATCCTGGCTACCGTGCAATTACATTTGACCAGCTAGTTGACGCCTATCAAACACAAGCTACAGCCCTGATTGAAGCAGGTGTAGATATACTCTTAATTGAAACCATTTTCGACACATTAAACGCCAAAGCTGCTTTATTTGCTTGTCAAAATGCAATGGAAAACTTAAAACAAGAAGTTCCTTTAATGATTTCTGGCACAATTACAGACGCTAGTGGTCGTACATTATCTGGCCAAACAACAGAGGCATTTTTGATTTCATTAACTCATTTGCCACTTTTAACTATCGGACTTAATTGCGCTTTAGGTGCCGCAGAATTACAGCAATACCTTGAAATCTTAAACAAATACGCCAAATGTGGTATCAGCGCATATCCAAACGCTGGCTTGCCAAACGAGTTTGGCGAATACGATCAAGATGCCAAACAAATGGGCGTACATATTGAAAATTATTTAAAAAATGATTTAGTAAATATATTGGGCGGTTGTTGCGGAACAACTCCTGAGCATATAAAGGAAATGGCAAGAATAGCTCAAGGCTATAAACCGCGCAGCATTCCACAATTTCAGGAGAAAAAATAATGAGTTTACATCCAGACTATAAAGGTGATTACCAATACAAATGGCACGATATACCCTACTTAACTTTAAGTGGATTAGAGCCTTTGATTATTTCTCCAGAATTAAATTTTATCAATATTGGAGAACGCACTAATGTTACAGGCAGTCGTAAATTTTTACGTTTAATTAAAGAAGAATCATACGATGAGGCCTTACAAATTGCCAGAGATCAAGTAGAAGGTGGCGCACAGATTATTGATATAAATATGGACGAAGGTATGCTAGACGGCGTTGCTAGTATGCAAATGTTTTTAAATTTAATTGCATCTGAACCAGACATAGCCAAAGCCCCTATAATGGTCGACTCTTCAAAATGGGAAATCATAGAGGCTGGCTTAAAATGTATACAAGGCAAAGGTATTGTAAATTCCATATCATTAAAAGTTGGTGAAGAAGAATTTATTCGCCAAGCAAAATTAATTAAAAAATATGGTGCAGCCACTATCGTTATGGCGTTTGACGAAAAAGGTCAAGCCGATACTTACGAACGCCGTATCGAAATAGTAAAACGTTCTTATGATATTTTAACAAGTAATAAAGTTAATTTTGCACCACAGGATATTATTTTTGATTTAAATATATTTCCAGTGGCAACTGGCATGGACGAACATCGTAGAAATGCCATAGATTTTATACAAGCCACTAGATGGGTACGAGAAAACCTAGCTGGCGCCCATGTAAGTGGCGGAGTATCAAATATTAGTTTTTCTTTCCGTGGCAACACTGCCGTTAGAGAAGCTATGCATTCGGCATTTTTATATCATGCCATTAAAGACGGAATGGATATGGGCATAGTAAACCCAACTATGCTAGAAGTATATGATGACATCCCAAAAGATTTATTAGAGCGTATAGAAGATGTTTTATTAGATAGACGAGATGATGCTACAGAGCGCTTATTAGATTTTGCAGAAAATGTCAAAGGTACAACTAAAGAAAAAAAGACAGACAATGCTTGGCGTAAATTAAGTGTAGAAAAACGTCTAGAACACGCTTTGGTCAAAGGACTGGTAGAATTTGTCGAAGAAGATGTCGAAGAAGCTAGGCATAAATACAGCCCTACTCTAAAAGTTATCGAAGGACCTTTAATGGCGGGAATGAACACCGTAGGTGATTTATTTGGTGCCGGCAAGATGTTTTTGCCACAGGTTGTAAAGAGTGCCCGTGTGATGAAAAAAGCAGTGGCAAAATTATTACCGTATATCGAAGAAGAAAAAAATGGCGAGTCTTCATCGCAAGGTAAAATTCTTTTAGCTACAGTTAAAGGAGATGTTCACGATATAGGCAAAAACATTGTCGGCGTTGTATTAGCTTGTAATAATTTTGAAGTAATAGATATTGGCGTAATGGTTTCTAAAGAAGAAATCATATCTAAAGCCAAAGAACTTCAAGTTGACATAATAGGTTTAAGTGGATTAATTACACCTTCTTTAGATGAAATGGTTGATGTAGCCAAAGATATGCAAAAAGCAGGTATGAATATCCCGTTATTATTAGGAGGGGCTACAACTAGCCGTATTCACACCGCTGTTAAAGTAGATAATATTTATGATGGACCTGTACAGCATATATTAGATGCGTCAAAATCAGCTCCAGCTGCTGCAGATTTATTAAATCCTGAAACAGGGGCAAAATATAAAGCAAAAATTAAGGCTGCCAACAAATTAGAAAGGCAAAAATATGACGAGCGACGCGCTGAAAAAGTTTTAATTACTTATAATGATGCAGTAAAAAATAAAAAGCAAATTGATTGGCATAATTATACCACCATAAAACCTAGTACCATCGAAAACATTATTGATAGAGATATAAATATTAACTCTATTCGTGAGCACATTGATTGGACACCGTTTTTTTCTACATGGCAATTAAAGGGTAGGTATCCTGCTATTTTATCTGACAAAAAATATGGCGAAGAAGCCACTAAACTTTTTAATGACGCCAATAAAATGCTAGATGATATTATTGATAAAAAAATCATCCAAGCTAACAGTTTTGTAAGTATCAAGCCTGCCAATACAATCGATAATGAAACCATAGCGATATACAATGATGAAACACGTGATAAGCCTTTGGCAAAATTTGTATTTGCCAGACAGCAAGCAAAAAAAACAAACGGACGACCCAATCAAAGTTTGGCTGATTATATCGCACCTAAAGCTAGTGGTGTCTTGGATTATTTAGGCATTTTTAGTGTTACAGCAGGTATTAATATAGAAAAAACATTAGCTAAATATAAAAATGATAACGATGATTATAACGCCATTTTATTAAAAGCCTTAGCTGATAGATTAGCTGAGGCATTGGCTGAAATGCTGCATAAAAAAACAAGAACTGATATTTGGGGTTACGCAAAAACTGAAGCCTTAAACAACAACCAATTAATAGCCGAGGAATACACTGGCATTCGCCCTGCCCCCGGTTATACAGCCTGTCCAGACCATAGCTTAAAGAGCGTGATGTGGGAAGCTTTGGACATTCAAAAACATACAGGTATTAGCCTAACAGAGAGCAATGCAATGCTACCAACAGCATCGGTAAGTGGCTTTTATTTTGCTCATCCAGAATCAAATTATTTTGGTGTAGGCAAAATTGATAAGGATCAAGTTATAGCCCTTGCCAAACAAGGCGAAAAAAACATAGAAGATGTCGAAAAATGGTTAAGACCTAATCTTAATTATTAAACATTCATTAGATAGCTAAGCTTTAAAATAAAGCTTAGCTATCAGCCAAAACTAAATTAACAATCTAAATCGGCAATAATTTCTTGCGAATCTGTGCTAAAGATATTGTTTTTGTTGCCTAGACACCCACTTAACCATAGCCCACTTTTAATAGTGTTTAAAATGACATCTTGCTCTTCTTGATTTAAATTTTGAAACTCTACACCTGCTCCATAAGGTATTTTGTTTGCTACCCAAGCTATACGCCCTATTACTTGTAAATTTATATGTGTTAAAGGCAATATAATTTTAATTATCTGATTTACACTTAATTGTTCATTTGTTTTTAAAAATACGCCAAATGGTGAAGCTGTCAAAAGCAAACCAGTATGTAAATTATGATTAATATAAAAATCTACATCTAAGTTTACTGGAAATCTAGGAGAGTTACGTTGATTACTCATAGCACTCCTTTACGAAGCACTTGGGTGATATTTTTAGAATAAGAAGTTATCACTTTTATGTCATCTTTAGTAAAATTTACAAACTTTACATCCCTGCAAGCCAATAAGACACCAACTACTTTTGATTTTAAAGTAATTGGAACCGCCACAATATTGGTGGTTAAAACCTGTGAGAATAAAGAAGTATCAGATATTGTAGAATATTTATCTAAATTATTAGCGGTAACTACTATTGGCATATTAGTTTTGTATACATCCACTATTAAATTGTTTTTTTCTGATACGGACACACATAACTTAGACTGGATTACATTAGCACTTAATCCATACCCAAGCCTAGCTTTTATTGCTTTAGCACTATGACTATAAAATAAAATAAAAAACAAATTACTATTTAAAGCTTTGGCAAAACTTTTGGCTGTGGCTTCAAAGAACAAAGAAATACTACTATGCTGATAAGCCTCATCAGCTGCAACAGTCATTAGTGCTAATTTATTTTCTAAATCATTAATTTTAACATCTGGTGTAACATCCACTTGCTGGTTAGGTTGTTTTTCTTTTTTTAATTTGGTCTTATCATTAATAATGTGATCCAAAATTTGCGCTGATTGCTCTACTTTTAATGGTAATTTTTGTAAAAATATACTTAATGTATCAATATCAACATTTAATATTTTTTGGGCTCGTTTTTTTAATCTTCTGATTTTTAAAGACGCTTCATCGATAAAAGGATCGTCAAGAGCATTAACTAATTGATCTGCTAAAATTACAGCCTGTGTTGTTTTGGGTAAATTCATAGCAAATAATTGAGAAAACGGATCTGTTTCATGAAACTCAATAATATTAATTAAGTCTTTTGGAAATGACCACTCTTTAGCTAAATACAAACCAATATCGACATGTGTACATAAAAAGACTTCTAGCTCTGCTTCTAGCTCGCTCATCTCTTGATTGCTACAAAGACTATTAACCATATCAAAATGTTTAGAAAATACTTGAGACATTATTAAGCGACCTATGTCATGAAGTAAGCCTCCAACAAATGCTTCTTCTGCTAAATCCTTATCAATAGATAGACTTAATTCTCTAGCTAAAATTCCCGTGGCTAGGGAGTGTTTCCAAACGCTCCTAAAATTATTTGCCCCTTGCAAATCTTTGACTAATTGAATAATACTAAAATTTAAAATAGCGCTACGTACCACACCAAAGCCCAACACCACAATGGCTTGAGTTACGGTTTTAACTTTCACAGAAGAACTGTTGTAGTGTAAACTATTGCCAAGTTTAATTATTTTAGCAGTCAAAATTGGATCATCTAAAATTATAGCAGATAATTCTTTAGCGCCTGTTTCACGTTTTAACAAGGCTCTTTCCACATCTAAAATAATTTGAGGTAAAAATGGAATACGTTGATTTTTATCAAATGAGCGTTTAATTAAGGCATAAACTTCTTTTCCTGTCTTAAATTTGCGCACAACCTTCTCCATTAAGTATAGGTATTTAATATGTTTTAATTTAAATCTAGCATAGCATTCTACAATTAATTTTAAACTATTATTATAATGTAAGTATCAATACGCAAAATTAACAATTTTGGTTTTGCAATAAATGATTATCTTCAATAAAGCTTGCTAGATATTTTGCCATTCTCATAAAACCTAAATCATTTGGATGTATGCCATCAACAGTACATTCATCGTAATCCGAGCGCAGTATTTTTGAACCATCTATAAAATATAAATGATTATCGCCTTGACTTGTAAGTTTATGTACTAATGCCGATTGCATTTTACAATTGTCATTGCGTTTTACTAATGACTCTTTATGAATAATATCGCTTGCAAAGGCTATTCTTGACAAAATTATAATCGGTGTATTTTTGTGTGTATCCCTAATGATTTTAATTACCTGTGGTAACGAGTCTTTTATCGTATCGCTAGAGTTGGCTTCGTAATCTAATATAAATAAATTTGTATTTTCAATATTAGCTAATGTTTTAACTACGCTTGGTTCACCTTTACCATTGCCAGAAAAACCCAAATTAACAATTTCTGTATTTAGCACTCGACTCATAATATTTGTATAAGCCATTCCAGGACGTGATGCACATCCCCCCTGAGTAATAGAAGTTCCGTAAATGACAATACGACTTTTACTGAACCAAGGCAAAGGCAATAATACATTTGCTTCTTTTGCTAAACCTATTTGTACATCTTTAACACCTTGATAAAGTGGAAAATTAAGTGTGATAGACCGCATTTTTTTATCAGAATGCTTAAATAACAAAACTTCATATTCGTCTTTGCGATGGTCGTATTTAGAAGAAGTATAAAACTTTTGTTGATACGGTTCACCAATATACAAATCAAAGCCACATTGACCAGTTGAAGGCATATGATTCATATCGGCTAGTCCTGCTAATTTAACTTTAATGGCTATTTGGGTAGAATCCGTTTGAAATGCAATTTGCCCACCAGCAGTATGCTCTGCTAAAATATCAACTGCTTCAGGTATTATTAAATCATTTTGGACAGGCAAACGTCTATATACGCCATCTTTTTTGTACCAAGGAAACCCACTCAAACGCAAACAATTATTATTTGGGCTATACCATTTAAGCAAATCAAAATCCGAGCTCAACGGTGCCATACACTTATCTAAATCAGAAAGAGTTTTACATTTTTTTGTCATTAATATTTTCTCTTAAATAAGGATAGATTGCATTAATACAATCTATCCTTGTAATTATGCTTTAAGAATACAATGGCCCAAAGTTTTGACAGGCTCTAAAATCTGCCCCTTCTTTATCCATACCGTGCATTCCCCAAGCCGCTGGACGAAAAATCTGCTCGTCTGCAACATTATGCATATTCACTGGAATACGCAACATTGATGCCAATGTTATTAAATCAGCTCCGATATGCCCATAGCTTATAGCACCATGATTAGCACCCCACGCATTCATTACAGAATACACATCTTTAAAAACACCTTCACCTGTCAAGCGAGGAGCAAACCAAGTTGTTGGCCAACCTGGAGAAGTACGATTATCTAAGATTTCATTTACATCTTTGTCTAATTCTACAGTAACACCTTCTGCGATTTGTAATACAGGCCCCAATCCCTTAACTAAATTGATGCGACACATTGTAATTGGCATACCACCTTTAGTTAAAAATTTAGTTGAAAATCCACCACCTGGAAAATACCCCTGATCAGCTGCCCAAAATTTAGTATTATCAATGCAAGCTTCGGCTTCTTGGGTACTTATATCCCAAAAAGGTTTCATGGCTGGCTTGCCATCTATACTTTGTTGCGCGCTACCATCTAAGGTTGTTGAACCAGAATTAATTAAATGAATAATTCCATTGGCAGCATCACCAGTAAGTGCTTTGCCTGTTACACGCTTTACTGCTTCTGGGCTCCAATATGTACGCACATCAGAGAAAATTTGAGCAGTATTAGTTAATAAATTTCCAAATAACATTGATATGCCATTAAGACAATCATTTTCAGTAGCAACAATATATGGCTGACGAATACCGTCCCAATCAAAGCTAGAATTTAACATAGTTTCTAAGAAATCACCATTTGGATATGTATCAGTCCATTGGCGTTGCCCTTGAAATCCAGCAGCAATGGCGTTATGCCCTAGAGCTTCTTCCCCATAGCCCATCTCAGCTAATTTTGGATTGCCAATCATTAAATCCCTAGAAATAATTGCCGTTTTAGTAACAAACTCCCATTCTTGGTCTTTTTGTTCTCTAGTACGTTGTTTCTCGATAGGATTTTCATCTTCGCCTTCTTGTAAATTTTCACGAACCCAAGCAATTGCACGTTGGTACTCATCTTTATCGTAAATTTCTTTGTCAATACGGCGAATAATCTCAACTGATTCAACTGATTCACAACGCATACCAAAATAGTCTTCAAAGAAATTAGGATCTACAATCGAACCGGCAATACCCATTGAAACAGAGCCTATTGACAAATAACTTTTGCCCTTCATGCTGGCAACGGCTATGCCAGAGCGTACAAAACGTAATATTTTTTCTTTTACGTCTTGAGGGATTTCTGTGTCGTCAGAATCTTGCACATTTTGACCGTATATACCAAATGCAGGAATTCCCTTTTGATTATGCGCAGCCAAAACTGCAGCCAAATATACAGCACCTGGGCGTTCTGTACCATTAAATCCCCAAATAGCTTTTGGAGTAAGCGTATCCATATCCATAGTTTCTGAACCATAGCACCAACAAGGCGTTGCTGTTAAAGATACCCCAACACCTTCGCGTTGAAATAATTCTGCACAATCACTGGCTTCTGCTGCACCACCTATGCAATATTCAGGTATTACACATTCAACAGGTGCGCCACAAGCATGACGTAAATTTTTACTAATAAATTCGGCAGCTTTTTTTGCCATATTTAAAGTTAATTCTTCTTGAGATTCTCTTACACCACCTAAACGTCCGTCAATTGTTGGACGAATACCAACCTTGGGCAGGCGTCCTCTTAAACGTGATTTCATTGTGTTTTTTGCTGGGCTTACTTTTGCCATGGTTCTCCTTTATCTGTGCAATCGATTGCATATTTTGCTTTAGCTTAACAATTTAACGCCGATAAGCAACTATTTCTGTGGGTAAAATTACAGTTTTATTTTGTCTACTATTACGGTTATTTATTCTGTCTAGAAGTAACTTGGCGGCTTCGGCACCCATTTGCAACATTGGTTGCGCCACTGTATAAGATGCAAAACTTAATAATGGTGATAAATCCATATCATCAAATGAAGCAATAACAGGAGCTTTAGACATATTTAATTGTGTGTTTAAAAATTTTGTAGCGCCAATATGCATAAAATAATTAACTATAAAAATAGCATCAAATTTAGTTTGCAAAGCATTTCTTTGCCATATTTTTTGCATGGCATCATAACCTCCTTGCACATTAAATTTACCAAAGACTTCCAGTTGTTTATCACGTTTAATATTGTGTTGTTTTAATGCTTTTAAGTAGCCTTGATGTCTTTCGCTGGCAGTACTTACATCGGCATTACCACCAATAAAAGCAATTTTTTGATAGCCATCTTCAATCAATTTGCTAACCACATTAAATGCTCCAGATAAATTATTAGCTAAAACAATATCACCAGAATAGTTAGAGACCTTTCTATCAACTAAAACAACAGGTATTTTTTTGTGATACAAACTTTTATACGCTTCGCCATTGCCAGTAGTTGGAATGATAATTACTCCGTCTACCCTTCTTTCACGCAAGTGTTTAATCCTATCCTGTTCTATCAAATTGTCCTCTGCAGTATTGCATACAAGTAAAGTATATCCATGGGGACGCAGATAACGCTCAACCCCTTTTGCAATATTCATATAAAATTCATTGGCTAACTCAGGCGCTATTAAACCGACTGTCATACTTTGATTAGTTTTTAAACCTCTGGCTAACGGATTTACTTTATACCCTAATTTGTTTACTGCATAACGAACAGAGTTTGTTGTCTCGTTGCTAATTCGCTTATCATTGTTAATAACCCTAGACACTGTAGCTGGGCTTACGCCAGCTAAAATAGCGACATCTTTTGCAGTAACAATTTTATTGTTCATTATTTAAACTCACCCTGAATAACTGTACGCTTTGCATCTTTTAAAATACTAGGTTTATGTTTTTTACATTGTTTGTATGCTTTATAAATATCATTAATCACCTCGCATTGACGATTAGAAAAACCACCTGATTCAAATTCAGCAGCAGTAGACGCTATTTTGTTGACCCATTCTATTTTGTAAGCTTCTAAATTTTTGGGATTTTCTTGCATTTGACGAATCATTTTTTCGATGCGTTTATGCAAGGCCTTAGTATGTTTATCAAATATTATATCCATAATTAAAAAGTATTTTAAATTTAGAAGTAATGTAAGCAACCAAAACTTATTAATAGTTTAACTATGTAAACTTAATTGTTTAATTGTTTGGCTGTTATGATAATGGGTATGTAAAGCGTCATTTAAAAAATTTTCTAAATCAAGACGATTTTTTAATATTTTTATAAAATCAGGCAAGCAATCGTTATCAATTTTAAAATGATTAGCTTCACCTAAGGTTGCCACTGCTTTATGACTATACCTAGCAAAGTTGATTAGATGTCGCAATAAATCTTGCTGATTATATTCGATAACTATTACGGCTCTGGATAACCCTACGCTTAAGCGCATCGCTTCTATAGAATTGATATTTAAAGTATTAGGTGCGTTTTCTGAGATTACTAATCCATTCATATCTATAATTTGTTCTGCTAAATAGTCGGCTTTTTCTGGTGTTGGCAAAGCTCTATCACTAATTGCAATAGTATTTCCTAATGACTTTAAACATCCTTCGTGTGCCAATTTGGCAGTTTTGCATTTTAAACCGCCAACTACAATTAATCCGAGATCACATATTACTTGACCTATTCTTTTGGCACATTTTTGCCCATACACAGTAGGTTTTTTAGTGCCTGTTACAACTATTGCTGTTCTGTCTAATAAAGTTTTATTTCCTCTGGCAAAAATAATAAAAGGTGGCTTTGCAATATGTTTTAAATGTGTTGGATAATTATTATCTTCATTTGTAATAATTGAAATATGACAATTGTAACACTGGCTTTCTAATGCTTTAGTAGCATCTTCAGCTTGCATCCAAGTTGTTTTTGTATATTTATTAAATTTAGTTAGTTGTGAATGATGATGAGATATCTCAAATAATAATTCATTTAAATTGCCAGGTATGTACGAGATATTTCTTTGCAAATTGTATACATCGTCAAACTTTATGCCCGGCAATTGCATCGCCGTTAATAAATAATGCGTTCCTAACATAACTTTTACCTTTCTAATAGAGTTTAATTACATTTAAGTAAAAGTCATATTTATTTATAATTTTATAAATACACTATATCGCCTCTACAAAATGGCGTACTCGATCAAAATTGTATAATACTTTTGCATACTCTTCATCATGTAACACCGTAGAACCTGGCTCACTATAAAAAATGTTATCATCTATTTTATATGTATGTAATGACGAAACTACTTTTTGTTTGCCAATATTAGCAAGCTTGCTGACATCTATGTGTATTTCTTCAACAGGTTTTGATTTTTTAGATGACTTAGATGAGACTACAGGCTCGTCATCAAAGCTTGCACCACTTAAAAGGGCGTCTATTTCTTCTTGTGAAAGCACATCAGACATCGCTTCTCCACCATCTATAAATTATATATAAAAACCTGTAATCTAATTTATCGGCTAAAACTCACATTAAATAAAGTTCTATTTTTAAATCTATGTATATCAATAGTTTAAGTCATTTTTTGAAACCATTTTATTTATTTGTGGCATTGCCTGACGAATTAAATCTTTTATTTGTTTTTTACTAGATACAAAGCCACTATTTGGCACATCCGATACTATTTTTAGGCTATAAAGCAAATCGTTGCCTATAAACTGTTTTAAATGCCATAGCTCCATATCCAATAAGACTTTTTCTGGATAAATTAAGCTAGGTTTATTTAAAGTTAAAACTGTTACGCCTTTTTGATCACAATTAATAGCCACTGGTTTATGATATAAGTATTTTACAGCGGCAACAGGTACAACAGAACCATGGCTAAATTCTGCAGAACCTGCTATACCGATATTTAACCAAATAGCTGAGCAAGCATTTGGTTTAAAATCATTTAATGCCAATTGTATTTTATGTGCGCCCGAGCCTGTAACTAACATTTGCATATTGTCCTTGGCAAAAAGACTATACGTATTAGTACGTTTTTGTAGACTTAAACCAAAAAAAGCATTTATGGGGGCAGCTTCTGCTTTTAACGCACAATGAAATCTAAGCATAATTATTTCGTTTAAACATATTAGGATTTTACTACAATACTCCTTATGAAAATAGTATTACTTTTTCCAGCCAAAGCCAAACCTCCTGCGGCACAAACCTTAATTGACGAATATGCAAAACGCATCAAATCAATTGGTCCTTGTGAAATACATTATTATAAAGAAGAACGTGTCGACAATCGTAACCCAAGCGAAGTAAAGGCAAATGAAGCCAAAAAAATAAACAATTTTTTAAAACCCAATGACTATTTAGTTGCCTGTGATGAACGTGGCACACATATTGATACAGATAATTTAGTAGCATTTACAAAAAATGCTATACTATCTCAAGGAAAATTCATCGGTAAAGATCGTGTAATAATAATAATTGGAGGCGCATTAGGTTTAAGCCAAACCATAAGAAATCAAGCTGATGTAATTTGGTCTTTATCAGGCTTAGTAATGGCTGGCTCAATAGCCCGTGTTGTGTTAAGTGAGGCGGTTTATAGGGCTTTAACAATAATTAAAGGACATCCGTATCACAATGCTTAAAAATATCTTATTACTATTAACAATTATAACATTAACTAATTTTAGTTATGCCAATGAGGATGTATTAACTCGCAGTGATATATTAATTAAGTCTTTTAGATTTACCGAGGCTAAAGCATTATTAAAAACACAACTAAAATTACAGCCTAATAATATTGCTTTGCATAATCAGATAAATAAAGTATTAACAATCTTAGGAGAAACTCCATTAAAACCTTTACCTGTTAACGTTGCAAATACTAAAAAAGATATTAAAGTAACAACCAAAGATAAGGTAATATCCAAATCGATTAAAAAAAAGACACCCAAACATGTCAAACAAAAAATGACTCCAAAAAAAACCATTGCGCAAAAAACAGCAACAAACGATGAATTATTAAAATCTTTTAAATTGACCAATGCACAAAAAATAAAGCGTGCCATAAGTAATCCCAAAAAGCATAAGACACTTTGGGATTACTTTTAAATCACGCCACCGCAAAATAGCGATGCGCCCCTGCGCATAAACCGCGCGACAAGGCATAATCGCCTAGTATTCTACGCATTTTACTTCTGGCTCTTGAAATATTAGTCATTACAGTGCCTAATGGCATATCTAGTTTTTTGGCAATCTCTTGATAAGAATAAGACTCCACTGTTTGCATAATTAAACATTTTAATTGCTGTTTATTTAATTGATTTAAAGCTAAGGCTACTTCATCATCGCATTTATCCACTACACTTTCTGGATTATTATAAATATCTGTATCATATAAACTGGGCTCTATTTTTTCTACCAACTCAGAGTTAACCATCATTCTTTTAGTTTCACGGTTTGCCACAAATACTTTATTTAAAATTATGCGATACATCCATGCTCTAAAGTTAGTACCTTTTTCAAATTTACTAAGCCCAGCATACGCAGATAAAATAGCATCACTTAAGACATCTTCTATTTTACTGCGATCGTTTAAAATTCTATTTAAATAACCAGTAAACTCACCTTGGTAATTGGTTATAAGTTGACTAAATTCATCATTTGTTAACATAATATCTCCTATTTATTATTTAACAGCTATAAGTATGCCAATGTTTTAAATTTAGCTAAAGCCTTTTATTAAAACCATTTACAGATTTAAACATATATACCTACAACAACGAAATATAGTTTTAAACTAATTATCGTTGTTCGATGACGATATTTCGTTATATTTGTTTTATGGATATAAAAAAAATACAAAAATTTTTAAATGGATTAGTCACCAAATGTAATCCAGAAGAAATTGCCCAAGAAGCAATCAGTTTAATATTTCAACAGGCAAATATAGCCCAAATAAACATATCATTAAAATTACCATTTTCACGCTGTACTGATTGCGATAAACCAAAAAACTGTGTAAACGGCACCTCTTGTTTACATAAAGTTTCAACACAAACAAAACTACATAAGCCATTTATAAACAATATGATTAATAAAATGATTTATAAATGCGCAGCCAGTGACAGATTGCAATTTATTGCAGACTTGCAAGACGATTACCTAAAAAGTTTTGCTGTATTTCCATTAACATATTTAAAAGAGTCTTTAGGCACTATGGATTTGCTAAGTTTTATCTCATTAAGTCAAGCAGAATTAACTAAATTTAATGATATAGCTAACATCATAGCATCCGCTGTATACAACTCACGAGAGCTTGCTAAAAATTATATCAATACATTAAATATTAAAGACAACAATACTGTAGTGGCTTGTCAAAAAAACAACGAAATAATCGGCATTTCAGCATCTATAAATGCCGTATTAAAACAAATAAATTTAGTTGCCCCAACTGATGCCGCAGTATTAATTAGTGGAGAATCTGGAACAGGCAAAGAATTAATAGCAAATGCTATTCATCGCAATAGTAAACGGGCAAATATGCAATTGGTAAAAACAAATTGCGCTTCTATTCCACGTGAATTATACGAATCAGAGTTTTTTGGACATGCCCAAGGGGCATTTACGGGTGCAATAAAAGATAAAAACGGACGATTTCAATTGGCTCACCAAGGCACTTTGTTTTTAGATGAAATAGGCGAAATCCCATTAGAATTGCAAAGTAAGCTATTGAGAGTATTGCAAGAAGGCGAATATGAAAAACTTGGCGAAACAAAAACACGAAAAATAAATGTGCGCATAGTTTGTGCAACAAATCGCAATTTATTTGATATGGTAAAAAAAGGCACTTTTCGCAAAGACTTATATTACAGGTTAAATGTCTTTCCTATTGAATTGCCAGCTCTAAAAAATCGCATCGAAGATATACCTATTTTAGCCGAAACCTTCATACAAAAACTTTGTTTAAAATATGACATAAAACATATTAATTTAAATCCACAAAATATTTATCAATTACAAAGCTATAGTTGGCCAGGTAATGTACGAGAATTACAAAACATCATCGAGCGTGCATTAATAGAAAGCCAAAATGGTACTTTAAAATTTTATTTACCACATAACAACATAACCAACATTAATCATTGTCAAATCAAAATAGATGATAAAAATAAAATATTAAATGAAAATGAAATGCGCGATTTTGAAATTCAAAATACAATAAGAGCATTAAAAATATGTAATCATAAAATATACGGGATAGATGGGGCTGCAAATTTATTGGGAATAAAACCTACCACATTAAATTCACGTATTAAAAAATGGAAAATAAACAATTAACCACCTATAGAACACGCATAGCCCCTACACCCAGTGGTTATTTACACATAGGGCATATTGCAACTTTTTTAAGTGTTAGCCAAAGAAATCAAAATAAAAATGGACGTTTAATATTTAGATTAGAAGATATAGACTCGCTAAGAAGTAAAACTCAATACTGTAACAGTGCCATTGAAGATTTAAAATGGTTAGGCTTTAAATGGCATGAAGGCCCCGATATTGGAGGTAAATTTGCACCATACAAGCAAAGCTTATGTTATAAGCGATATCATAAAATATGGTTGCAACTAATAGCTAACGGTTATATTTATCCGTGCGAGCATTCTCGCAAGACAATAAATAGCGTAAGTAAAACAAATAAATATAACGAAGTGGTTTATTCTAAAAAATTACGCCCCACATACATTCAACAATACAAAGCTAATCCTAATATCAATTGGCGTTTTCGTGTGCCAGACAATTATACAGTTGAGTTTTTTGATCAAAATTTAGGAATGCAAACATTTCAAACAAATATTGATTTTGGAGATTTTTTAATTTGGCGTAAAGACAATAGCCCAACTTATGAATTAGCAGTAGTGGCAGATGACCACTATATGCAAATTACCGAAGTTGTACGGGGGCAAGATTTATTACTATCAACTGCTAGACAAATACTGATTTATAACGCTTTAGGCTGGCATATACCTAAATGGTTACACCTTCCTTTAGTGCTAGACAAACACGGCAAAAAACTATCAAAATCAACAGGTGCAACTAGCATAAAAAATATGCGCGAGAACAATATGTCTATTGAAAAAATTTTACAATATGCAAAACAATATGTAGTTATCAATTAATCTTAGCCTTTTTATAAATCATATAATACAAAGTTGGCACTACAAAAAGAGTAAAAACGGTCGAGGCAAATAATCCAAATATCAATGACCATGCTAAACCAGAAAAAATCGGATCTAATGTAATTGGTACTGCCCCTAGTGCTGTTGTAGCTGCAGTTAATAAAATAGGTCGCATTCTGACCACTCCAGAGTCTAAAATACTTTCCTGTAATGTAGCCCCAGTTTTTAAATTGTCTTCGATAAATTCAATTAAAACTATTGAATTTCTAACAACTATACCACCAAGAGCAATCATACCAATCATTGCAGTTGCTGTAAAAAATACAGGCGTGTCATAGCCGCCTATAGGATGATTAGTTATAATATTTAACAACCAAAATCCTGGCATAATACCGATAGCTGTTAATGGTATGGCACTCATAATTACTAATGGCATAATAAAAGAACTTGTCTGTATAATAAGTAATATATATATGCCAATCATTGCAGCTCCAAAGGCTAGGCCTAAGTCTCTGAAAACTCTGATAGTAATTTTCCATTCTCCTTCACCTGACCAGTTTATATGAACATTATTAGGTAAAGGATTTTTATTAAAAAAGGATGCCAAATCCAATACACATTCTCCTGGAGCACGACCAGCTGTATCAGCCATTACAAATGCAACCCTTTTTAAATCTTTGTGATATATAGGCTGTGAAGCAATTACCTTTTTAAAATATCCCAACTCATTTAAATCTATTAACAATCCTGTTTTTGATTTAATACTAATATGTTTTAATTGCTGTAAATGAGCCTTATCTTTTCTGGCTAAACTAATAAAAATTGGCACAGCATTTCTTTGATTTTCTAAGTGTAAATCTCCAGCCTTAAGACCGCCAACAAACATAGCTAAACTAGCATTTATATCTGAGATACTGATGCCATGTAAAGCCGCCTTAGTTTTATCCACTATAAATTCGTATCTAAAATGTTTGGCCTCGATAGTTGAATTTACATCACACACACCTGGTTCTTTAACCATTTTAGCTTTAACTATATCGGCACCCTTTAAAATATCTGCATAAGCCGATTGTAAATTACCATAAATTTCTGCAGTAATAGTCGCAAAAACTGGTGGGCCAGGAGGTTGTTCTACAATAGCTAATTTAGCATTATGTTTTTGAGCTATTTTTTCTAAATCGTGACGCCAAGATAATGCTAAATTATGACTTTGTTCTTGCCGTATTTTTTTTGATATCAAATTAATATGTATATCTGCAATGTGAGGTTGATTTCGTAGATAATAATGTCTCACTAATCCGTTAAAATCCATAGGACTATTGACACCAACATAACTTTGAAAACTTTCAATTTGAGGTTGCTTCAATAAATATTGCTCAAAGTCTCTTACTACAGCATCTGTAAGTTCTAATGACGAGCCTTCTGGCATATCAATTACCAATTGCAGTGTATCTTTATTGGCAAATGGTAACATCTTCATTGGAACTAAGCGCATCACAACCAATAAAGCCGAAAACCCCAACAATAAAACTATAGCGCCTAACAATGCCCACCTATTTTTAGCAGAGTTTAATAAAGGTTGCATAAATGATGTATATATCTTTTTTAGAAACGATGTTTTATTTTTACCATTAGAATTATCATTTTCTAAATTAGCTAAACCAGATTTTTTCTTTAACAGATTATATGCCGCCCAAGGCACCACTGACAACGCCGCAATAGTAGACATAGTAACTGTTAAAGGCACATTAACAGCCATTGGCTCCATGTACGGCCCCATCATACCAGTTATAAAAAACATAGGTAAAAAACTGACAATAATTGCTACTGTCGACATTATAACTGGTGGCAACACTTCTTTTACAGCCCACAATGTTGCATTAAATGGCTTATGTTTACCTTTTAATATATGCCTTTGTATATTATCAACATTTGTTATTGGGTCGTCTACAACTAAGCCTAAAGTTAAAATTAAAGCAAATAAAGTTACTCGGTTTATGGTGTATCCGCTTATATAATTAACAAATAATGCTAAAGCAAAACTAATAGGCACGGCAAGCGCAACGATTAAGCCTTCACGCCAACCTAACGTAAAAATCAAAAGCACCACTACAGATACCATAGCAAATACCAATGAACTTAATAAATTATTTACATTTTGATCGGCCTGTTCACCGTTATTGCGGGTTATTGTATATTGAATATTAGTCGGTATAACATTTTGAGATAAATTATGCAGTTTTTCTAAAACATCTTTTGAGACAGTAACAGCATTTGTGCCTCTTTTTTTTGCTATGGCAATTGTTACTGCATTTTGAGTTTCTTTCCAATCAAAAGAGCCTATTCGGGTATATGTATGTAATTCTTGAGCCCCATCATATACTTTAGCAATATCTTTTAAGTATATAGGCGTTATATTTTTGACCCCTACTACTACATTTTTAACCTCATTTAAATCATTAAAAAACTTTCCACTGCTTATTAAATTGTTTTTATTATTATGAATAAATTCGCCAGCATCTATAACCGTATTTGATGCCTTTATTATTTGCTGAACTTCTTTTATATCTAGTCCATAAGCCTTTAGTGCATCTGGATTAATATCGACCCTTAACTGACGTAAACTACCCCCTACTATTCTGGTGCGCGAGATATTTTCAATTGGCTCTAAACGTGCTACAACTTCATCGGCAACCCTGCGCAGTTGATACATGGTGGCGTCCGTTGAATGCAAGCTTACAGTTACTATCGGTACATCATCAATTTCAACTGGTTTTATCAACCAATTTGCAACATTATTGTTAACATATTGAATATGTGAATTTATTTTATTATATAACTTTACTAAAGAATCTTCTCTGTTTTCCCCTACAAAAAACCTTACGGTTACCACAGCCCCTCCGCGATTACTAACTGAATACACATGTTCAACACCGTCTATTTGCCAAAGGTATTTTTCTAAAGGAGTAGTAACTAATTTTTCTATTTCATTTGCACTTGAACCTGGACAACTCACAAACACATCTGCCATAGGCACAACAATCTGCGGTTCTTCTTCACGGGCAGTTAAAAAAATAGCAGCTAATCCTAATACCAATGAGGCTACAATTAAAACTATAGCCATTTGTCCTTCAAGAAATGTTCCTACAATTTTGGAAAGAAATCCTGTTGGTCTATCATCATTTGGTAATATTGAATTATTTGTTTGCATAATTATCTACCCCAATAATATCACCCTCTTTTAATCCAGATAAAATTTCTATCTGTTTATTAGTTTTTTGTCCCACCCTAACAGATTTGCGTTGCCAAATACCTTGATTATTTTTTACTAAAACAGTGCTTAATTGTCCTGTACTTTTAACACAATTAAGTGGCACTAAAATAGTATTATTTTTACCACATAAAATATTAACACTGCAATAAACACCTGGCAAAATTGATTTGATATTCTTTGGCAATAAAGCTTTTATTAAAAAACTACGAGAAAACTGATTAACTATTGGTGAGATTTCATTAACCGTAACATTATAGGTTTGTTTGGCTATTGTTGCCGTCAAAACATCACCTATTTTAATATTTGATATTAAACTTTCACCTACCTTTACTTCCGCCTGCATTTGAGATGGATTATATATTGCAAATAACTTTTGAGCAGGATTGATATTTTCACCAACTTCAACAAAACATTTTTTAATAACACCATCATAAGGGCTAATGATTTTAGTATAGCTTAAGTAAGTTTTAGCTTCATCAAGTCCAAACAAGGCTCTTTCGTAATCTGCTTTTAAACGCAATTGATTAGCCTGAGATTGTTCTAAAGACTTTTGAGTGGCCACCTCTGAATTGTAAAGTTTTTCTATTCTTTTCTTAGTTTGATTTGCTTGAACTAACATCGCTTTAGTAGCATCCACAATTTTTTTTGCCTGATTTAACCGAGCAAGATATATCCTGTTGTCAAGTTCAGCTAACACTTGATTTTTTTTAACAACTTGACCATCTGTTATATTAATTTTAACGATATGTGCTGGTATACGAGCGGATAAAAAACAATGTTCTGTAGCGTTTACACTACCGACAGCTATGCAATATTGAGGTTTTTTAATATAACTAATTTTTAAAGTTTTAGTTGGTATTAAATTATCTACTTCTATGATATGTTGTTTAGCTTTAACAGAATTTGTAAAAGCGCAAAACAAAATACCAAAAGTAAATGTGTGTAAAATTATTTTTTTTATAATCATTTTATTCTCCTATTTGCAAACAAACCTATTGAACGCATTATTTGAGCATAGGCTTTTTTACATTCATAACCCGCTTCAACATTATGCAACTTTGCACTAGTTAAAGCTAATTCTGCCTGTAAATATCTAGTTATATCTACAGCACCTTCACGATATTGTAATTGAACTAATTTTAAATTTTCTGCGGAAGCCTTAATTGCTGTTTTAGTAACTTTTTTGCGTGCCATACTAGCTAATTTATTTAAGTATGCTTTTTTAACGTCTAATTGTACCATTAAAGTAGCTTGTTCATCAGCGCGCAAAGCTTCTTTTAAAGCTATTTTTGCCGACTTTAAATTATTATAATTGCTCATACCATTAAATATATTCCAATCGACTCCCAAAGCTATCATCCAATTTTGATTAGAAAAATCATACTTCATATCTGCATCATCAAATCCAACACTACCCATTAAATTTAATTTTGGCATATAACTTGATTGAGCTTTTTCTTTTTCTATAGCCGACAATTCTACTTTCTTATGCCAAGATTTTAATTCTGGCCGTGTTTGTAAAGCTATCTTTAAACCAATTTCATAAGCGTTTGGATATTTATAATTACAAAAACTATCATCATCAGATAAAATAATTTGTCGATCTGCATCTAAACCCATTAAAGTTGCTAATGACGCCATTAATAATGCTTTGTTATTTTTAGCTAATAAAATTGATTCTTCGGCTTGGGCAAGTCTAACTTGCAATGCTAAAATATCACTTTTTAAGGTATCCCCGCCAGCAGAAAATCTTTTTTGACTATGCTTTAATTGTACACTTATTGTCTTGGCCGATTCTTGAGCAATACATATATAATCATTTGCTGCTTTAAGATTATACCAAGCATTAATAACAGATGCGATTAAAGTATTACTAAGACTTTGATAATTTAATCTTTGTAAACTCAACCCTGTTTGCGCCTGCCATTGATTTAATAAATCTAAACCACCATTATACAAATTATAATTTAATCTTAAATCAGTACCAAAATTATCAATAATCCCAGGATTATTAAAATCAACTCCTGCTTGCAATGATGATTGATCTATGCTCTTAAAAAGATAATTAGAAGGTCTATTACTACGCATAGCTTCAATATGTAAATCTAGGGTTGGCAAAAACCTTGACTTACTTATTTTAGTTAAATAACTAGATTTAATAATTCTAAGTTCAGCTTGTTTTATATTTTTATTATTAGCTAAAACATATTTAACCAATTGAGCTAAACTCATATTTGAATTAATTTTTTTTACTTCAGCTTCTTTATGCTCAAAATGACTTGGTAATTTGATATTTTCGTATACATATTTATCACGATTAGTATTACACGAAACAACAAACAAACACACAGCAATATAACAACATTTATATAAATTTTTCCACATAACAACCTTTCCACTAAGTTAAAACAATACAATATTGTTACTTTTAACAATCATAACGATATTGTGCAATATATAATTAAAACAATCCCAAAAACAACTGGTGATTTAAACATTAAAGATAATTTTTCTAGCTCCGCATCGTGCAAATCTTTTATTTGCGATATAAAC
>Ga0256837_1000209_pt1 | contig 53474 bp, 28 predicted proteins | sample 4562384metaG_FD_185976 | JGI IMG/M metagenome (GOLD analysis project Ga0256837, IMG submission 185976) | Hydrothermal vent microbial communities from Guaymas Basin, Mexico - 4561-384 | ecosystem: Environmental > Aquatic > Marine > Hydrothermal vents | place: Mexico: Guaymas Basin | collected... | reverse complement strand
TAAATCTGCTGCATCTGTTGCTGCATCAGCTACAGTTAATGTTAAGGCATCATTCTCAGTTGCATTACTTAGATTTGTATTTAAATTTGCTGCAGTGTCACTTGTAACACTTGCTGTTACTACACCTGTTGTATCCCCTAAAATTGTATTTGTATCTGTTGCACTAGCTTCATCACTTAAAGTTGTTGCATAATCACCCGCTGTTGTAAATGTTGCTCCATCATTATTTACTATTTTTAACATATCTGCAGTTGTTCCATTGATAGTTGAAGCATTGTTTATATTTATTGTTCCACTTGTTCCATCATTTACATCATCTACATCTGCTGCACTAAGTGTTGTATCTGAAATTACTACATTCCAATCACTATCTATACCTGCACTTGTTGAATTTGTTACTAGTGTTTGTACATCTGTTATTGCACTACTTGTTATATCTGTTATACTTGATGCATCTATATTCACAGATGTTTTATCATCTAAAGTATTTAGATCAATTGCACTTGCACTTGTTGCATCCAATGTCATACTCAAGGCATCATGATTACCTCCTGCATTTGAAAGTGCCGTATTTAAATCTGCTACACTTCCACTTGCTGTTACTGTCGCTGTTACTACTCCATCAATTGCACCTATTACACTATTTGCATTTGATGCACTAACACTACTATCACTTAATGTTACATTACCTGTTCCACTTAAAGAATCAGTTTTACCATCAAGTTTAGAGTATGTAGTAGTTAATGTTACACTACTATCAATAACAATATTTGAATCCCCAAAATCTCCAGTAAATGTAGAATTTGCTGTAAATTCTATAGTTTCATTTGAAGCAGTATCAAGAACTAATGCTGTACTATAATCTACACTGCTGTCACCATCTACTTTTATTGTTACAGATCCACTACCTTGCACTTTTTGCAATCCACTATCTACTTGATCTTCATTTAAAGTAAGAATTCCACCACTAATATCATAGATATCTATCATATCATTGTTTCCACTAGCACCCAGTGTTTTACTAGTTAAATCTAAGTCATTATTTATATCTAAAGTTAAAGTTCCATCAGCACTTCCAGTTTTTGTTATACTAATACCACCAAAGTCATGATCATCTACATTTGATGTTGCACTTACTGTTAAACTACCACTTCCTTGAAGTTCAATCTCCATTGTTTCATCATCTAAATTTGTAGCACTTATTGTTGCAGTATTTCCATCTGCTACAACTATTTTTTCAAAATTAAGTAAAGTTATACCAGATAAATCAACATCACCACTTAAACTTAATATATCATTTCCATCTGCTGCATCAAGTGTTTCAAGATTTGTAGTTCCTGTATAATTATATGTATCATCTCCACTTCCAGATATTATTTTTTCTACATTGGTTAAAGTATCTGTATTTCCAGCTGTTGCATCTTCTACAGTAATTGGATCATTGTCATTTATAGTTACAGTTACATTATTACTTAAACCAGTATAGTCAACAGTATCACTTCCTCCTAAACCATCAAAATTCATACCATCTACAGAATCATTTGTGAGAGTATTGACTCCAGTTGAACCTATATAATTTTCTATATTCTCAAATGTATCAGTTCCATCACCACTAGTTGTACCACTGCCAGATCCAGTCACAGATATATTTACTATTCCTGCTGTACTAGCATAACTAAGTGTATCAGATCCAGTTCCACCAACTATTGAATTATCACCACTATCACCTTCAATAGTATTTGTTCCATCTCCCATACGAATATGTTCAATTTCACTTATTATATCAGTTCCATCACCTGTTGCCGTTTGATTTCTTAAACTTATATCAATATTCGCACTTGTATCTGTATAGTCAATCCAATCGGTTCCAGCTCCACCATTTATAGTATCAGTTCCAGATCCTGCAAAAAGGGTATCATCTCCTGATCCTCCAATAAGTGTATCATCTCCAGATTTTCCTATTAATATATCAGCACCATCTCTACCTTCAAATACATTATTTTGATTATTTCCTTCTAAACTATCATTTCCACTCGTTGCATAAAAGCCTTCAATATCTCTTAGTGTATCAGTTCCAGCAATACTAACTGTTGCGTTTCCGGTATCATCTTCTAAAGTTACATTTAAAGGTCCTGTGATATTACTATAATCAACTATATCAATGTCATTATCTCCATCTATAATATCATCCCCATCATCTGATATTGCAATAAATATATCATTTCCAGTTCGTCCATGTAAAATATCATCACCAGATCCGCCAGTTATAGTATCATTGTCAGCTCCACCATCTATAGAATCATCTCCAGCTCCACCATCTATAACATCTGTACCAGATTTACCAAAAATTGTATTGGTTGAATCATTTCCAGTTATAGTATCACTTGCATTACTTCCAATTATATTTTCTATACTACTTAAAGTATCATCTCCTTGACCAGTTGCGGTTCCGGTACCATCATTATTAAGAAGAACAGTTACTCCACCTTCATCTTCAAATGAAGCATAATCAATTCCAGCCCCACCATCAATGGTATCATCACCTAAACCACCATTTAAAGTATCATTATCATCTCCACCTAATAAATGATCATCTCCACCTAATCCAATCAATTCATCATTTCCAGCTCCACCACTTAAAGTATTACTAGCATTTGTATCATCTATTCCTGTAATCTCATCGTTTCCACTTGTACCAATTGCATGTTCAAAGTTCTTCGTTGTTTGAAGATCATCATTTAATGTAGAATTTCCTGCACCGAGGTCAATTATAACATCATCATCAGATGAAGTTAATTTACTATAATCAAGTAAATCTTCACTACCTGCCCCACCATCTAAATAATCAGATAAGCTAGATGAACCATATACAGTATCATCTCCTTCTCCAGATAAAATTGTATTAATACTACTATTTCCTACAAAAGTATCATTATTATCTGTACCTATTATATTTTCTATATGAGTTATAGTTTCAGTATTATTATATGTATCTCTTGCGTTATCACTTGTTGAAGTTAAATCCAACCATACTCCATTATTATCATCATCCGGTCCAGAAAAAATTAGATAATCGCCACCATAATTTGCACTATCATCTAAATTATCTCCATCTATTCTATCTACACCTATTCCATCATAAATAGTATCCCCATAACTAAGTCCACCTTCAAGTGTATCATCTCCAAGTTCTCCATAAATAATATCTACCCCATCTCCACCATTAATAGAGTCATTACCATCTCCACCATATAATGTATCTTGATCATTACCACCATATAATGTATCATCACCACCTTGACCTTTTATAATATCATTTCCATCTCTACCCCATATAATATTATTAGCATCATCAAAAGTAATTGTATCTGCAAAATTATATCCTGCAATATTTTCTATTTGATATATATAATCTTCATGTCCACTACCATCTTCACTTATAGTGTAAAAATCATATGTATAATCTGTTGTACCATCTTTATTAATATCTACATCAATACTTGTTGTTCCACTACCAGCATCAAAAACAACTCCTGTATCAGCATAATTTTCATTATCATTTTCCCAATAATCAACTCTATCAATTCCATTACCACCAATAATGGTATCACTACCTAATGTTACATATGCTATATCATTTCCATCACCTAAATCATATATATCAGATCCAGAATAACCTCTTACTCTATCACTACCACCATAAGTTATAAAAGCATTATCATTATTAGTACCAAAGAAATTTCTATCTGAAGTAGAAGATTGATTATCAATAATATTTTCTATATTATAAATTCCATTATCAGTTTCAAAAAGTCTAATATCACTTACTTGATATTTTTGTAAACTAATCCAGTTATTTCCACCTTGTCCATCTAAATAATCAGTCCCATTATCATTATTTGATAAATATATAGTATCATCACCATTCCCAGCTAAAATTGTATTTGCCCCACTATCTCCACCAATAGTATCTGCATATGCTGAACCTATTATATTTTCAATATTACTTAATTGATCAACGTCTCCAAATCCATCATCTAATACTTCAGCATCATCTGTAGTTGCAGCCCCATCTTCACCAGTGGCATCAAGATGTATAGTTACACCTGAAGTTGAATCACTATATTCTACCCAATCTTCATTTGCTCCACCATCAATAGTATCATTACCTGCTTGACCTCTTAATATATCATTTGAATCTCCACCATCAATATAATCATCTCCAACTCCACCATAAATAGTATCTTCACCAGCTTTACCTAAAAGTGTATCATTATAGTCATACCCTGCTGTTATATCATCATTATATGCTGTTATTACATCTTTTAAATTACTTCCAATTATAGTTTCTATATGATCTTTCAAAGTATCTGTATCGATATCTCCATCACCATGATCTACATTAATAATCCCAGTATTATCTGCAGATGCACTATCTGATAAGTTTACTTCAATTCCATCAGTTGAAGCATTGTAAGTTAATATATCACTATCATCTCCACCAGTAATTGTATCATCTCCTACACCATAATAAATAGTATCATTACCAGCTCCACTGTCAATTGTATCATCTCCATTATTTGAACTATATTCTATTTTATCATTTCCGGCTCCACCAAAAATAACATCATCATCATCTCCTCCAGCAAGTGTATCATTATCATCTCCACCATAAAGTGTATCATTTCCAGTTTCACCATCAAGAATATCATCTCCAGAACTTCCCTCAAGACGATCATTTCCTGCCGCACCAGATATATCATCTATTCCATCATTACCAACTAAAGTATTAGAATATGCATCACCTATAATAGTGTCATCATAAATAGTACCAATTACATTTTCTACATTTTCTACACTATCTACTACAGCATTGCCATCACCATCATGATATCCATCATCATCTACACTTTTAGTTCCAAGGTTTACAATTACTGCATTTCCACCATTTGCACTATCTACTGTACTATAATCAAGTGTATCCATACCCTCTCCACCAAGAAGTGTATCAACACCTTTTGAAGCATAAAATGTATCAGCACCTTTATATCCATCTAAAATATTTACTGAATCAAAATCATCTTCTCCAGTTAAAAGGTCATCATTTTTTCCACCTTTTACATTTTCAATATCTACTAAATTATCATAAACATTAGAATCATCTGTATTTTGAACCTCTTTATCAGTAGTATTAAGATTTATTGTAAGTTGTGTAGTATCTGTTATGTATGAGTAATCTGCCCAATCAGCATCCCCACTATCAGCAGCATCATCTCCACCATAAATAGTATCACCATCCAGTCCTCCTAAAATTGTATCATTACCTGATTGTCCATATATAGTATCAGCTCCACCAGCGCCAAGAAGAATATCCGCTCCACCAGCGCCAGAAATAATATTTACCTCATCACTACCAATAATAGTATCAACACCAGAACTCCCTACTACATCTTGTATATCATAAAGTTTATCTGTACCTTCTCCTGTACTTGTTTGTTCTGTAAATGTTGCAGAAGTTTCATCACTTAGTGTATAATCAGTTTGAGTTGATAAATTTAATCTAATTGACGAACTTGAATTTGTATAATCAGCTACATCACGGTCTGAATCTATACTTGATGTATTTTGTTCATTTCCATAAAATATATCATCACCAGTTCCACCAACAAAAGTATCTGCTCCTGTTTGACCAATTAATATATCATCTCCAGCACCACCCATTAGAGTATCATCTTGGGCTCCGCCATCAAATAAATTATCACTACTATCACCTATAATTGTATCTACTGAATTGGTTCCTATAATATTTTCTACACCATCTACATACTCTGCATTACCAAATCCATCATTACTAATTCTAGAAGCTGCATCTTGAGTTAAATCTACTTTAATCCCTTGAGTTCCATCAGAAAAATCTATAGTATCAGTTCCAGTTCCACCATCAAAATAATCTGCACCATCAAGTCCATAAAAAGTATCATTTTCTTCATTTCCTATTAGACTATTATCATTATCATCACCAGTTATAATATCAGCTTTACTTGTACCTATTACATGTTCTATTTGTCTTAATGTATCTGTTTTACTATTTGAAACAGCAGTTCCCTCAGCATCATTTGAATCATCATTATCTGTATCAAGATCTACTGTTACAGCTTTATTTAAATCAGAAAAATCTGCCCAGTCAGATCCTTCTCCACCATCTAATACATCACCTTCTACTCCACCTCTTAAAGTGTCATTTCCATCTCCAGCTATTATGGTATTTGCGGCATCATCTCCATAAATAGTATCATCAAAAGAGGTAGCTATAATATTTTCAACACCATCTAAAATTTCTTTATTTGCAAATCCATCATTTTGAACTCTATATGTTGCTTCATCACCTACAGATTGAGATTTTGTCATATCTATAATAATTTTTTGAGTTCCATCTGAAAAATCTGCAGTATCTGTACCACTTCCACCTACAAGTTTATCAGCACCTTGTCCACCTATTAGATAATCATTTCCAGCTTCCCCAATAAGAGTATTATCATTATCATTTCCAGCTATGTAATCACCTTTATCACTACCTATAACATTTTCTATATTTGTAATAGTATCTGTTCCATATTCAGCATGAATTCTTTGTGCAGTTGTAACAGATAGATCTACTTCAACACCTAAATAAATATCATTACCATCAGCATCAGCTCCACTGCCATCTGCATCTCTATCATCACTAGTATCATCTTCAATTGATATAGCACTATAGTCTAAGAAATCAGAAGTGCCTGCTCCTCCATCAATAATATCATCTCCCGCTCCAGCTATGATATAATCATCACCTTCTCCACCTTCAATAGTATCATTACCACCAAGATCAGAAATAGTATCATCTCCAGCAAGACCTTTTAAAATATTTACATTATTATCACCAGTTATCTCATCTCCACTTGTACTTCCTGTAATATTTTCTATTGATTCAAATGTATCTCCACCAGTGGCATCACCAAATGCTCTACCACTAGATATACTTGCCTGAACAGATGAAGTTGAATCACTATAATCAGCAGTATCACTACCATCTCCACCTTTTAGTTTATCGTCATCAGCCCCACCTATTAGTGTATCATCTCCATATCCACCATAAAGTGTATCTTCACCCGCATCTCCATAAAGTGTATCATTATTGACAAAAGTATCACTACTTAATGAATCATCTCCATAAATTTTGTCATCACCTGCTCCACCATGAAGTTCATCAACTCCATCATCTCCATATATAGTATCAGCTCCTGCTGCTGCATCTATCATATCATTTCCAGAGTTTCCAGCTAATATATTTACTTGATCATCACCTGTTATAATATCTTTTATATTTGATCCCGTTATATTTTCTATATGACTAACAGTATGATTTGAAGTATTATCATCTACTTGAACATCACTTTGTGTTAAATCTATTGTCACACCATTTGTCATAGATGATGTATCTAAAGAACTATAATCAACTGTATCAACTCCATCGTTTGCTGAGTCTGTATCACCGTCTATTGTATCACCTGTAAAATCTGTTCCACTAAATACATCATCTCCAGCTCCACCTATTAGTGTATCTGCATCAGCCCCACCTATTAGTGTATCATTACCATCTTGCCCATAAAGTGTATCAGCTCCTGCATCTCCGTTTAAAGTATCAGCTCCTGCATCACCTTTTAAGATATTTACTGCACTATCACCTGTAATTGTATCATCTACACTAGAACCTATTACATTTTCTATATTTTTTATTTGATCATTATTATCATTTGCTACATCTACAGTTGCTAAAGTTGAATTGTTTAATGTAACATTTATAGCATTTGCTCTTGAACTATAATCAATTATATCAGCTGTTCCATCATTACCATCAATAACATTACTAACTCCACTAGCTGTTATAAAACTATCATTATAAGTTGATCCAAGAATATTTTCTATATCTACCAAAGTATCAGTAATATTGTTTCTTTCTATTACTGTTCCAGCTTCAAGATTAGCTATTATTCCTTCAGCATTATCATAATCATATCTTACTTCATCAATTCCTGCACCACCATTTAATGTATTTATTAACTCTGATCCAGTAAATGTATCATCACCATCACTACCAATTATGTTTTCAATTCCATTAATAGTGTCATTATCTCCACCATCAATATTTACTGTACTATCTCCACTTGAAGCTAAAGTTACTTCAATATTATGATCTCCTACAACACTATAATCAATAGTATCGCTATCATCTGCTCCAATTATAGTATCAATTCCATCAGCCAATGCAGTTGCTATAAAACTATCATCTCCACTATTTCCAAGAAGTGTATCAGCTCCAGCATCTCCATAGATACTATCATCTCCTGCTCCACCTTCTATAGAATCATTATCATCTCCACCATATAAAGTATCATTATTAGCTTCACCATAGATAGTATCAGCTCCTTCTTCACCTTTTATAAGGTCATCCCCACCTCTACCATAAAGGATATTAACATCATCATTTCCAGTGATATTATCACTTTCTAAATCTGATCCAATAATATTTTCTATACCATAAAGATGATCTGTACCTTGATCAGCTGAAGTTGCCGTTCCTTCACTATTTCCATTTGCCAAACTTACAGTCATTCCTTTAATAGCTTGAGAATAATCAACTGTATCAATTCCTGAATTCCCGCTAGAATCTCCACCATAAACATAATCTTCACTATTATCAGCTTGTTCAAATACTATAGTATCATTTCCATCTTGCCCATAAATAGTATCTGCACCTAATCCTCCATTTATAGAATCATTTCCAGCTCCACCATCAAGTATATCATCTCCAGCTTCACCATACAATTTATCATCATCAGCTTCACCATATAGCTTATCTTTTCCATCTCCACCATAAATAGTATCGTTATCATCTCCACCATATAGTTGATCATCTCCACCTTTACCATCAAGATAATCTGCTCCATCTTTACCTTCAAGTTTATTAAAACCATCAGTTCCAGTGAATGTGTCATTTTGATCTGTACCTATTAGATGTTCTATTTGGGTAATTGTATGAGTTTCCCCATTATGTGTAACACTCACAGTTGTAGATGAACTTAAATCAATATCTAATCCATCAGTAGTCAAACCTTGATAGTTTACTGTATCAAAATTATCTCCACCAATTATCTCATCACCAGTAGCATCTCCATCATTATCAATTATAAATAAGTCATCTCCATCTCCTCCATCAAGTTTATCTGCACCATCTCCACCTTTTAAGGTATCATCTCCAGCTTGACCTAAAATAGTATTATTATTTTCATCACCAGTTATTGTATCGTTCCCAGTATTTGATCCTATAATATTCTCTATTCCATAAATAGTATCAGTTTCTCCCCCAGTTCCTACAGTTACACTTGCACCTTCACCAATAGTTATAATAACTCTATCTTCATTTGTATAATCTACTGTATCATTTCCAGAATCACTACTTGTAGTTCCACCGTAAAAAGTATCATTTCCATCAAGCCCTACAAAGGTATCGTCACCATCATTTCCTTGTAATATATTATCTACACTACTTCCTATAATAGTATCATCACTACTTCCACCAATAGCATTTTCAAAAGATGACAATACATCGTTATCAGTTGAGCTTATATATGCAGTTTCACTTCCTAAATCAACTTGAACTGCACTTGAAGTATAAGAGTAATCTACCGTATCATTACCACTTCCAGTTCCATCAATAGCATCTCCGTAAAGTTTGTCAATTCCAGATTCCCCAGAAATTGTATCATCTCCATCATTTCCAACTATTGTATTGTTATCAGAATTTCCACTTAGTGTATCATTGGCGCTTCCTGAAAGTATATTTTCAATATTTCTAATAGTATCACTATCTCCTGTATCAATACTAAGTGTAGCATCCGTATTAGCTGAAGCTAAATCTATATTTATCTCATTTGAAATCGCATGATAATCAATAGTATCAATACCATCACCACCATCAATAGTATCATTTCCATCATCTTTATCTGTAGCAATAATTAAATCATCATCAACTCCACCATAAATAGTATCATCTCCACCTTTTGCTTCAATCGTATCATCTTTGGCTTGTGTTGTTATAATATTAGCGACATTACTTCCATATACAATATCACTTTCATAATTTGATCCAATTACATTTTCTATACCATAAAGTTCATCATCACCTTGACCTTGATCTCCACTTGCACCATCTGACGTACCAATAATATCAGCATCAGTTAAATCAGTATCAAGAGTAATAGTAAGACTTTCCAATGCATTTGTATAATCTACTGTATCATTACCACTATCACTACTCGCAGTTCCACCATATATTTTATCATCACCAACACCACCAGTTAAAGTATCATCACCTGATTCACCATATAATGTATCTCCTCCACTTTCACCTATAAGTGTATCATTTCCAGCTTGTCCAAATAAAATATTATTTGCTTCATCTCCACTAATAATATCACTATTTTGAGTACCTTTAATATTTTCAATATTTATTAAAGTATCTGTTTTTCCATCAATTATAAGGTCTGCATCATTCGAAGCATCTAAATTTACACTTAATCCACCAGTTGTTATATCTGTATCATCATCACTAATTGAACTATAGTCAACTATATCACTACCCCTAGCTCCGGAATCTTCATTTCCACCATCAATATAATCATTGCCATTTGACACTATAAAAGTATCATCACCTTGTAATCCACTAAGAGTATTATTAACATCTGAGCCCTTTAATGTATCATCTAAAGATGACCCTTTTAAGTTTTCAATATTTTGTATAGTATCATTATCACCAGTTACTACTTCTTGTGATGTTGTAATACTAAGATCTACATTTACACCATTTGTTGTATATTTTTCATAAGAGATTGTATCAACTCCATCTGAACCATCTATAACATTTGTGACAGATCCCTCTTTCATAATAATTGTATCGTTGGCATCACCACCAATAACATTTTCAATATCTTTTAAAGTATCTGTACCTATATTAGTTCCAGTAGCGCTATTAGCATCTAAGTCAACTGTTACATTTAATGTCTCACCTTCATATGAAACAGTATCTATATCATCTCCACCATCAAGATAATCATCTCCATCAAGTCCTATTAATGTATCATCTCCAGCCATACCTTTTAAAGTATTATTAGAATCATTTCCTGTTATAGTATCTGATCCACTAGTTCCTGTGATATTTTCTATATTTACTAAAGTATCTGTTGCACTTACAACTCCATCATCTGTAACTTCTACTGTACCAGCTGCAATATTGGCTACTATTTTATCATCTGCATCAGTTAATTTATCACTATAATCAACAGTATCACCTTTGGTTTCATTCGCATCTGAAATACCACCATTAAATGTGTTATTTACTGTTAAATTTGTATAAAATGTATCATCATAAGATGAGCCTGTCACATTTTCAATATTACTTAATGTATCACTACCTTGATTAGCACCAATATTTTGAGACGTACTATCACCTAAATCAACTGTAACTTTTCCTGTAGCATCAGTATAATCTGCTGTATCAAGGTTATCTCCCCCATCAAGTATATCATCACCTGCGCCACCTTTTAGTGTGTCATCTCCATCTTCACCATACAGTCTATCATCACCTTCACCACCATCTAAAATATCAGTTTCAGCTCCACCATACAATTTATCTACGCCATCTTTACCATATAGAAGATCTGATCCCTCACCACCATCAATATAATCATCTCCAGCAGCACCATCAAGTGTATCATCTCCTGTATTTCCACTAAGTGTATTATTTAATGCATCCCCCGTAAGTGTATCATTAACACTAGATCCTGATATATTTTCTATATTTTTAATAGTATCATCTTCATAATCAACTATTTGTACTGTAGCACTATTTGAGCTATCTAATGTAACATTAATTGATTTATCAATATTACTATAATCAAGAGTATCACTACCATCATTACCATCAAAATCATTACTTATAGTTGTATTTGTTTTAAATATATCATCAGCTGTTCCACCAATAACATTTTCTATAGAAGTTAAAATATCATTATCACCAGTTGAGGCAGCACCTGCACCCATATCAACTGTTAAGTCAACTGTATAGTTTTCATAACTAACTGTATCAGTTCCATCTTTCCCATCAATCTCATTTTCTACACCATCTAATGCACCTGCATTTGATTTTAATATAATTTTATCACCAGAATCTGACCCAGTTACATTTTCAAAGTTCAAAATTGTATCAGTATCACCAGCATCTTCACTAGCTGTTCCATTATGTAAATCAACTGTAACTGAACTACTGGCATAAGAATAAGATAAATTATCATTATCTCCATCTCCACCATCTAAATAATCAGCTCCATCACCACCAGATATAGTATCATCACCCTCCATACCTTTTATAGTATTATCTTGGCTATCACCTGTAATTGTGTCATTACCTTGTGAACCTGTGATATTTTCAACACTATCTAAAGTATCTGTTGCACTTACACTTCCATCAATATAAACATCTACGCTAGAGCCATTTGCTACAATTTTATCTTGCGTTACATCATCTACACTTATATCATTATAATCAGCAGTATCACTTCCATCACTTCCGTAAAAAATATTATCTATTGTTGTATTTGTTTTAAAAGTATCATCATATTGTGAACCTAAAGCATTTTCAATATCTATTAGTGTATCAGTTCCTAGACCAGCTCCTACACTAACCGAACTTCCTGACATATCAATAGTAACTGCTGAAGTTGCATCAGAATAATCAGCTGTATCACTTCCAGCTCCACCATTTAAAGTATCATCTCCTTTACCACCTTTTAAAGTATCATCTCCAGTTTCACCTAAAAGTGTATCATTACCGTCTTCACCATTTAATTGATCATTTCCATCTTTACCAGTTAAAATATTTGCATCACTATTTCCAGATATTGTATCAGATCCACTTGTTCCAACTACATTTTGAATATGTGATAAAGTATCTTCATCTTCTGTATTTATATTTACTCTTGAAGTATCATCACCATTAGCTAAGTCTAAAATAAGTTTATCAGTTGAATTCGTATATGAAGAATAATCAACAGTATCATTTCCTGTTTGACCATCTATAAAATCATCTCCATCATTTTCATTAGCTATAAATGTATCATCTCCACTATTTCCATATAATTCATTTACTCCATTTGATCCTGTAATTGTGTCATTACCTTCTCCTCCAATAACATTTTCAAATCCACTTAAAGTATCACTATCACTTGTATCGCCATCAACATCTACAACAGCAGATCCAGTACCTAAATTTATAGTAACTTCGTCACTAGAACCAACATAAGAGTAATCAACAGTATCTATAGAATTATCTGTTCCATCAAGCTCTCCGCCATATAGAGTATCTGCACCTTTGCCACCACTTAGTGTATCAGTACCAGCTCCACCATAAAGTGTATTATCATTATCATTTCCAGATATTGTATCACTATAAGTTGAACCAACAATCATTTCAATATCAATTAAATTATCACTTCCACCATCTCCATCTTGACTTACTTCTGCTGCTCCATTTGTCATATCTACAACAATCTTATTTCCAGCATTTGTATAGTCAGCTATATCAACACCCGTGCCACCATTAAGTGTGTCATCTCCTGCTGCTCCATATAATGTATCATCTCCATCACTACCATTTAATACATTATCATTACTATCACCATTTATAGTATCATTTGCACTTGATCCAATAACATTTTCAATATTTTTTACAGTATCATTATCATAATCGGTTATATTTACAGTTGCATTATTTGAGCCATCTAGTGTTACATCTATAGATTTACTTATATTGCTATAATCAACTGTATCAATATCACCTCCACCATCTATAATATCAGCTCCATCAGAGGCATCTTCAAATATATCATCTCCATCATCATCTAAACCAGAAACAAATATATCATCTCCACTTCCTCCAAGAAGAGTATCATCTCCATCAAGACCTGCAAGTGTATCAGCTCCACCGATACCTTCTAAAATATTGTTATCATTATCGGCAATAATAGTATCACCTACTGTTGTACCTTTTATATTTTCTATATTTTTTAAAAAATCATCATTTGCCCCATCAATAGTTGCTTGGGCATATCCCTGTGCATTTTTATCCATTAGGTTAATATGTAAGGTTGAAGATAAAGTTGAAAAATCTATATTATCTCCAAGTGTTTCATTAGTTTCTCCACCATCTATATAATCAATTCCAGATCCTCCACTTAAAGTATCATCACCTGCTTCTCCGTAAAGATAATCTACATCATCTCCACCATCAAGGTAGTCATCTCCATCCCCTCCATATAAAGTGTCATCATCAGCTTTACCTTTTAATATATCATCTCCACCATTTCCATAAATTGTATTTACTAATCCATCACCTGTAATTGTATCATTTGAATTTGTACCAATTACATTTTCTATATTTACAACAGTGTCATCACTAGTAGAACTATCACTAAGTTGTGTAAGTGTAGCTGTAGCTGAACTTGACCCCTCTAAAGTAAGATTTAATTTATAATCTGTTCCAAAAGAGCTATAATCAAGAGTATCTTTTCCACCTTGACCATCCAAATAATCAGTATCATCAGTATCAAATTGAGCAATTAAGGTATCATTACCATTTCCTGCTAATATCGTATTTGCATTAGCATCACCTTTTAATGTATCATTATGATCACTTCCTTCAAGATTTTCAAAATTACTAAGAGTATCAACTCCCGCTCCATTTGTATCTTGTGCAGTAGTTACTGCTAAATCAATTGTTACTGCACTTGCTGCATTTTTATAAGATAATGTATCAGTTCCATCGTTTCCATCTAAGGTATCATCTCCACTGCTTCCTTCAATAGTATCATTATGAGTAGAACCAAGTACTTTTTCAAAATTATATAAAGTATCAGTTCCTATTGAATTTCCACCATCTAAATCAGTTGCACTGTGTTGATCAAGACTTATATTTACTGCATTATTAGCATTTGCATAAGTTACTGTATCAACTCCATCTTGACCATCTAAATAATCATCTCCACCTTTTCCTTCAATAATATCATCACCATCAAAGCCATATAGCGTATTTGTATTATCATCACCATTTAAAATATCATCTACACTCGAACCTCTTACATTTTCTATATTTATAAAAGTATCAATTTCACTATAAGTTCCATCATTATCTACATCAATTTGTGCTTGGTCATTAGAGATATCTACATGAACTGAAACATCTCTACTTGAATAGTCAGCCATATCACTGCCATCACCACCATCAAGAGTATCATCTCCAATTCCACCACTTAAGATATCATCTCCAATATCTCCTTGAAGAGTGTCTTCTCCAGCAGCTCCATTTAATACGTCAGCTCCTACATATCCATTTAAAATATTATTTTGAGAATTTCCTGTAATTGTATCATCTCCTAATGATCCTTTTACATGCTCTATATTTATAATAGTATCACTAAGTTCATTTGTAATATGAACCTCAGCTTCAACACCCGTATCAGCTAAAATTAACTCAATATTATGTGTACTTATATTATCACTATAATCAGCAGTATCATCTCCCGAACCACCATCAAGATAATCAGCACCATCACCTCCAATAATAGTATCATTACCTGCATCACCTTTTAAAGTATTTGCATAGCTATTTCCAGTTATAACATCAGCAGCACTAGATCCAATTACATTTTCAATATCATATGTTTCATCACTATCACCACCATCAATACTAATGGTGCCTGCAGTTGAATTATCATCATTTAATGTTGCTGTTATACTTGAAGATATAGCTGAATAATCAACTGTATCACCATCATTACTGTTACTTCCACCATAAAATTTATCACTTCCATCACTTTTATTTGTGGTGATAAATGTATCATCTCCTGTTCCACCTTCTAGTAAATCTGCTCCACCTTTACCATCTAGTGTATCATCACCTGCTCCACCTTTTAGTGTATTTACACTGTTATCACCACTAATAGTATCAGCATAAGATGAACCAGTTATATTTTGAATATTTACCAATGTATCAGTTGAACCATCTACATCAATTGCACCTGTATTTAAATCTGCATCAATAGCACTCTCATTTGAATAATCAACTGTATTATTACCACCTTGACCATCAAGGTAATCAGCACCCAATCCACCACTTAAAGTATCATCTCCATCTCCACCAAAAAAAGTGTTGTTTGCATCATCTCCACCTATAGAATCATCACCTGAAGTACCTATAATATTTTCTATATTTTTAAGGTCATCATGATCACCATTATTTATATTTACAGTAGCTATATCTGAGTTATTTAAAGTTACATTTATACTATTGTCACTTCCATATGATGAATAATCAACTGTGTCATTATCATTTTGTCCATCAAATAGATCAACTCCATCATTATAAGTTCCTGCTATAAAAGTGTCATCTCCACTTGATCCTAAAAAAGTATTATTTTGAGTATCTCCTTTAAAGATATCATCTCCACTTGTTCCAACTATATTTTCTATATTTTTTAAAGTATCTGTTTGATTTGTACTACTATCATCTTTAATTGCAGCAATTTCATTTAATAAATCAACTTCAAGATGATATGAGCTATCAGTAATAGCGCTGTAATCAACTACATCTTTATCTGTTATATCTTCAGTTTGCCCATCTGTACCAAAACCATCTATGTAATCATCACCATCATTAAGTCTTGATATAAAAGTATCATTTCCACTCTCTCCATATAAACTATCAGACCCTGCTGCTCCATCTATATAATCATTACCTGCTCCACCATACAAAGTATTTGAATTATCATCACCAATTAGCGTATCTGCAAAATTTGTACCATTAATTTGTTCTATATCAATTAATGTATCACTAGAACCATAGCCATCATTTGTAACAACTCCATTATCTACAGTTATTCCAATTCCTGATGTTACATTTGAATAATCAACTACATCTACATATGTTTTTGCTATTTGTGTCATATTTGACGAAGCTGTTATAGATTTTGTTGTTTGTAAAAAAATTCCATTATCATCTTCATATATTTCACCTATTACACCTGAAGCTGAAAATTCTTGTGTAAATCCTTCAACAATCTCTTTTAAAGAGGCATTAGAACTAGAAGTATATGAAACATCTTGCCCATCAATAGTAATAGAATATGTTGTATTATTTGAAACAGTATCTACAGAAATTTCATAACCATCTCCCCCACCATCTAGTACATCATCTCCCGCTTGTCCATAAAAAGTATCATTTCCACTCTCACCCTCTAAAGTGTTATCATTGTTATCACCAATAATTGTATCATCACCAGACCCACCTTGAAGATTTTCAACATTTTTAATTAATATATCACCAACTGCTGTAGTTTGAACTGTATTTCCTAAAGATAAATCAATATTTATATTAGATGATGTAAAAGCAAAACTTGCAAAGTCTATTCCTTCTCCTCCATCTATATAATCATAAGAATTACTTGCACCTCCACCAAGAAGTGTATCATCTCCATCATTTCCTATTAAAGTATTTGCTTCATTTGTACCTTGTAAAGTATCATCATAATCTCCACCAATTACACCCTCAATTGATATAAAGGTATCACTTCCTTGACCAGCACCAATATCTTTTACACCTTGAGAAGTCAAATCTATATTTAATGAAGAGGTTGCTTTACTATAATCTGCTGTATCTATACCATCTCCACCATCTAATACATCATCTCCAGCTCCACCACTTAAAATATCATTTCCAGCGCCACCATCAAGATAGTCATCTCCTAATTCTCCACTTAATGTATCATCACCAGAAGCACCATATAAAGTATTATTAGTATCATTACCTTTTATATTATCATTATGTTTTGTACCAATTACATTTTCTATATCTCGTAAAGTATCTATACCTACTTGATCTCCTCCTGCTTGATCAAGACCTTGATCTATTGCAAGATTTACATTAACACCATAATCATAGGCACCAACATCATCAATATAACTATAATCAACACTATCTATGCCATCTCCACCATCAATAGTATCATTTCCCATTCCACCACTAATAATATCAGATCCATCTCTTCCTTCTAAAATATTATCTAAACTATCACCTTTAATAATATCATCTACATGACCACCGATAACATTTTCTATGTTTTTAATTTTATCACTATCTACAGAGTTAATTACTACTGTAGTTTGAGTTGCACCATCAAGTGTAACCTCAATACTTTGTGAAACATCACTATAATCAATTGTATCACTATTAGCTCCACCATCAATAGTATCTATACCATCATCATTATGAGATATAAATATATCATCTCCATCATTACCATCTAAAATATCATCTCCATCTAGACCATCTAGAGTATCATCTCCACTATTTGCTATAAATGTATCTGATAAATTACTTCCTATTAGATTATCAGATGATTGAGAAGCTTGAATTATCTCTATATTTTCTAATTTATCAGCTCCACCTTCACCATCATTGATTATTTGATTTCCATTAGCATCAGGTGTTTGTAAATTTACAGTTATAGAGTTATTCAGATGAGAATAATCAGCCGTATCAATTCCATCTCCACCATCTAAAAAATCATCTCCTGTTCCACCTCTTAATGTATCTTTATCATCTCCACCATATATGGTATCATCTCCACCATCTCCAGATATAATATCATCTCCAGCTCCACCTTTTAGTGTATTTACATCTGAATTTCCACTAATAGTATCGTTGTGATTTGTACCTATAATATTCTCAATTTGAGATAAACTATCATTTACTCCTGCATATACATTTTGAGATGTAGTGATACTTAAATCTACATTCACAGAACTAGTAATTGCACTATAATCAACAGTATCAATTCCTGCTCCACCTATTAAAGTATTATTACCTGCACCACCATCTAAAAAGTCATCTCCTGTATTTCCTTTTAAAATATCATCTCCATCATCACCATATAAATGATCACTTCCTGCTCCACCTTCAAGAAAATCATCATTATCTCCACCATATAATGAATCATCTCCCGCTTCACCTTTAAAAGTGTTACTTAAATCATTTCCTACTATAGTGTCATTATTTTGAGTACCAGTTATATTTTCAATATTTAAAACGGTATCTGTATCATTACTTCCATCGATATTTATTGTACCAGCAGCCATATCTATATCTAAACCATTAGTTGAGCTATCATTATCATCATCAGTTATTAATCTATAATCTAAAGTATCACTTTGTGCTCCACCATCTATATAATCAACTCCATCTACAACTGAACTTATTTGAATGATATCATTACCACTTCCACCATAAAGACTATCATCACCTAATCCACCATCAAGAGTATCATCTCCAGTTTGTCCATATAATGTATCATTATCAATTCCACCCATAAGTAGGTCATTGCCACTTCCTCCATCAAGAGTATCATCCCCCGCACGACCTTCTAAAGTATCATTTCCTTCTTCTCCAAAAAAGATATTAGCTTGATCATCTCCACTTATAATATCATCAAATTTACTTCCAGAAATTTGTTCTATATTTATAAGTGTATCTTGTGTACCAAATCCATCATCAGCAACATCAGCTCCATTAGCTTCCATATCAACTACAATATTACTTGTAGAGTTTATATATGATGCAATATCATACCCATCACCACCATCAAGAGTATCATCACCTTCATTTCCAATTAATGTATCATCACCATCTTGACCATAAAGTAAGTCATCTCCATTTTGGCCATCTAAGATATCATTATCATCTCCACCATATAGTTTATCATTATCATCTCCACCATATAATTTATCAGCACCAGCTTGTCCAAATAGTTCATCTTCTCCAGCCTGCCCATATATCTCATCCGAACCATCATTACCCAAAATAGTATTTGAGTTTCTATCACCTTTTAATACATCATCACCAGTTCCACCAACAATATGTTCAATATTACTTATTTGTAAATTCCCAATACCTGTATTTTGCACAGCTGAAATATCTAAATCAAGTGTGATATTATTTGTCGTTCCTTCAAAACTTACATAATCATTTGCTCCACTTCCACCATCAAGAAAATCATTTCCAAGTGCAGATGATCCTGATGCTATTAATGTATCATCAGCATCTCCACCAAGAAGAGTATTATCATTTTCATCACCTTTTAAAGTATCTACAAAAGAACTACCAATTAAATTCTCAATATCTACTAAAGTATCATTACCTGCAGATTTTGTATCTTGAGCCATATTATCAATAGTTAAATCAACTTCAATCCCTGCAGTAATATCAGAATAATTAGCCCAATCATTTCCTGTCCCACCATCAATAACATCATCTCCAGCTCCACCAGTTAAGATATCATCATTAGCACCACCATATAATAAATCATTATCAGCACCACCACTTAATATATCGTTACCAGTTTCTCCATATAATGTATCAAGTCCAATACCACCTGATATAGTATCATTACCTCTTACACCATTTAAAATATTATTTTGGTCATCTCCTACAATATTGTCATCAAATCTTGATCCAATAACATTTTCTATATTATAGATATCATCAACACCTGCCGCCCCATTTGCTTCATGAGTAGCTAAATTAATATCTTGAGTACCAGTCGAAAGTGAAAAATCTATAGTATCAATACCATCTCCACCATCAATAAAATCGTTTCCTAATCCACCATCAATAGTATCATCACCATCAAGTCCAAAAATAGTATTATTTTCAGTTGAACCATATAAAGAATCATTATAATTTGATCCTATTATATTTTCAAAATCCCATAACATATCATTTCCATCAATTCCAGTTGCTAGACCTCTTCCATCTATTCCACTATCATCTTCAAGTTTTACCACAACTCCAGAATCATCACTACTTATTGCATCTTCATAAGTAATAGTATCAATTCCAACATCACCTTTTAATAAGTCATCTCCAATATTTCCTGCAATAATATCATCACCTTCACCACCTTCAATAGTATCATCTCCAGCACCACCATTGATAGTATCATTGCCATTTTCACCTTTAAGAATATTTATATTTGAATCTCCTACTAAGATATCATTATCTTGAGTACCCACAATATTTTCAATAGCACTTACAGTATCAGTTCCATCTCCAGTTATAATTCCAGTTTCTAAATTTGCATTAATTCCTATTCCACTTGGATTATCGATCAGTGAAAAATCTATAGTATCAATACCATCTCCACCATCTATAACATCATCACCAAGACCTGAAGTTATAGTATCATTGCCTTCATTACCAAGAAGGGTATCATCATTTGTTCCACCAAACATAGTATCATCTGTAATTGCACCATTTATAGTATTTACTAAAGTCTCAGATCCATAAGTTATAGTTTTATTTAAATTTGTAGTTATTACAAAACCTGAAGTAACCATATTTCCTGCATTTCCAACAAATGCATCAAATAAATATTCATTTGAATCATTGATATTTATAATATCCTTAATATTTGCGCCATATGTTTTAGAATAAGTTAATTCTGTTTCAACTGGTGCTTCAATTATATCTATATTATCTTCAGATACATTATCAAAGCTAAATACCGATTTAGCAGTTAAAATAACTTCAAAATTACCTGGTATATTTGAACTTCCTGTAAAGTTTAAGCTAATATTTCCTGAACTATCATAAGTAAATCCATCTATTTCAGGAGTATCTGGATTATCTTTATGTATTGTCCAAACTCCATTTGCATATGTTGCATTATCTAAAATAAGATTTAACCCCTCTGGTGGATTAGGACTCGAAAAGGTGATCTCTTCAATAGCAAAACCCTCAGGTTGATTTGGAGTTATTGTAATAATTCTTGATGTTAAAGAATCAGTAAAATAATTAGAATCATCCGCATTAATGACTACTTTATCATACTGTGAGCTATCAATATTTCTATAATCAAGAATCTCACTATCAGTCTGTTTTATAATATTTGTTCTATCAACAGTTTCATTTGTATCAGGATAAATATTGTCATAAACTCTACCCCCACCACCTTCTATACTTAAAACTCTATTTCCATCATTATCTATAGTTGAAGTTGTTGTTGCTTTTAAATGTTGAATATCAATATCAAAACTCAAAGTGGGAGCAATACCTTCAGTTACAGATTCTTCAGTTTTAGTATTTGAATCAGTATTATCATCTGTAAAAGTAATCTCTTCTACAGGCTCAACAACAATATCTTCTGGGGGAGTTTCTTCTTCAAGAGGGCCAACATCTTCCTTATCCGCAATATCTTCTAAAATATCTTGAACAATTGGAGTAGTTGGGTTAGAAGCTTTTTGGGGTTCTACTTTTGGAAATTCTTTTTGAACATCAGAAGGGTACTCTGGTGAATCAATATTTTCACTAGTTATAACAGAATCAAGAGGCAAATTATTAATATTATCAACTTCAGATAAAATGCTATCTAAAGTCATTATTCTACCACCACCAAAATTTAATGAGGGAGGAACATTATCGTAACCCATAAGAGCCATAGATACAAACGTAAACTTACTACCATCTGGAAGTAAAAGTATTATATCCCCACCTACAAGTTTATATACTAACTCATCTACAGGAATACCTTCAATATTAATATCAATTTTATCTCCAGGTCTTACAAATACTGCAATATTATCACCATTATCTGGTTTACCTATAATTTTTACTTTATTACTTAAATATTTTACCAATTGTTCTGCTGTCTTTGCCATAATATACCCCTTGTAGCAAAATTAATACCTTAATTTTAGCAAAATTATTTATTAATCTCAAATAAAATTTATATAATCTTAATTTAATATGTTTTAAAACATATTAGTATAAATTATAGCTACATAATACCTATATTGCTGTAATACTATAAGTATAATACAATAAATAAATATTATGTTATACAACATATATATTAATATTTTTTAACTTAAAATATATTATGATACAATTATTCTATAAAAGGAAAAAAATGATTAGATATATATTAGTACTAATATTATTATTTTCAACAATTAATGCTAAGAAAATTGTTTTTTCAAAATTGGAAACAAAAAATCATAAAATATATATTTACTTTATTAATAATAATATCTTTGATATCACTGCAAAAGTAAATATTATTTTAAAAACAAAAAATAATACAATACAAAAAACAATTATAAAGAGTTTTAAACCACATTCAAAAACTCTAATATATACTAAAAAACAACCCAAATATTCATTTAAATATAATTCAAAATACACATGGGTTATGGGATCTAAAGATGCAAAGCATAATAATAGATACCTATATAGACTACCATATGCTTTAAATACAAAACAAAAAGTTACACAAGGTTTTCATGGGAAAACAACACATAAAGGGGAATCATTATATGCTGTAGATTTTGGATTAAAAGAAGGTACAAAAATATTTGCAAGTAGAGGTGGAATAGTTGTACAAATAAAAGACGATTCTTCAAAACATGGTTTTTCTAAAAAGTTCTCTAAATATGCAAATTTTATAACAATAAAACACAATGATAATACATATGCAACATATGCACATCTAAAGAAAAATGGTGTAAAAGTAAAAGTAGGACAAAGTATACATAGAGGTGATTTTATAGGTTATTCAGGGAATACAGGTTATACAAGTGGACCTCATCTACACTTTATTGTATTTAAACCAAAAGATTATAAAAGCAGAAGATCTATTCCTATAAAATTTATATCACAAGGCAGAGCTATAATAAACCCTTTAGTTGGTAAATATTATATAGCTACACCATAAGATTTACTGAAGATTAAATAAAGATTCTTTAGTAACAATAATATACTTTTTTTGAAGATTTGAGTTAAATTTTTCACTTACTCTTTTTAAGTCACCATATTGAATTTTAGCCATATCTTTATCTTCCCAATAAACTTGTACAAAAGTGATAGTTTTTCTATTATAAGCTACTATATCAATCATATTATCGCTATTATCCCACCATGATCCTATATGTATAGGTTTATATCCAAATATTTTTTCTTGATGTAAATATATATACTCTTTTATTGCTTCTTTATAATTTAATGCAATAGTTTGAGTCACAAAACTCTCTTGAATAAGTTTAGTTACAACTTGATAATCCATCTCACGAAGTGAAGTTATATTTGTATAAATATATGAAAACCAAAATTTTATTGCATTATCACATATAACATATCTACCATATTTTGATTTTTTTATATCTTCATTTATTGGGACAATCTTTTTAATAATCATCATATTAATCAACTTTTGTAAATACCTAGTAAGATATGTTGACTTTAAATCTAAAGCTAAGGCAATATCCCCTATTTTTGTTTTACCTTGAGCTATTACATATAATATTGATCCATAAGTACCAATTTCTGCCAATTCTGATTTTAATAGATCAATACCAAGTGTTGATAAATACCCATTATGAGCTAAAAAAAGATTATATAAATTTTGAGTAAAGTCTTTTTTAACATTGTAAAATTTTAAATACTTTGCAGATGTTCCAAGAAGTGAATATAGATATAATTGATCTAGTTTTGATAAAGTTGGGAAAAATGTATTTAGTACGCTAAAGGGCAACGCTTCAAGTTGTATATATTGTGCTGATATTTTGCTATCAAACATAATTGAACTAGAAATAATTAAATGTATATTTTTTTTTGATAACTTCTTTTTCCAATAAGACAACAATTGATTTAATGCATCTTTATCAACATTTATAATTTTACTAAAGTCATCAAAAACTAATATTAATCTATCATTTATAGGTGCTTTATAAATCAGTAAAAGAACCTCTTCAAAACTATTTATAGTATGTATATATGGTGTTTGATAAAAATATTGACTTATTTTATTTGCCATTTGTGTAAAAAATAAAGATGGTATCATCTCATAACTTGAAAAATACAATCTTTTTTTATCTTGTAAGAAATAGTTTAATAAAGCTGTTTTACCACTACTTTTTTGTCCATAAATTATTTGAAATTCAGAAGACACACTATTATATGCATCTTCTAATAATGTTAATTCTTTTTGTCTATGTACAAACATCTATTATAATCTAAAAAGCTGAAAAAACTTTTTTAATTAAACTACTACTTTGCATCATTGGGTTTGCTCTAATAGCTTTTTCTTTTTGAGCTATCATTATCATAAGTCCATCTATTGCTTTATTTGTTACATATCCATCTAAATCTTCATCTTTATCGCTTGGAAGAGCTGAACCATAACCAAAAGAGTTTGCTAAAGCACTTACAGTATCATTTTTAAGCACACCTGCATTTGATTTATAAAATGATTGAAACGCCTTATAATATTTTGCTACACTATTATTTTCCATACTCTTTTTTACAATTGGTGCAATTGTAGCTTGTAATTGCTTTGTTGTATTTTCTTTAAAATATTTAGTTGCTGCATCATCGCCACCAGATAAAATCTTTTTTGCATCATCAATACTCATTTTAGTTATAGAGTCTGAAAATATTTTAGCTGTTTTAGGTGCTGCTTGAGTTGCTGCATTATTTAGTGATAAGATTAAATCATCTACATATTTTCCACCACCAACTTTTCGAACTAGTGAGGCTGTTTTTTCTAGATTTTTAGGTAAACCTATTTTTACAAGTGAATTATTTAAATAGCCATTTTTAGCACCAAGTGATTTCACCGCATAATCAACACCTACATTTAATGCTTGTTTTAATGCACCATTCATATCTGTAGAGCTTAATGCATTTGCAGATGACTTAGAAGATGTAGTTGTTTTAGGAGAAGTTGTTTCTTGTACTTTTTGAACCTTATCCATTATACTACCTAGAGAATCACTCCAAGAAGCATTTACCATTGTTGCACCCAATAGTGAAGTCGCTAATAATATTTTTACTGTTTTCATTTTTATCCTTTGAATAATAGTATTAATTATATGTAAATTTATGTTAACAAACTCTTAGCTTCTAAAGCTATATATAACTCTTCATTTGTTGGTATTACAAATAAATTAATTTTACTCTCTATACTATTTATAAATCGTTTATTTTGATTGTTTGCTTTTTCATTTATAGATAGTTGCATCACCTCTTTTATACCATCACAAATCTTTTGTCTCACTATTGAACTATATTGCCCAATACCTCCACTAAAAACTATTGCATCAAGTTTTCCTAAAATAATCCAATACGCTCCAATAGTTTTAATAATCTTATATATAAACATCTCCAATGCTAAAGTAGCTAAATTATCACCATCTTGGCTTAATTTGATTATTTGTCTCATATCACTATATTTACAAATACCTTTTAATCCTGATTGTTTATTTAAAAGTGTTGAAATTTCTTTTGAACTCATATTAAGTTTTTCTTGTAAATAAAGTACAATAGAAGCATCTATATCCCCACATCTTGTACCCATCACCAATCCTTCAAGAGGGGTAAATCCCATAGTTGTATCAATAGATTTTCCATTTTTAATAGCACATGCACTACAGCCATTTCCTAAATGCAAAGTGATTATATTTGTATCTTTTATAGATTTATTCAATAATTTTACACTTTGTTGAAGTAAAAAAGCATGTGAACTTCCATGAAAACCATATTTTCTAATTTGTTCATCTTCATATAACTCATATGGCAATGCATACATATAAGCTTTTTGCTCCATTGTATGATGAAAAGCAGTATCAAATACAGCAATCTGTTTTTTTAATGGAAACATCTGCTTTAAAATTTTTATGGCAATTGTATTATGTGGGTTATGTAGTGGTGCAAGGTATTCAATCTGATCTAACTTTTCTAGTACCTCATCATTAATTAAAACACTTTTATAAAATATTGATCCACCGTGTACAACCCTATGAGCGAATGCATCAATATGCTCTAAATCAATTTTTAAAAATAATTCATTAAGGGCATCACTATGACTAGATATCTCCTCAAAAATATGTGAAAATAATACTTCTTGTGTTTGGCTATTTATTAATTGTGATTTTATTGAAGAGCTACCACTATTTATTACTAATATTTTCATATATTAAATGCCTTCATTTGCCTGAATTGCAGTTATTACAACAGTATTTATAATATCTCTTACATCACATCCACGACTTAAATCATTTATTGGCTTATTAAGACCTTGTAATATTGGTCCAATAGCAACTGCATTTGCACTGCTTCTTACAGCTTTATAAGTATTATTTCCAGTATTTAAATCTGGAAATATTAAAATATTTGCTTCACCTGCTATTTCACTATTTGGTAATTTTTGTTTTGCAATTACTTTTGAAGTTGCTGCATCATATTGTATTGGACCTTCAACTTTAAGATCTTTTGCATTTTGTTTAACTAATTTTGTTGCTTCTATCACTTTTTGAACATCTTTCCCACTTCCAGAATCTCCAGTAGAATAAGAAAGCATAGCTATATTTGGGTCAATCCCAAATGATTTTGCAGTATTTGCTGTACTAATAGCTATATGAGACAATTCAACAGCACTTGGATCTTGCACTATCGCACAATCAGAAAATAACATAACTTTAGTATCCAAACACATAAAAAATACACTTGAAACTATAGATATATCTTTTTTTGTTTTGATTATTTGCAAAGCTGGTCTTACAGTTGAAGCTGTTGTATTAACTGCACCACTTACCATACCATTGGCATAATCAAAATATACTAACATAGTAGCAAAATAATTCACATCAGTTTGCATAATATCTAGTGATTCATCATAAGTTATACCTTTATGTTTTCTCATATCATAAAATGTTTGAGCAAATTTTAGTATATATTCTGAATTTATAGGGTCTATAATAACAGCCTTTGATATATCTGCTCCTAAAACTTGAGCTTTATGCTGTATTTTTGATATATCTCCAATTAATATAATATTAACAATGTCACTATGCAGTAAAGACTGCGTTGCATCTAAAATTCTTGGATCAAAACTCTCAGGTAAAACAATTGTTTTTTTACTCACTTTTGCTTTTTGAAATAAAGAGTATTCAAACATCAAAGGAGTTACAATATTAGTTTGAGGTGCTAAAAGTGATTTATCTAAATATTTCTCATCTACATATTTTTGAAATAAACCTTTTATTAAAGCTATTTTATTTTTATCTTTTGGAGTGATTTTTGGTTTTACTTGACTAACTTTAACTGCAGCTTCATATGTTTTATCTTTTATACTTAAAATAGGAATTCTAAGTTTATCCAACCCTTTTAATACATTATATATTTGTTTATTTGGTTTTGTATTTCCTGTTATTAATATTGCAGAAATGCTTGGAGAATTTTTTGAGAAAATTGAAGGGATAATACCTAAAATAATATCACTTCTATCCCATGGCACAATTAATAAATCATTAACCTCTATATAATTCAATAAGTTTTCAAGATGCATAGCTGCAACTTTTGGTTGAAAAATCATTTTTTGCATATCTGCTCTTGTTCCAAATAGTTTATTTAATTTTAAATCTTTTTTTATTTGAAATACTGTTGCGTAATTTAACATATCTACATTTGGTAAAGCAAATATTTTAATAGGTAAATTTAATTTTTGTATATTTTTCATAAGTTTATTTAAGTTATTTTCATTAACTCTATTAGCAAAACTCATTAAATGATTTGCACCACTCTTTTTTATATGCTCATGTTCTATTTTCAAAGTATCTAATATATGTTTATTTGATCTATTATCACAATTTATTACTGTAATTATAGAACTATTAAAATGTTTAGCAATTTTTAAATTTAAATCAAACTCATCTATAGATTGAATAATTGAAGAATCAATTCCCTCAATTAATACAAAATCATATTGATTTTCTAAATTTTTTATTTTTTGTAATAATATCTTATATATTTCTTGAATTTTATTTTCACTTAATAAACTTTCAACTTGCATAGCTGTAAATCCATATGCATCAGAATAATTTTGACTTAATTCAAAGTGTTCAATCATAAAACCTATATCATTATCTTTATATTCATCTGAAGAGATAATAGGTTTAAAAAAGGCAACTTTTTGGAATTTTGATTTTAATAATTGCATAATAGGTATTGCTACAACTAATTTACCAGATAGAATGTCATTTGATGTGATATATAGTGATTTAATTTTCATAGTTTGATTATAACAAAATTAATCAAAAAAAAAGCAACCAGATTAAAAATCTGATTGCTTTTAAAAGAGCCTATAGGTCTAAAAGGAGAGAGAAAAATTATTCCTATAAAACTCTTTGTCTTAAGTTGTGAGAGAATTATAGCAACAGATTATATATATTTTCCTAACGAATTAAAACAAATAGGATAATTTTAGTCTTATTTAAGATTCGAACACTTTTTTATATGTTTTTTCTAATAAATCACAGCATTCATAGTACTTTGAAGTGTATGGAGTATCTAGTTCTTTTATTAGAGGTTTATACTTTAAATATACACTCCAAATTTTTAAAGCAGACTCAATAGGTCTTCCTTTTCGTTTTATCTCAAAAGATGTAGCCCCATTAATTAAACCTTTTAAAATATTGGAATGTGGCTTATCAATTTTCTTTAACTCTTTCCAAATATCTTCTAATGTTACATGTGCTTGCGCATACTGTTCATCTTTTACCATTTGTATAAATTTATCACAACTACTATTTATATCCATCAAAATTCTAATGTCCCTTCTATTGCAAAATTTGCTTTTGAATCAAGTTCCGCATGACTTAATACAACAATATTTAATCCAAATTTTTCAAATATCTCTGATAATCTCTTTCTTAAACTTGGATCAACTACCATAGCTACTTTTGATACACCTTTTACTTCTAATTGCTCAAGTAATTCTTTTGTTTTTGTTACAAGGTTGTTTATCTCACTAATACTAAGCATCAATTGAGAAGTTCCATGCTGATCTTGAAGTTTTGAAGTAAATTGCTGTTCTAAATCTGGTTTTAAAGTTATTAGATGAAGTACACCATCATCACCTTTAAACTTTTCTGTAATAAGTCTATATAACTTACTTCTTACATGCTCCAATAATACATCTGGAGCCTTTGTAAATTCTGCAATATCTGCAACTGATTCTATAATTGTAAGCATATCTACAATTGGTATATTTTCATGTAAAAGATCTTTACAAACTTTTAGAAGTGTTCCATATGAAGTAATTTTCATAGCTTCTTCAATCACTATTGGGAAATCTTTTTTCAATAATTCAATATTATTGACAATATCTTGTCTGGTAATAATATCTTCAGCATGTTTTTTAATAATTTCAGAAATATGTGTAGAGATTATTGTAGGAGCATCAACAACTGTATAACCTTTCATTAATGCTTCCTCTTTTTGATCATGACCTATCCAAATTGCATCAAGTCCAAATACAGGTTCTTTTACCTTTTTACCTTTTAACTCTCCACCAGCAACTCCACCCATTGCCAATAAATTATCAGTTTCAACACTACCAGTTACTAATGGAATTCTTTTTAAATAAAATTGATATTGATTTGGTTGAAGTGTAGAGTCATCAGATATTCTAATTTGTGGTATTTTAAATCCTAAATCTTTTGCTATTGTTTTTCTAATACCTCTAATTTTATCTAAAAGTTCACTATCCCCTTGAACTAATTTTAGAAGTCTAACTCCAAGTTTAAGCTCAAGAACTTCCATACGCATAATATTTTCTAATTGATCTTCCTCTTTTGGTTCATCTTTTTTAGCCAATTTTTGTTGTTTTAAATCTTTAAGATCTTTTGTAGATTTAGGTTTCTCATCTTTTTGTGTAAAGAATCTTGTAAATCCATTATCTACATTTGAATCAATCATATAAATCATATACCCAGCAAATAGCATAATAGAACTCATAATAAGTAATATACCAGTTGGAAATCCAGGTAAAAATGCAAATAAGAATAGTGCAATACCAACAAGCATAAGAGATTTACTATCTTTTACAAGTTGAGCTATAGATTGATTTGCAAATCTATCCTCATCCATATTTGAACGAGTAATAATAATTGCTGTTGCAGTTGATAAAATAAGTGCAGGTATTTGAGCTACTAATCCATCACCAATGGTTAGTATTGTATATATTTCACCACTTTGAGATGCAGTTAAGTCATGTTGAAACATACCTATTAATAATCCACCAATAAGATTTACTATTGTGATTATAATACCTGCAACGGCATCACCTTTTACAAATTTAGATGAACCATCCATTGCTCCATAAAAATTTGCTTCAGAAATAAGTGCTATTCTTCGTTCTTGAGCTTGTTTATCATCAATAAATCCTGCATTTAAATCCGCATCAATTGCCATTTGTTTTCCAGGCATAGAATCAAGTGTAAATCTAGCAGTTACTTCCGCAACTCTTGTAGCACCTTTGGTTACAACCATAAAATTTATTAAAACTAATATAATAAAAATTATAACACCAATAACCATATTTCCACCAACAACAAATGATCCAAAAGCAGAGATAATATCACTTACTGCATCAGGACCATTATGCCCTTCACTTAAAATAGAACGAGTTGTAGCTATATTTAAGGATAGCCTAAAAAGGGCTAATATAAGTATTAAAGTGGGAAAGGTAGTAAGATCAGATGGTTTTTGAATATATAAAGATATTAATAAAATTAAAAGTGATAAAGTTAAAGATATAATTAAAAAAAAGTCTAATGCAAATTTAGGTAGAGGAACGATAATAATTGTTAAGATTGCAACAAAAATTGCAACCATAATTAAATCTTTTGAAAAAATCCTACCTAAATTCATATATTATATATTAACCTTCATTATTCAATTATCTTACAAAATTTACTAAAGATAATTCACTCATTTTAGTAATAGTTGAATATAGTGCAGTATATGTCATCTCTAATGCTTTTGATTCCATCGCTACTTTTGCTAAATCTGCACCTGCAACTTCTTGATATAAAATATTATAATGTGTAATTCTAGAATTAATATCATCTTTTGCTAATTCAAAAATTCTATTTCTAGATCCCAAAATTGAGTGTCCAATATTTGCTGAATCATAAGCACTATCAAGCATATCTAATGTTGATCTTAATCCTACAATACCGTTAGAAGTATCATTTGTATCAGTTTTTAATGCCGTAATCATAGTATCAATATCATCAAAATAGTTATGTTTTGCCGTTAAAACTTGGTTATTTCTTGTTAAAGTATCTGTTGTAAACATTTTTGGGTCAGTAGCAGTACCTGATCCTGTTTCACTAATATCATATGATGTTCCAGTTAAATTACCATTTACATCTGTTTCTCTTAGTTTTGTATTGCCACCAGTACTTACTTCAAGATAGTCTGGAGCAGTTCCTCCATTTATATGATCATTATGAATTGATGCAGTTCTATATTGATTACCTTTTACATGTTCAACTTCCATTGTTGCACCTGTTGTACCATTTGTTAATAAATTTGATGAAGTATCTAGTGTCCATGTATCTCCTGCACTATCAACAATAGTATCTGAAACATCAAAAGTTAATCTTTCATTTTTAAATGCTTTTGTAAGTTGCCATTGCATACCATCTTCATCAATTATAGTATCTGATGATCTAAAAGTTAAAGTCTCACCTTTAACAGCTTCACTTGCAGTATACATAAAAGAATCCATACCAGTAATTCCTCTATCTCTATAAGTGTTTGGTGCAACAGCTACTGTTCTTAGTTGAGCATCTCCATTATAAAATATTCTTCCTGTTGCATCATCTCTTACAAATGGTTTAACCGTTGTATCAGATCCAGCAAATACATACTCTCCATTTATATTTTCATTTGAAAGTGTTAAAAGATTTTCTCTAATCCCTTCAATATTTACTGCAACTGCTTTTTTATCATTTGCATCCATACCCGCATTTAGTGATTTTAAAGCTTCAGTTTTTAAACTTTCAAGTGATAATTTAACCTCTTTCATACTACTATCTGAAGCAATATTTTGGGCATGAGTCTTATCTACTTGAACTTTTAATCCGTTATAAATTCTCATCTTATCATTTACATATAATTCTCTAGCATATGTATTACTATCATCACTACCTCGATCAAGTTTCTTACCTGTACTCATTTGGTAGCTTATTCTTTCACTTTGAGTATTTAAATTACCCAATCTATAAATCATTTGTCCTGTTGTATCAATCACTTTGCACCTCCATAAAAAGGTTTTGTATCTGTTCTGGAGTATATTGAGTTGTCATATCTTGAGTTAAAAACTCTCTTAATCGCTCTTTTTTCTTTAAAGCCATATCCAACTCTTTATCCATGCCAGGTTTATATGCTCCAACACGAAGCAACACTTCATTTTCTTTTATTAATGATAATACTCTTTTTAACTTTAAGAAATGTTGAATATGATCTTTTGAGACCACTTTATCCATTACCCTAGAGGCACTTTGAAGTAAATCAATTGGAGGATAAAACCCCTGTTCTGTAAGCTGCCTAGTTAAAACAATATGCCCATCAAGTATAGATCTACTTTGATCAGCAATTGGGTCACTCATATCATCACCATCAACCAAAACAGTAAAAAAAGCTGTAATACTTCCTTTTTGATTATTTCCAGCACGCTCCATTAATTGAGGTAAAAGTGAAAATACAGAAGGTGTATATCCACCTCGACCTGGTGGTTCACCTGTACTTAGCCCTATCTCTCTTTGAGCCATTGCAAATCTTGTAACAGAATCCATCATAAGAAGTACATCATGCCCTTTATCTCTAAAAAATTCTGCAATTGCCATAGCTGAAAAAGCACCATATTTTCTCATTAATGCTGATTCATCACTTGTTGCAGTTACAATAATTGTATTTTCAAGATTATTATCTAAATTATAATGGATAAACTCAGGAATTTCTCTTCCTCTTTCACCAATTAAAGCAATAACTTTTATTTGAGCTTCACATCCTTTTACAATCATCCCCATAAGTGTAGATTTCCCAACACCAGATCCAGCAAATATACCTACTTTCTGACCTTTTCCACAAGTAAGCATAGAATCAATTGCTTTAACTCCAGTAGAAAATTTTTCATCTATAACTCCACGATCAAGAGGAGCAATAGCAACTTTATTCATAGCAGAAGATTCTTCTAGATCATAAATTTTACCTTTACCATCAATAGGTTTTCCTAAGGCATTTACAACTCTTCCTAAAAGCCCATATCCACACTTTACAGCTAATCCCTCTTTTTGTAAAAATACTTTATCATCTATTCTAAAGCCTTCAATAAATGAAAAAGGGACAACAGTAAATTGTTCACCATGTATTGTTGCAACCATTCCTAATACACTATGCTTATTATCACTTGATTCTATTTTAACTATATCGCCAACAGCTACATCTAAACCACTTACCATAATAGTTGTAGCAGATATATTTGTAATTCTACCAAATGGTACAATTAAACTATCAATATCTATTGAATCTAATATTTTATCTATATCTACCATTATAATTTATCACACATTTTTTTATAAAAATTATCATCAACATTTTTTAACTCTTGGCATTTAAAAATCACATCTTTTTGTTTATTAATTTTTCCTAGTTTTTCATATAGTTTAGATAATTCATAATAAATTTTTGCAAGATCGCCATTTTTTATAGACCTTGATTGTTTTAATGCAATTTCCAAATATTTTATAGCACCTTCTATATTATTATTTTGTTTTTCTATATTAGCTAATTCCATCTCTACAAAAGGAGAATATACTCTTGCTTTATACTCTATTTGTTTTTCATTTAATTTATTTAATATCTCTTTTGCTTTTTCTTTATTATCTTTACTTTCCCAATAAAGATAGTATTGATAATAAAAATCTATAATCATAGGATTATCTTCATTTGCTTTTATATATTCAGGATGAGTAGAAGCATAATAAAAAAACTTTTCCATTTGTAAAGGATCATTTTGTGCTGCATATACCTCAAATCTCGTTAAAAATTCTTCTTCTTTAACTTTTTCATCATTTACCATATCAACCTTTTGTGAAAATTCTAATGCTTCATCTGGTAAACCTAAAGATAAAGCCATTTTTTCTAGATATAAATAAACTTTTGCATCTCTATTTTTATTAAAAGCATCTTTTGCTATTAAATATGCTCTTTCATAAGGTACTTCAACCATACATTGAAAAAAATCAAATTTTGTTTTTGGATCATCTATTAACATATTTAATGTTTCTCTTCTCGCTGTTTTAAGAGCATCACTTAATTGTGCACATTTTCCTGTAGCTAAATAGTCTTTTATCATCTCAATATTTACTTCATCAAAGATTTCATTCATATCTTTATATCCAAATCTTTTTGCAATAGTATTTGATATACCTCTATAAATTTTTCTTTGTTTTAAAATCAATTCAAAGTTTTTCTTTTGTTTATCAATCAATAATTCTTGAAGTAAAACTTTTTGTTTCATTGAAGCAGAATTTTTATATTTTAAAGCTAAAGTTGATGGTTCTATTTTACCTTCACGCATTAAAATTTCATCAATATTCATTTTAACTTTTTTTATATACTCACCTTGAGGAAAATCATTATATAACTCTTTATATAGTTGTTTTGCCATAGTCATATATTTATGTTTAGGATCATGTCTATCATACATACTCATATATATATTTGCTAATTTATATTTAAAATCCTCAATTGAACTATCTTTTTTTGCTCTTTTTAAAAGCTCTTTTAAAATAGTTACTGCAAACTGTGGCATATCTGCTTTTACTAATTTATTGATTTTTTCAATAGCAAAATAGCTATCATTTACATAAAAGTCAATATTTGTATGTAACACTTTTTGAATCAACTCTTGTGCTTTTTCTCTTTTACCATCAAGTAGATATATCTCAAAAAGTTTATCTGCAACTATTGTAGCAATTTTTACTTCCGTAGTTTTGGTTAATATCTCATATAAAATTTTTATTGCACTATTATATTGTCGTCTATGTGTATATACTTTTGCTAAATATATTTTTCCATATGTTTTTGTAATAGGATCATCAAATGTATTAATAATAGTTTTTGCAAAATATGTAGCCTCTTTAGATCTATTTGTATTTAATTTTAAATCAACTAAAAGCATATATGCCTTTGGTAAACCCTCTTCTTGTATTTTAGAATTATTAATAGATTTTTCCAAAAGATTAGCAGCTTCAATAATATGTCTTTTTGAACCTTTTTTTAAAAGAAGTTCACTATATGTTAAAATAATATCAGAATCTAATATTTCAAGTTTATTGCTTGCTTTTAAATCTTGAGCTAATTCTAAAGCTTCTTCAATATTTCCCTCTCTTGCTAATTGATGAATATTATCAATTAAATCATAGGCATCTTTTATTTTTTGTTTTGTTTGTTCTGATATTTGTGCACCATTAGCATTAATGTAGCTATAATAAAAATCTTGTTTTGAAAATAAAATTTGAGTAAATAATATAATAGCTAAAAATGTTTTTATAAATAATTTCATATATCTTTATCTCCTTTTATTTTTTAATTCATATACATAACCAAATATTTCAGCAACAGTTTTATAAAACTCTTCTGGAATACTTTGATCAACCTCTATTTGATCATACAAAGCTCTTGCCAAAGATGGATTTTCTATGATTGGAATATCATGCTCTCTTGCAATTTTTTTAATATTTAAAGCTATAAAATCAACACCTTTTGCCACAACCATTGGTGCAGAATCTTTTTGGTTATCATACTTCATAGCAACTGCATAATGAGTTGGATTTGTAATTACAACATCCGCATCAGGAACATTACTCATCATCCTTTTTTGGTGCATTTGATGCTGTATTTGTCTAATCCGTCCTTTTACTTGGGGATCTCCATCAATATTTTTATGTTCATCTTTTATCTCTTGTTTTGTCATTCTTAATGACTTAAAATAATAGTGTCTCGTAAAATAAAAATCTATTATAGCAAAAATGATTATAATAAGCAAAATAGTAGCCAAAAAATAGGTTGTAAGCTCTATCATCGCATCTATAGAACTTATTAAATCTTTATCCATAATAGCAATAAAGAAATCATCTGTAAATAAAAATAATATAACCATAACAACAAAAATAATTGTTAATTTTAAAAACAATTTTAAGGCTTCTAATAATTTTTTTAATGAAAATACATTCTTAAATCCTTTTATTGGATCTAGCTTTTGTAAATCAAATTTCAAAGGAACCATAAGCATTCCAAATTGCATCCAGTTAAATGAAAAAGTAAGAATTACTACCAAAATTAACAATGGAGCAAGAGCATATAAAATAGTACTTATTACAGTATTTGTAATTGCATAATACACCGTTCCATCTAAAGGAGTTCCAATAAAACTAAATATAAAAATCATCATTTTTTTAATTTCTAAAAAAGATGACGATGATAAAAAAAGTAAATACATAGATCCAAAAAGAAGGATTGAAGCACCAACTACTTCTGTAGATTTTGGGACATTACCCTCTTTTTTGGCATCTTCAATCTTCTTATCGGTGGGTTCTTCGGTTTTTGATTCTTCGTCTTCAGCCATTATACTTACCCTAATTTACTAAAAAAATACTCTTTAAATGCTTCAATAAATACATCCATACCAAAAAGTAGAAATAAAAAAATCAATGCAAATTTCAATTGAAAAGTCACAATAAAAGGAGAAAATGCCGGCATAGATTTAGTTCCATATCCATAATAAATATCAAGAATAAAACCAATAAAAAATAAAGGAAATGCAAATGAAAATGCAAAAGCAAACATTTGTTTTAACTCAAGTATTGCTAAAGATATCCCATCATAGACAAAAGGGTTAAACGTTCCTAAATGAATTGTATCAAAACTTTGAACTAACATCATTAGTGTAACTTCATACATTCCTGTTTCAAAAAATATAATTAATGATATCCAATATAGCAATCTACTTATAAGCCCTTGATTTGATCCAGAAACTGGATCAAACATTTGTGCCATAGATAGTGCAGTTGCATATCCTAAAAAGTCTCCAATAATATTAACTGCAGAAAATATAATATTTACTAAAAATGAAGCTATTAAACCTAAGGTAATCTCACTAAGTAATCCGATTAAAAAAGCACTATCACTTATATCTGGAGGAATAGTTACAAAAGGAATTATAAATAAAGTTATTAGAAATGATATTGATATTCTAATAGGTACAGAAACACTTGCATGCCCAAATACAGGCATAAAAGCCATAAAAGCCACAATTCTTGCAAACAAAAGTAAAAAACCAAATATTAAATTTTGATCTAATAAATTAACTAATGTTTCCAAGAATATTTATCTTTTACATATAGTCTGAATTAATATTATCTTCAGTTTCTATAGTTTTTAGCTCATCTATATTTGTAGTTTGTTCTTGTTTTGATGAGTTATTTTGATTTGATTGTTGATTAAAATTTGATTGATTTTGATTATCTGAATTATCTTGCATACTAAATTCTAAAGTAAATTGAGTATTTGTTTCAAAGTTTCTAGCCAATGCTGACCGTAACGCAGTTTGATTATCTACTAAGGCATCTTTTGTATTACTATTTGACATATTTAAGCTAATTTTTAAACCATTTTGCTTATCTGTTTTCATCATAACAGCAATATTCCCAAGTCCATTAGGATTTAAATTTATTCTAAATGCAGTCACAGGAGGTCGATAATTTTCAACCATTTGCCTAGCAATATCAGACATCATTTGAGACATATATTGTTTTGCACCAATAATTTTATTTTGAATAGTTTGAACTACTTGAGGAGCTACTGTTATTTCAACACTATTTACTTTTTGTACTTCTTTATTATGAATGCTCTGTATTGTTTGTTTTGAAGTAGTTACAATCTCATCATCTATATTATTTAAATCCTCATGTAAAACATTTTGTGAAAATGCCAATTTATCCAACATTTTTTCATTTGAAGTATTTTTCATATTGGGTTGTTCTACTTTATTATTTACTTTTGTAGTAACTTTTGCTTCACTTGGATTAAGTTCTAATGTAGTTGCACTCTTTTCAATATCTTCTACCGTTTTACCCTCTTTTGCTTGTTTTAAACCCTCTTGTTTTTGTTGCATATTTGCCAAATCTTTAATATGTTTTTGAGTACCCATATACATATTTGCAAATAATGGCTCTTTTGTATTTATTACTATTTTATCTTGATTAACAACTTGTTTAGGTTCAATATTAATTTCACTATTCTTTTGTTTTACTTGATCTAGGGAATCATCAGGCAGTTTATCTACAAGAGGTTTGTCATTTTTTGTACTAACTTTAATATCTTTATTTATTGGATCTAATTTTGTTTTTACTATATCATTTACTTGTATATTATTTGTATTGACTATTAGTGAATCTATTTTTGATTCAATATTTTTTTCAGTTTCAACTTTTGTAAATAATTTTTTATTTTCTGTTTTCTCTTTTTTTAACTGTATATTTTGTTCATTATCATCAAAATCTATATTTTGTACTAAAATTTGTTTTTCATCTAAATCTTGAGATAATACCTCTACTTTTTTATTTTGACTTATTTTAATTTTATCATTAGTATTTTTAGTATCTAATTCTATATCTTTTCTAGAATTAACTGCATTTATTTTATTCGTAATATCATCTTTTTTTTCTGTTAAATTTTGTTTTATTTTAGACTTATTATCTACGTCACTCATAGCTATATTTAATTTTGATTGCGATTGATTAATCAAATCATCTAAATCATTAGTTATATCATTAGATAAAATATTTACTTTTAATGAAGTTTTATTTTCTACTTTAGTATCTATTTTTATCTCTTGAATCTTTTGCTTAGAATTTTCTTTTATTATTATTTTAGATTTAGGTTCATCTTTTTGTTCAGTTATTTTTACTGATTTATCTGTATTTTGTTTTATATTTGTTTTAAGTTCTTTTTTTATTTCAAGATTTGGTTTTTCTGACTTTATTTGTTTAGTATCTTGCTCTTTTATACTTTTTGTTGCATCACTAACTAAACTATCCATCAGTGATCCTGTTGTTTTTGATGAAGTTTTATTTTCTGCTTTAGTATCTATTTTTATCTCTTGAATCTTTTGCTTAGAATTTTCTTTTATTATTATTTTAGATTTAGGCTCATCTTTTTGTTCAGTTATTTTTACTGATTTATCTGTATTTTGTTTTATATTTGTTTTAAGTTCTTTTTTTATTTCAAGATTTGGTTTTTCTGACTTTATTTGTTTAGTATCTTGCTCTTTTATACTTTTTGTTGCATCACTAACTAAACTATCCATCAGTGATCCTGTTGTTTTTGATGAAGTTTTATTTTCTGCTTTAGTATCTATTTTTATCTCTTGAATCTTTTGTTTTATCAAATTTGTATTATTGGTATTACCAACGCTATTTTTATATGTTTGTAAAGCTTGTTGTTTTTCATTTGTAGTTTTTATTTTAGTATCTGAAGGAGTAATACTTTTTTGATTTTTTATATTTTTCTTATCTGATGATTTTTTTAATCCAGCTTGTAGCATAGTATCAAAGAGTGATGAGGCTGACTTTAATTCAGACTTATTTGAAGTTTTTTTTGTATCTAAAACTGTTGTTTTAGTATCTTTACTTTTTACAGTTGGAATTAAGTTTTCAAGAACCTTTGACATAATTAAGCCTTTAATATATCCAATGTTTTACTGTCAATTGATTTATGAGTTTGAAATGCAGCAACATTTGCTTCATATGAACGCATAGCTTCAATTAAGTCTACCATCTCTACTACTGGATTGATATCTGGATATGCAACATACCCATCATCATTCGCATCTGGATGATGTGGTTCAAATCTCATCACAGGTTTTGCCTGTGATTCCATAATTGATTTAACTCCAACACCTCTTAAGTTCAGATTATTAGAAGCATCTTGCTCTAAAGTTTTATCAATCTTATTTATATTTGAACTATTTTGTTGTTTTTGTGATTCAAGTACCATCTCTTCAAAAACTACATTTTGTTTTTTGTATGGTCCACCATCTTTTGTATGTGTTGTTTGAGCATTTGCAATATTCGCACTAACTACATTTATTCTTGTTCTTTGTGCACTCATTCCTGAAGTTGCAATATTATATCCATCAAAAAAACCCATACTAATCCCTTAATCTATACTTGCATTCGCATAACTTCTTTATATGCACCAATTGCTTTATTTTTTACTTCTAAAGCAAGTTTCAAACTAAGTTCTGCTTCTTCAATTTTTTGTACTGCTTCTTGAAGATTTTTAACTTCTCCTGTAGCAATACCCTCCATAGCATTATAAGCTTGAACTTGAGTATCATTTAATTCACCCATAGCCTCTTTTAATACTGATTCAAATGACTTATTACCATTTTGAACATTTTGAGTTTGACTTGCAGCAGCTTTTTGTAAAGCATCTATTGAACCTATACCACCAATTGATCCTATATTCATATTAAATCCTTACTATTTACTATTTGCTTTTTGTGCGTCTTGAACAGTTAATTCTGAAAGTAACGCGTCTATTTTTTCACTATTATATTGATAATCCAATTGAGCTTCTTTATTATCTAAATTGAACAAACTAATAATCATAGACAACATCATATTTGCAATACTTTTAAAAACTATTGTTGAAGCTATAACCCCAGCAATCATCTCTATAGGGGTAAAAGAATCAGCATTTACAACAAAAAATATCAAAGTCGCAAAAAAACCAGTCGCAACATACAGTCTTATTAGACCACTATTGATTACTCCTTGTGAAAATCTTTCTACTACCATTTAGACATCTTTAATCATTATCCCAATTCAATCTGTTTAACTAACTCATCTACAACTTTTTTTAATTGCAAAGTTGAATCATTATTTCTAAACTCTTTTACATATAACTTTCTTAATCTTCCTGTTGTGGAAATATTGTTACATGTTTGCACATTACCTATATATTTTACCATAAAATTTTGATTTAGTCTATTTTTATGTCCCAATTTTACCAAAGAATCACAAATTGTTTGACCAACTTTAAAATTTGCCGTATGATTAAAACATAAAAAAAGCTTACTTTTATCATTGGATAATAATTTCATCATTGCGTACATATCTGTTAAGGCGCTTGGATCTGTTGTTGTAATTGCTAAAATATGCTCTGAAATTGAAAGAAACTCCTTTACAAAATCATTTAAACCAGCTCCTGTATCAACAATAATATAATCAAACTTTTCATCACTTATTATATCTTCAACTACTCTAGTATATATATAAGAACCTGAATGATTATTATATTTTAAGCCACTTTTTCCAGCAACCAAACATAATTTATCATCTATAATATTTGTATATAATTGTTCTAAATTTATTTTATTATCAATATAATCATATAGAGTGTATGTTGGTTTTACATTTAATAACACTTGCATATTTGCCAAACCAATATCTGCATCAATAATACATACTTTATACCCTTTTTCATACAAGGCATAAGCTATATTTGCACTAAATGTTGATTTTCCAACACCACCTTTACCTGAAGTAATTGTTAAGAGTTTTGTTTTAGATTTTTTTTTATTTGCATTTTGAGCTAAAGCTACCAACTTCTTAGCTTGAGCTGATATTGAATTTAGCATAAATTTATCTTTGTGGGCAAGATAAGTTCATAAAACAATCAATTAAAAATGATGAATCAGATACAATCAAATCATCTGGTACATTTTGACCAACTGAAAAATACGATATTGATTTTTTTGTTTTATGTGCAAAAGAGATTAAATTACCAAATGTTTTAGTCTCATCAAGTTTTGTAAAAGTAAGTGCATCAATACCCAACTTTGAATAATTTGCATAAATATCTTGAAGATCACTCTGCTTTACATTCGCAGGTAATACAAGTACTTTTTCTATTGGTATATCTTCTACTCTTGTTTGATATTGATTAATAAGATCTATTTTATCCATATCATATTGACTACTACCAGCAGTATCTATTAAGATATAATTACAATGTTTTAACCGTAAAATTGCTTCAACCAAATCATCAGGTTTTTTTACAACTTCTAGAGGTAATCTCATAATATTTGTATATGCTTTAAGCTGTTCTATTGCTCCAACCCTAAATGAATCAAGGGTAATTATTCCAACAGTATTATTTTCATTTAATTTATAGGCATATCTTGCAGCTAATTTTGCAATAGTTGTAGTTTTCCCTACCCCAGTTGGTCCGACCATCATCATAACTTTTCGTTGATGTTTTCTTATTGGTTGTTCATATTTTATTGGTATAATTCTTCTTAAAATTAATCTAAAAAAATTATTCACTTTTGCAGGGTTTGACTTTAAATGTATAGGTAACTGAGCAATAGTTTTTTTCAAAATAGTATATATCATCTCTTGATCAAATTCATTTTTCTCAAAAAGTTCATAAATATCTGCAAATTCAGGTGGAATAGTAAGATCATACAATCTACTTTTTGGTTCCCAAAGTGTTTTTTGAACTTCATATATTGCATCTTGCATTTTTAAAATTTCATTTTTAAAGTCATATACATTTGCTGATATTTCTTCTTTTGAATTACTAGGAGTTACTATTTTAGTTTTATTTTGAGCCATATTTCTATCAAACTCTTCTTCAAGTGCAACTACAACCTCATACATATTCTCTTTGCCATCTTTAATATCAGATATCTTCTTTGTAGATATTACAACAGCATCTTCACCACATTCTGCTTGAGCAAGTTTTAATGCTTTAGTAGGAGTTTCGGCTAAAAAGGAAAGCATATTCATTAGTTCATACCATCTTTATATATTTTTTCAATTTTACCATTAGGATTTTGTATTTTAATGTATCTTTTATTTTCAAATATGATTTTGCCTCTTTTTTCAATTTGTAAAGTGCCAAAATCAAATACAATAGTATTTTGTGTATCAACTTTTAAATCTTTCACACACAAAATTCTACCACTTCTTATATAATGTTTTGCCATTAATTTTTGTTTTTCGAAATCTTGTTTTTCTATAGGAATACAACGTTTTGGTACAAAATTTACAGTTTTATAAAATGTATCATCAAGAGTAACTATACTTTTGTATTTGATATCTTTATTAGCTACTAATACTTTTACAGCTTGAGCATTTAATAATGATATCGTTCCAATAATAAATAAAGTAAAAAATAGTCTCATAAAATAGTTATGCCTTTATCTCTATAAGAGAGCCACCATTTTGGGCAGCAATCTCTTCAACTATTTCAGAATACATCTGTCGTACTGGTAAAACTATTGAGGCTAATTTTCCATTTAAATTATAAAGTTCTCTTAGCTCAGTTTCAAGATTATCAACCAATGGTTTATAATGATTTACATCTTCATTTGCTTGAATAACTTTAACTAAAGCTTCGTTTAATTCAAGTTTTAAATTAGCTAATTCATTTATTTTATCTTGTTTATAATCATTTCTATCAAGTAACTTTTCATGATTTGCTAATTTTATATCTTCTATATCACAAAGAATATTCTCTTGTAAATCTTTACAAATAGCAATCATATCATTAACTAAACCATTTATTTTACTCATAATTATTTCTCACTCAAAAATCTGTATAGCATATCACTTATCCCCATAGTTCCAGCACTTGCACTTGATAATGTTTGAGTATACATCCCTTTTATTATATCAGAACCAGCTCCTTCTCCAGCTAATTTACTAGATTTTAATGATATATCCATCATTTGTTGCATAAAAAAAGCTTCAAAATCATTACACACTTCACGCAATTGTTTATCATCAGAGTTTTTTGTGATATTAGCACTATTTTTTAACCTATTTACACTTTGGTCAATTACATTTATATTATTAGTAAGCTCTATCATTTAGGATCCTTATTGTTCCAATCTGTCAAAGAAATTCTCTTCACCCAATAGATCAGTTTGATCATTATTAGCAATAAATTTCATCTCTACTCTACCATTTTCACCTGCCATATCACTTTTAGGATGATATTGAGAAAATGCAGATACTTTTAACTGTGCTGGGTCTATTTTATTTTTAATTAATTCTTTTACAACTGAAATTGCTCTTAGGGCTGATAAATCCCAATTATCTCTTGGTATATTTTTACTTGTATAAGTTGTTCTATCTGTAAATCCCATAACTTCAATATCAAATGTTTGTGGCATAGTTCTTATAACTCTAGCAAGTTTTGCTATAAATCTTTTAGAACCTTTATTTGTTAATTTATATTCACCATCTTCAAACATAATTGTAGAGGGAATATCAAGTGAAAATTCATTTTGACCTTTGCTTAATTCAATTTGTTGCATCTCATTAGTTGAATCTGCATTCATCTCTTGAACTACTTCATCAACTGCTTCTACAGCTTCTTCATTATCAGCACCACTGCCATCATCTTCTCCACTTCCTCCACCATCTGATTCACCATCAGTTTCAGCTTGTTTTCGTTGAGTAGTTTCAGTTTCACTAGTAATAAAACCCATAGATTTTTTCATCACAGAGATATATTCTTCAACTTTCTTTTTATCCATAACGGCCATAGATAATAGAAGTACAAAAAATACAAGTAGTAAAGACATTAAGTCAGCAAATTGTACCAGCCATCCAGGTAAACATTGTGGACACTCTGGACACTTATCTTTTGCCATATCTTACCTTACTTACTCTGCAACTTCTACAAGTGCTGCATTTAATTTCATTTTAATATCACCTATTGACTCTTCAGCTGCAATCATACTGGCACCTTGTACAATTACTCCACAAGCTATCATCTCAACTTTATGTTTTGCTCTTAGTTTTGCTCCAATAATTCCAGCAAATAGTGTACCAATTAGGGCACCATACATTGTTGTAAGTAAAGCAACAGCCATAGCTGGACCAACGGCAGCTGGATCTGAAAGGTTTGCAAGCATAGCAACTAATCCAACAAGTGTACCAATCATACCCATAGCACCAGCATTTCCACCTATATCATTATAAATATCATGCATTACAGTATGACGATTTTCTATATGCTCCATTTTTACTTCTAATAGTCCTTGTAGTAGTTCTGCTTTTGTTCCATCAACTAATAATTGAAAAGCCTCTTTAAAAAATGGATTGGTTTCTTGTAATACCTTTTGTTCTATTTGCATTACGCCATGTTTTTTTATCTCTGTAGCATAAAAAGTGATTTTTTCTACCAATTCAGGAAGAGGTTCGACAGGCGTTTCATTCATAGCTGCACCAATCGATTTACCAATACGCTTTAAATCCTGCCCTTCATATTGTCCAGCAACAACAGCAATCGTACCACCAATAACAATAATAACTGAAGGAATATCCACATATGGACCAAATCCAACTCCACCTAAAATAATCGCAAGAGCAACAAGGCCCCATCCACCACCAAGACCACCGGCCGTCGTTTTATCCATACTTTTTACCTACTTATAAATGTACTTGACTTAATCGACTTGCTTCATCGCCGATACTTCTAATTTTTAAGCCAAATTTATTTTCTACTATTACAGCTTCACCTTCACCAATTTTCACACCATTAACTAATATATCCAATGGTTCATTTACCATTTGCTCAAGTTCAATAATCTCTCCAACATCCCATCTTAAGATATCTTTTAATAAAAATACTCTAGTACCTAGTCTAACACTAAGTTTTAATTTTATCCCTAATAAAAGTTTTAAGTTTTCAGCAGCATCATCATCAATTAAAGATGATGAAATACCTGTATTTAGATTATTTGGACTAACTGCTACTGATGTAGATTGTGTAGATACCTGTTCTGTACTATTATCACCCTCAACACCAGAGATAGATGAAAGATACGGTAACACCTCATCATCAAAAGATATAAATATAGTGATATCTTCACCATCCATATCTAAAGCTAATTTATATAAATTTGCAGTTGCCTTTATAACACTAATCTCTACAATTTCATTACCCAAAACTTCAAATTTCACACTTCCTAAATCAGCGAATCCTTGAGCATTAACTGAAGTTGCAATAGATCCAGATATATTTGATACTATTTCATTAATAGCATCAGCAATCTCATCATCAATATTATCTTTTAAATCTCCCATACCACCTAGCATAAAATATTCAAATTTTGTTGCTGCAATTGTTGGTATAAAAAAGCTCCAAGTTGAGCTCATATTTGAAAAGTCAAACTTAGTTTTTACTTCAATACATTGTTCAGAGGTACAACCTTCTCCATCAAAAAGTACTACACTCTTAACTTTAGTTGTCTTTGATAACAACTGTTCTAATGTATTTGCTAACTCATCTTGTAATATTTGTGATAAATCTGATGCCAAAACTAATTATACCCTCTTCTAATTTTAATTTTTTACTTGATCTTTATATGCATCCATAAATGCAGCTTTTAATTTCATCATATAATCCGTAGGATATTTATTTTCGACTTCCCCACGCGTAATTTTAACAAAAAAATCTTGTGATTTTTTATTAAATCCAAACTTTACATTATCTAGCATCACTTCATTTGCATCTTCAATAATTTCATTTGGTTTTACATTTTTATATTGTTCATCTGGATTAATTTTTTGATCATTATCAACCTCTTGAACCTTTTGTATTTGTGTCACTTGGTTCATTTGAGCTTGATCAATATCATTTAAATGACCTATTTGCATCATATTCTCCTTTTTGTGTCAATTTTGTATTATTATACCACAAACTTAATTAATAATAAAATTATGATTATAAAGATTCTAAATATTTATCCATACCCACAATTTTAAAATCAATTAATGAATCTTTATATGGTGCTTTAAAATATTGTCTTACACTTTTTAGTTTTAAATCTTGAATTAACTGAACTCCTGTTAGAAAATCTGCACCATCATCATTTAGTATAGCTTTTATAAGTGAAATCTGTACAGAAGCATCATTATATCGTCCAGCTTCAAGCATCGCTGCAACTATCATATATAAGGTATATTTATCTTCTAGTTTATATTTTTCTTGTAAATCTTCCAATATTTTGATTGTAGATTCTGGTTTATTAAAATGCAAATTTCTTAAAGCCACACTTCTTAAATATGAAGGGGAGCTATGATTTGTAAGTGTAAAATCTGCATTTTTAAATAAGCCCATTGCTTTTAATAAATCAACATAATAATTTGTTACAACCAAAGGACCAGATAAAAAATTATAGTTATATTTTAATGGTATATTATCTTGAATATATGAAAAATATTGATAATCACTTTGTTTTTTATCTCTTATTGTTAAATTCATAAGATATACTAATGGGTCTTTAGGATGTTCTATCAACAATGGATCTTTTCTTTGGATACCTTTCTCATCTACATTATTTAAAAAATTTAATGCTTTATAAAATATTGTTCTTTTATATTTATCACTAACTTTTGGCATTTTCAATTTCATATCTGGATTAATAATCATCTTATATAACTCAAAGCCAAAATATTTATATAAACCATCTCTTTTAGCAAGATTCTTTTCTATATAATCTTTATCATTAACTGTTTTATTTATTCTTATAGCACTAATTAATGTCATAGCTGAAAAAAGTTTATTACCGGGATTAAGTTTATAAGCTTTTTTAAAATATTTATGAGCATTTGCGAAGTCATATATTTGAGCATATGTTAATGCTAAATTATAATATACATACGATTTTGTATCCACTTCAAGAATCTCTTTTAATTTAAACTCTCTAATAATTGGATCATCTTTAATCACAGTTAAAAACTTAGCATTATAATCAACCATCTTTTCTAATGATGTTATATTTTGTTTTGATCCAAAAATAAACCCCTTTGATGCATCATAAAATATCTCTTTATTTTCAGAAAAAATAAATGGTGCAAAATAAAATATAAAATCTATTTTTCTATTTATATCAAATTTTGTAATTTGTTCTAAATATTCTTTTGAAGTATATTTTCTAGGATTAAAATACATTTTTAAAGGCATTTGTAAATTTGTCTTAAATGTAGATCTTCTTTCATTTATTAGATCAATATGCTCAAATAGCAGATCTAAATTATTTGTTTTTAGATCCTTATAAACCATTAACCATAATATTTTATTATATACATCTTGATTCACAGTCTTATCTTTTGCTTTTTCTAAATATAATGTTGCCTTTTTATAGTCTTTTAATTTTAAATATAAAATTGCTTTTTTTATATCCAATGCAAAAGTCATAGAATCAAGTACTTTTAATGCTTTTTTATACTCTTTTAATAGAATATAAGCATCTGCAACTAACCTTTTTGCATGTTCACTTAATTTTTTTGATTTTTTAGCAATATTTATAATTCTATCTATATAATCATAATTATCAGTTATTTTATATAAGTAATAACAAGCACTCATATATGAATATATATTACCTTTTATTCCAACTCTTAATTTATAGATTCTATCTAAATAAATTTTTGCATTTTTATTTGAACCCATTTTATAATATGCAATACCTATATTTAAAAATGATGGTATTTTTAAAATTTTTGCTGTATTTTCAAATATAGAAATTGCTTTTTCATATTCATTTTTACTTAAATGCATAACTGCTTTATTAAACTCTACTTGTAAAGCAAGTTTTTCTTGATTCATTTTTAACTTATTATATTTAAATAATATCTCTGGTTGTGATTCAATTACAGAGTTTTCAACTGCATAAATTGTACTTAATAAACTAAAATATACAAATAATACTAGCGCTTTCATTATACCCCTAGTTCATTGTATTAACTTGAGCATATAGTTCATCTGCTCTTTCTTGTAAACTTTGTAATCTATGGCTTAACTCATTGTTTTCAAGTTTACATTGTTGTAGATCATCTCTTGCTACTTTTAAGTTATCTTGAGCATTTTCTAATGCATGAACACTACCTTTTATCTGTTTATCATACCTATCAATCAATTTTTGTAATTCTTTATTTTTTGTTTCAAGAATATTCTTTTCTTCATTTACTTTTTTGTACAAAGACTTATATACACTTGTACTTGAAAAAAAATAAAGTAATAAAACTCCAATAATAGTTAAAAGTAAAAAATTTTCCACATATTCCCTTAAAAAAAGACAGGTATACACATACCTGTCTTTTATTTTATATTTTTATGATCGTTTTAAATTAATCAATGTATTTAAAAGTTGATCCGCTGTTGTAATTGATTTTGCATTTGCTTCAAAAGCTCTTTGGAAAACCATTAAATTTACTAATGATTCAGATAAATCTGCAGTACTTAACTCAAGAGTTTTACCCTCTACTTTTGCAGTTTTATCATTGTTTACATTATATATTGGATCTCCCGAGTCATTTGTTCTTGCAACTAAGTTATCACCACGTGGCTCTAGTCCTCTATTATTATTAAATAATGCAATTGAAACTTGACCAATAGCAAAATCTGCTCCATCTTGCTTCATTGTAATAAGACCAGTAGCATCAACTGCAAACTCACCAAATGCAGAATCAGATATCCTTAAAGTATCAAGTCTTAATTGTTGAGATCCTTGAGATGAAGTTTGATCTACAGTAGTTACAATTTCTAAAAACTCTGCTCCTGCTCCTGCTCTTCCACTATAGTTATTATTTTTATCAATAGGTATTACATCTGTACCATCTAAATCAGTATCATATTTTAGTGAAGCACTAAATTCTACATCATAATTTGTATCTAAAGTTCTAATTACCAATTTACCATTTATATTTTTTGCTTCCACATAATCAGTTAATTTTGGACTACTTATATCTCCTGCTGTTTTAAATTTTGAAACAAAATCATCTATATCTGATACATCTTCAATTGATATTGTTGTAGCAACAGGAGGTGTTCCTCCATCATTAGGGATAGGAATTGTTGTTCCTGCATCATTATCATAAATTGTTATACCATATGTATAGTCATTATCAGCTGCAGTACCTGTAATATTTAAATCAGTACTAGTATACACGTCTTGCTGTTTCCCTGTAAGTGCTTTTTGTAATGCTTCTTTTGATGATTGTAATGCCCCAAGACCAGCTCCAGCATTTGCAGGTGTTCCAGTTTGATAATTTCCCTGAACTGTTGTAGTTCCAGATACTTCAGCTACTTCAGTGATAGTAAATTGCTTTCCAGGTATTAAAGATTCTATTTGTATAATACCATCTCTCATATGTAGCATATTAGTTGATTCTTCAAAGGGTTCATCATCTTCTAAAACATCATTATTTGTACCTCCTGTTTCATGAACCATTGTAGCTTTCATACCTGGAATTGCTGAAATTTTATCCGCCAATGCTTGATAAGTTGCTATTCTACTTGCTTGAATATTTTGATCAGATGCTCCACCAGCAGTTCCATCTCCATCAAGATCCTCTGTTGTTAAATCTGTTCTAGTTGTTGTAGTTGTAACATAATTTTGAGATATTTTATTACCATCTATATATACATATATTTGATCACCCTCTTTTTTTACAAGTCCATCAGTTTCAGATTTGAAATTTATTTGTGATACTTGAGCAGTTGAAGTTGCACTAGAACCATCAGGAGTCTCTTTATATTTTTGTAACCATGAACTATAATCACTAATAAGTGCTTCTACATCTGCAATTTTTGCTGATTGTGTTTTATATCCTGCACCTGTAAATACTGTTTCAGAGTCTGCTTTTGCTGTTTGAGTATAATCAGTTGCTTTAGCTGTTACAGTTTCAATATAATTATTGTGTCTAATTATTTTGGAAGAAATAAGTTTTGAATAATCCCCTGTAAAAACTGTTACATTTGGATTTGTTGAAGTTACATCTTTACCTTGGTCAATTGCACTCATTGCCCAACCCTGAACCTCATTTCCAGCTGCATCTTGAAGTGTTCCATTATCTCCCATTCTAAAATTTCCAGCTCTTGTATATAAAGTTTCTGCTGTTCCACTACTTCTAGTATTTGCTACAGTAAAAAATCCTTCACCAGATAATGCCATATCATACGACACACCAGTAAGTTTTAAATTTCCTTGTGTATAAAGTTTTTCTGCATCAAGTATTTTTGATCCTTTACCAATCTTATCTTGATACATTTGATCTGCAAATGAAATTCTTGAAGCTTTATACCCTACAGTATTTACATTTGCAATATTATGTGCCTCGTTATCTAACGCTGTTTGATGTGAGTCTAACCCACTAATTCCAGTCCATAATGCACCTATCATAATAAATCCTTTATATTAAATTTAAAAAGTTTACACTTTTTAAAATATGAACACAATGTTCATAATTCAATTCTCATAATTAAGAACTAAATTAAAAACATTACAACTTAAGAATTATTTCTTAAGTTGTATAGCAATATTCAAAAACTCATCACTTGTAGTGATTGATTTTGCATTTGCTTCATAAGCTCTTTGATAAATCATCAAATCTGTTAGACCTTGTGCTAAATTTGCATTACTTAATTCTAAAGTATTTTGATGCATAACAACACTACCCGTTGCCATATATGGATCACCTGATAATTTTGTTTTATCAAATACATTTGCACCACTTGGATTAAGAGATAATTTATCAGTAAAATTTACAACAGCTAATTGTCCAACAACAAACTTACTATCATCTTGACTCATCATAATTATTCCATCTCTATCTACTTCAAATTGAGCATCTGGTGAAATTGCTAATCCTAGTTTATCAAGTTTAAGTTGCATCTCAGTGGCTTCAGGATTTGATACAGGATCAGTATTATATCTTACTACTTTATTTGTTATTTCTAAATACTTTCCACCAGCATTTTCAACTGCAGTTTTTACAGCATCACGAGCGGAATCAATTGCACCTTGACCTTCACCCATAACTCCTTTTTGTGCTATTTCATCAATTATAGCTACTTCATTTAAAGATGCTGAATTTATATTTATATTTTCACCTGGTATTAAATTTGTAATAGTTAATTTTCCTGTAACATCTACACTTGAAGTAAGACCAGGTATTGCAGAAATTTTATCAGAAAATTTATTTAGTGTAGTTTGAGCATCTTTTTCATATTGTTGTCTTATATAATTATTATCAACAAATATTTTTAATGTATCACTTTCATCATTTAGTTCATTCATATCAAAAGTATATTGTTGAACTTGTTGAATTGAAGCTACACTATTTGTAGTTGGATTTTCATTTACATTATTTAAAACTTTTCTATATGCAGATGAAAGTTTATCAACATCTGACATCTTAATACCAGATGTTTTATAACCTTTCCCAGACATAGATATATCATCTGTTTGAACAGTTGCATTTAAATCTGTAGCTTTAGCATTAATTGTTTTTATTTCTGTATCACTGTACAATGGTTGAGAAGCAATATA
>Ga0256837_1000207_pt1 | contig 53849 bp, 51 predicted proteins | sample 4562384metaG_FD_185976 | JGI IMG/M metagenome (GOLD analysis project Ga0256837, IMG submission 185976) | Hydrothermal vent microbial communities from Guaymas Basin, Mexico - 4561-384 | ecosystem: Environmental > Aquatic > Marine > Hydrothermal vents | place: Mexico: Guaymas Basin | collected... | reverse complement strand
CTATATTGATTTTTAACAAATCTATATGACTTATTTTCTCTGCATTTAAAAACGCATCTATATCGCGCAATTCTATTTCTTCTTTATTTTTTGTATCGCCAGCATATACAGATGTAGCATCATCATCTAAATTTATTGGCATCATTTGATTTGTATTAGATAAACCGAAATTAAAAACTTTTACTTTTTCATTATTTGCAAATCTTATTTTAATCTCTTCATAAAACTTTTTTACTGGTTCAAAAACATAAATCATACAATGATATCTATTGTATATTTTATAAGCAAAATCACCTTTATATCCACCTAAATCAAAAACCACACTATTTTTATCTAGTTGATAATTTAAGCGCAATGTTGTATCGCCCTTATGGGCAAACCAACGGCTAACTGCCCGCTGTTGTTTATCTAATAACAAATACAATCGCAAAAATCGTTTTATTTTATTAATTATTCTCATATCAATCCTTTAGATTATTAATACCGTCGCATATATATCGACAATTAAATATTTTGCTTAACTATATAAATAATTGTTAAGCAAAATATATGCTAAACCGATAAAGAATACATCTAATTAAGGAATATAATGCCCAAAGAAACTAACAATCACCTTATTGTAATGCCTCTTATGAGAAGCAATGCCAACGAAAGCTATATTCTTCCGCTAGGAATATTATATATATCTTCTGCGATGAAAAAGGCTGGATTAAATGTTGAAACTTTAAATTTAAATCATCATACAAATCCTATGGCAACTCTTCAAAAAACTATTATTAAAAAAAAAATAGACGTGGTTTTATCTGGTGGAATGTCCCCACAATATAGCGAAATAAAACAAATTTTTAATATAGCCAAAAAAACAAATAACAAGATTATTTCTATTTGTGGCGGTGGCATAATTGCTGGTGATCCAATACCAGCTATGCTAGCTCTAGAAGTGGATTATGGCGTTATTGGAGAAGGCGAAGAAACCACCGTTGAATTATGTCAGTATATAAATGCAGCCAAAAATTTTACTGAGGTCAATGGAATAATATTTAAAAATAAAAATGATTTTGAAATAACCAAAAGCCGACGTGCCATAAAAAAAATAGATGAAATTCCATGGCCAGATTATGATGGTTTTAATTTTAAAGAATTTTTAGAGGTATCTAACATAGGCACTAACGGCTTAAATTGCAATCGTGCTGGAATGATTATCACTAGTCGCTCTTGCCCTTTTGCCTGCACTTTCTGTTTTCACACTTCTGGCAGAACATACCGCCAACGCTCTATGGATGAAGTTTTTAAAGAAATTGATTTATTAACATCAAAATATAATGTTGGCTTTTTGTATATATCTGATGAGCTGTTTTCACAATCCATTGACAGAGTAGATGAATTTTGCCGTAGAATAAAAGCGTACAATATTCCATGGAACGCATCATTTAGAGTAGATGGAATTAACGATCAGGTATTACAACTTTTAAAAAATGCTAATTGTGCTTCAATTGGCATAGGTGTTGAAAGTGCTGATCCATCAGTTCTTAAAAGTATGAACAAACGCGTTACTATCGAACAAATTGAAAACGCCCTAGAAAAAATACATTCTGCACAAATACCCGTAGTAGGCAATTTTATATTTGGTGATATTGCAGAAACGTCGCAAACTGCAAATAACACCATTGAATGGTGGAAAAAAAATCAAAGATATGGGCTATTTATGAAAATGATAAAAGTTTATCCTGGTACTGGCTTATATAAATATGCGCTTAAAAATAATATTATAAAAAATCCTGTTACATTTTTAAAAGAAGGTTGCCCACCAATAAATGTTTCAAAAATGTCCAACAAAGAAATGGGCGAGTTAGTAACTAAAATAACTTTGCTACCATTACAAGAAAATGCCAAAATACATAATGCAACTTTGCTTTCCATTAATAATGGCAAATGCGATTTACAAGGAAATTGTCAATACTGCAATCAAAAAAACACATGGCAATCAGTAAGCCTATTTTCTTTAAATTATGTAACATGTCATAACTGTAAAGAAAAGCTGGCAACGACAGTTCCAAAATCGATTATAAACTCAATTGATACGCATTTAGATAAATTAATTGCAAATGGCAATAAAATTGCCCTTTGGGGAATGGCTGATTATTCAATGGAATTTTTAACCACATCTAATAGTGTTAAAAATAACGAAGATATTTATTTAATTGATCTTTCTACTGACAAACAATTAATGCATATTAATAACAAAAAAGTTTATGCGCCATCAGTTATTAATCAAAAGAATATCGATACTATTATAGTCCTAGTGCCAGTTTTTTATTCTACTATCAAATCTAATATAGAAAGTAGTTATCCAAATATTAAAATTATATCTATAATAGACCTATTTAATTAATAAGCCTATTACAGATAAAGTATTGCTAGTGTATCCTTTTTAAATAACCATCTGGCGCAGCAGATATTTGAATTTTATAATCAATGGACTTGTCTATTTTAAAATTTTTATTCCCTTTTAAAAACTCCCATACAGCAGTTTTTGGGTTATTGTTAGGCTCCCATTCTCTATCATCATAAAACTCTTTTGGAATATCTTCAATCAAAGTATCAAACACTACACAATAGCTACCAACAGACACCAAATCTGCATATAGCTGTAATTCTTTTAAAACATGTGAATGGGTATGATTAGAATCAAGACTAACTAATATTTTCTTTTTACCCTTGGCAAAAGTTTTAACTTTTTCGGCTATTTTTTCATCTATGCTAGAACCTTCTATCATGGTTATTCGCTTGTACATCGGATGATTAATAATTTCTTCATAATTATGATTACGTATATCAATATCCAAACCTAAAACTTCTCCCTTGCCAATAAGCTCTAACATAGACGCATAAAATATGAGTGAACCACCATGAGCAATCCCTGTTTCAATAATTAAATCTGGTTGAACTTCATAAATTATTTCTTGTAAGGCAACCAAATCTTGTGGAGCCTGAATAATTGGCCGTCCCATCCATGTAAAATTATAGGCGTAATTATATTGACTAACTTGACATAGCCATTCGATACTCTTTTCTTTGTTTTTTTTATCCTTACCTAAAGACTCAATATTTTGAGCTACTTCTTGTTTAAACTGTTGTATTTCATTCATAATAATCCTCTTATAATTATATGGTTATAATTTCACCCTTAAAACCCACTGTTTCTGTTAAATAAAATCGCATACTAGACTGGTTAACTTGCGCACAAATAAAAACACAATCATCTACAGTTGCATTATATAATAAATCGCTGGATAATATTTCCATACCACAAATATGTGTACCTTTAAAATCTGGGTTTTTATCTAAAAGTGCCACAATATTGCAATCTTTTAATTTAGTCATACCCAATAAAAAATGGGCATGCATACCCATACCCCAAACATATACAGGTTTTTGAGTTTTTACCAAATTATCTAAATCATCAAATATATAAGAGTCAAAATCATCAAACCATACGCCTATTTTATTTGCCAAATTAAAATTACACTTAAATACATATTTATCAACATTGCTAAAAACAGCCCAAATAGATGGGATTTTTACACACTTTTCTACCCTTACTCGCTTGCCACTTTCTAACATGGTAAAACCATTCGCTTCAAAAACATTTTGCAAATGAAACTCATCAAAATGCAATAAATGAGTATAATAAAAAAAACTAAGCTCACCTAAGTTAGTAGCAAACTCCTCAAATCTGGACGTGTCTGGCACTTCAACAAATATTTTTTTACCTTCTAATAATTGTTCTTTCAAATATTGTAATTGTTTATCTAGCTCAAATAAATGCTCTACAATATGTGATAATATAATAAAATCAGGCTTTATATTACATGGGATATTATCTACTGCCCCAACTATGGCATCAATCTGATAGGTGTCTTTAAAGTAATTAACACACTCTTTTGACATATCTAATGCGTATAAATTTTTATATTTATTATTTTTGAGACCAGATAAAATATGCGAGAGACCACAACCTATATCTAATATTTTATCATCAGTATTAATATGCTTTTGTATTATTGCTATTGTTTCATCCAAATATTGTATCTCATCATCATCTAAATCAAAAGCTGTATAGTTAGAGCTATAAGTTATCTGTCTATAATAATTATTATAATCATCTTTATTAGCTAAGCTATCACTGCCTACAAAACCGCATTTATTACATTGTAACACAGTAAGTTTTGAAGCAATTGGATAAGTGTCAGGTAAAGCAAAATTTAACTTGCCTAACGCTTTAAAGCTTTTAGATTTACAAACAGGGCAATAATCAAACAAAACTATACCTATATATAACAATATAATACAAAATCACCAAAAATAGGTGCATGTTGACGAATTTTAAATTTATATTCTGGTACTAAATCTTTAATAAATTCAGCAATTTCATATAAATCGCTTGGATAATGATATACGCAAATAGCTATCTTAGGTTTATTGACAGTAATGGTTTTTACTGCTCCTCGTAAAAAATCCATCTCCATACCTTCAATATCTATTTTTAAAAATGTTGCCTTTTTATCACCTAAATAAGAATCTAAACTTAAAACAGTAGCAAGGCTTTGACTTTTATTTGCATCTTGAACATCACTAGCTACTAATCCATGGCGTATAGGAAAGTCATCCTCAAAAGTACAATTCATTTGTGATTCTTGCGAAGATAAACCAATATTATTTAAAGAGACTTTATCCATATCAAACGCCCACTCTAACGAAAGACGTTCTACTCTTTTTTGCATAGCAAAGAATTGTCGTTTACCTGGTTCAAAAGCATGTATATGTCTAAAAGTACCTAAGTTTTCCCATATAAATCTTTCTACCGAATCGCCAACAAAAGCTCCCACATCTACAAAAGTTTCTTCAAATGTACCACTAAATTCAGGCAATGAAAAATACATATCTTTTTCCATTACTTCATAACAACTCTGCAAAGAACTAGTTAACATTGAATATAAAATAGCATTAAATGTCTCAACAGACTTTACATCTTCCAATAGACCATCTCTAATTTTACAAAGACGTTGATAATTTTTTACTATAAAATAACCATCAAAGGAAATCATATTGTAATTATCTTGACCCAAATCATCTATTACATCTTTGACAACATGACGAGATGCAATAAAAATGGATTTAACACTACTTTCCTTTAATTTATCTGGAGTGATAACTTTAATATTTTTAATAAATGTGTCACTTTTATTGATATCTCTATCAATAAAGCAATTAATTTTTGCATCTATTGAACGCAAATAATCTACTGCCCAAGTACCCAAAAAACCTGCACCGTATATGCCAACCCCATTGGCAAAATCATCTTCTAAAGATTTAGCTTTTGGAGCTAATGATTTTACTATTTCGTCTATTTTTACCGATGTATAATCTATATTGCCCATTTTATTTACTCCACTAAGTTTATTATAGAACCAGCATCCCAACCCATTTTAATTGCTGCAGATTTAATTGCCTGACGATGCAAATAAGAAGATACCACAAGCAAAGAATTAGAGTAATCAATATCATTAGGTGATAAAATTAACTTGTTTTTATATTTTAATGCTTGTTTTTGCTCACTGGCATCGCAAAGTGTAAAGTTTATTTTATGTTCTAAAATAGGCAAAATACTTAATAATTGATTAGAAACACCCCAAAAGACAACCGAATCATACTGTTTAGACCTATCAACAATTTTATTGGCACTATTTTTTATATCCTCTTGGGATGATATAAAAAAACCAGAATTATCAATTTTAATATTTTTAAAAATATACTTTTGTTGTTTTTGCTTTGATGCTACAACAATTAAAGATTGATAATCAAATTCTGGAGTTGGCAATCTATCTTGTTTAATTGTTAAAATTGAAAACCCATTTTTATTTAACAACTCAACCAAAGATTTAAATGTAAAATGATATATATGCTCTCTAATGCTAACCCAAAAACCACCATTAATACTTTCTTTACTATAATTTTGTGCATCTGGCACTTCGATAACAATAATACCATCTTCGTCAAGAACCCTATATGCCTCTTGTAAAATTGCATCTGTATCTACAATATGTTCAAAGACGTGAAAGTATGTCAAAACTTTTTGAGAGTTATTCTCAAAAGGTAAATCCTTAGCAAAACCATTAATAAATTTTGGACTGTTTTTAGTATTGTCTGGTAAACTTTTTACATCAACATCTACACCACAACACTTTGACTGCCAATTGTTTTGCATCAACCAAGTAATAAAGCCACCTCGACCACAACCTATATCTGTAATTGGTAAATTATTGACACCTACTTCAACCAATAAATTTTTATAATATTGAAACTTTTCTATATTCTTTTTCGCATTAATATCAAAATGTGCATTGGCAAAATAATTACATTCTTCCGCATAAAATTTTGACAAAATCATATCATCAATATTATTAATACATATTAAACCACAATGTTTGCAGTCATAAAACTCGGCCTTATAATTAAAAATTGAATCTCCAAATCCAGAATATGACCAATTAAATAAATGAGTTTTAGGCATTCCACACGCATGACAATTATTATTTTGATTATCCATTGATGTGTTGTTCCAATTTATTTAATAATTTATCTTTATATAAATCGATATCATCTACCTGACAATATTTTATATGTCCACAGGCATTACACACAGTATTTAAAGTACGTTGTGATTTTAAGTGTTGTAACCGCAAGTTATTAAACTCTGTTGAGTTCCAAATTTCTTTTAAGCTTTGAGTTTTAGTGTCGCCTACTTTTAATTTTTGCGCCCAATCTGGACAGCAGGCACTCACAGTACCATCAGCATTTATAGCCATTGAATAAAATATAAAAGTACACACATCCTTGGCTTTTAACTCTTGACCATATTGACTTTCTTCGGCGGTTTGAATGCCTGCATATTCTTGCATATCAAATTCTGGCCAAATTGCCGATAAATTTTCTACAAAAATTTTATCACAACAATCACCAAATAATTTGTAAAATTTTTCTTCATCATGGTTAGATAAATAATTTTTTGGTATTTTAATTGTAATTTCACAGTTTTGACGATGCGCATAAAGCCACTTAATTTTATCGACTAAATCATCAAAGTCTATTTGCACATTGCAAGTGTTTTTATATTGAGCACTATCTACGCCCTCTATAGATATATTTAACCTATCTAAACCAACGGAAACCAAATCAGCCATAAGCGATTGCTCAAATAAAGAACCGTTAGTAGCAAAATCAATATACTTTACATAACCACTATCTTTAGCGTACTTTATCATTTTGACAATATCTTTATTTAAAAGTGGCTCACCAATCTTATTCATCCGCATCACTTTTATCGGTTCATCAAACTCTGCCAAAGAATCAATAATCTTTTTAAATAAATTAAAATCTAAAATAGAACGCTTATAATTGGCACCTTTAACTAGATTGCTATGTCCTGATGGACAAAATTTACATTGAAAATTACATGCACTAGACGGATCTAAATAAAGCAAATATGGTGTAGATATGGGGATAACATCTTGCAATGCTACCCTGTCTTTTAAATTTAATTTAGATTCTTTTTTAGCTTTCATTGTTTTGCCTCATTTGTTTAGAAGCTATTAATTTTTTTAATAAGTCTTCTTTAAAAGGATCTATATTATCGGGCAAACAATGTGATAATTGGCTACAGTCTTTACAAAATTCCACATTTTTACGTTCACCTTTAAGAAATTTATATTGATAATTATATATTTCATCTGAATGCCAAATTTCTTTTAAACTTTGCGTATTAGTGTCTCCAACTATATAATTATGTCCCCAATCTAAAAAACATAAACTAGCTTTACCGTCTGCATTAATAGAAATCTGATAAAAAACATAAGGGCATACATCTATTTCTTTAATGTCTTGCCCATAAATGCCTTTTGTAATTTCCACATCCATTAAATTTTCTAATTCAAAATCAGGCCAACAAGGAGCTATGTTTTCGATAAAAATTTTATCGACAATTGGTGAAAAGGTATCCAAAAACAATTGACGTGTTTTATCGTTCAATAATTCATTGACTGTTTTAATTAATATTTTGCACTCTCCCTTGTTTTTATATAGATATTCTATATTTTTAATAAACTTCTTAAAATTTACTTTAGTACGTGTAAATTCTAAAAACTGTTCATCACTCATACCGTCTAAAGATATATTAATTTGATTGATACCCGCCTCGATTACAGGCATTACTTTTTCTGGGGTTAATAATGAACCATTTGTAGTAGTATCAATAAAGCCTACTCTGCCAGAGTTTTTTGCATACTTAACCATATCTGCTAAATGCGGGTTTAAAAACGGCTCACCATCTTTGTACAATCTTAAAACTTTAATAGGATCTGCAAATTGATCTAAATCATCCACTATTTTTTTATATAAATCGAAATTTAAAATTTTATTAACTCTGCCCGTATTTTTTAAACTTTCTGGATTGCCAGTCGGGCAAAATGTGCATTTAAAATTACAACTGCTAGAAGGGTCTACAAATATAATAAATGGGGTTGCTAAAGGGATAACCGTCTCTAACTTTGTTCTACCTTTTAAAGTGATTCGTGGTTCATACTTTGCTGTCATAATTTATCCTTCAATTTTAATCTCGGGGATTGCACATACAAATTTAGCACCCCATTGTTTTGCATAAGTTAATTGTTCTGTTATTTCGTCAAAAATATTCCATGGCAAAATAATAATATAATCTGGTTTTAATTTTAAAATTTGTTCTTCTTCTACGATTGGGATATGTGAACCAGGCAAATATTTATTAATTTTAGATGGTGCTTTATCAACAACAAAATCAATGATATCTGCTTTAACTTCACAATAATTTAACAAGGTATTACCCTTTGCTGCTGCTCCATACGCAATTATTTTTTTATCTTTATGCAAATTTAAAAAATCGCAAAAATCCTTTTTTACTTTTTCAATTTTATTTTGAAATTTTAAATAGGTTTGCAAAGTATTTAAACCAAAGTTTTTTTCTTCTTCTATAATATCTGCAACATTTGGATTTTGTGCAAAGATTTTCTTATGACATACATAAATACGTACAGAACCACCGTGAGTAGACAATTTTTCGACATTATATATATCCAAACCACAGGCATTAAATATTTGTGTAACGGCTAATATAGACAAATAAGAGAAATGCTCGTGATATATAGTATCAAATTGATTATATTTGATTAAATTTAATAAATGAGGAAACTCTAAAGTTATAGTGCCTTGTGGTTTTAATAACAATTTTAAACCTTGCACAAAATCTTTAATATTAGGAACGTGTGCTAAAACATTATTTCCCAAAATCAAATCACTTGCTTTGCCACTCTCTAATAATTGATTAGCTAAACGTGTACCAAAAAAATCTTCAACAACTTTTATACCTTTTTGTTTAGCTACATTGGCTGTACTTGAAGTAGGCTCAATACCAAAACACGGTATACCTGCTTGTTGCATGTATTGTAATAAATAACCGTCATTGGAGGCTATTTCTGTAACCAACGAGTCTTGATTTAGGTTTAAATAATCTATTATCATCGAGACATATTCTTGACTATGTTGCAACCACGACTGTGACATAGAACTAAAATATGCATAAGAATTATCAAAAATTTCCTCAGTCTTTTTCATTTCATCAACTTGCACCAACCAACATTTTTGACACACAAAAATCTTTAAAGGTAGCTTTTCTTCTTGTTTCAATAAACTTGCTTTATCTAAATAAGAATTAGACAAAGGTGCTTCTTTTAAATCTGCAAAAACATAATTTAAGTCATTATTGCAAAACCTACACCTCATTATATCCCCTTAAAAGAATCTTCTAACATCTTAAAATTTAAATCACGTTCTGAAATATTTTGCACAGGCAAAACCCAATCAATATTTAATTTAGAATCACCAAAGTTTAAACCACCTTCATTATTTGGCGTATAAAATGCCGAATGTAAATACAGTAATTCAGTATCGTCTTGCAACGTTTGAAACCCATGCGCCACGCCCTTGGGTATACATAGCATTTTATTGTTGTTTGATGTTAATTCTACTGCCAAATATTTTAAAAATGTTTTAGAACCCTTTCTTATATCTACTACTACATCTAATACAGCGCCCTTGGTACATTTAACAAATTTAATTTCATCGTTGGGTGGATATTGAAAATGCATCCCCCTAATTGTACCCGCTAATCTATTAATAGAATGATTAATTTGCTTGATTTCTAGTCCTGGATAAAACTTAGACAATTCTTGTTGACAATACAATCTAGCAAATCCGCCTCGCTCATCTGTAAAATAATCTGGTTCTAAAATAAAAACATCTTCCAAAAATGTTTTATTAAGCTTCATCGCAACACCAAGTCATTTTTAAATTGCGAGCATCTGCAACATAATCAGCTATTTGTTGAGCTGTTAGTATCTTATTTTCTTGCATATATGTTTTATACCATTGCACCGTAGCAGACAAAGTTTTGTTAATATCCCAAATAGGATACCAATGCAAAAAAGTATTGGCTTTGGCGCAATCCAATTTTAATAAGCAAGCCTCATGTGGAGCATCGCAATCTGGTTTAAATTCAATTTTAAAATTCCATAAGTCTTTAAGCATTGATGAAATCTTAGCCACTGAAATTTGCGACAAACTAGATGGTCCAAAATTCCAACCTTCGGCAAAGTTTTTTTGACTTGCTAATAATTTTTGCCCAACCAATAAATAACCACTTAATGGTTCTAATACATGTTGCCAAGGTCTAGTAGATTGTGGGCTTCTAATAATTGTGGTTTTACCAGACTGCAAAGCTTTAATCATATCTGGAATCAATCTATCTTCTGCCCAGTCCCCACCACCTATTACATTTCCAGCCCTGCATGAAGCTATTAAAAATTCATCCGAACCAAAAGCATTACGATAAGATGATGTTATTAATTCTGAACAGCCCTTTGAAGCGCTATAAGGATCAAAGCCTCCCATAGCGTCTGTTTCCTTATAACCCCAAACCCATTCATTGTTTTGATAACATTTATCACTTGTTATATTGACGACAGCCTTAACACAATTACTAAGCCTAGAAGCCTCTAAAATATTGGCTGTACCCATAATATTTGTTTGAAAAGTTGTTAAAGGCTGTTTATAAGACTGTCTTACTAATGCTTGTGCAGCTAAATGAAAAATAATTTGTGGTTTAAATTCATCGATAGTTTTTAACAAAAAATCAAAATCATTAACATCCGCTATAATAGTATGATATTTTAGATTTAACAATTTATGATGATTGGGTAAAGATATATAGTCTTGTGCATAACCACATATATCTGCCCCCATCATTTCAAGCCACTTAACGAGCCAAGCGCCCTTAAAACCTGTATCTCCTGTAACTAAAACACGAGTGTTTTTATAGGCACCACCAAACAGATTTAAATCTACTAAATTATTTACCATTTTTTCCACGGCGCTTTACCTGAATCCCATAAAGCACATAAACTGGTTTTATCTCTAAGTGTATCCATACATTTCCAAAAACCTGTATGTTTATAAGCAAAAAGTTCACCATCTTTAACCAGATTTTCTATGGGTGATTTTTCAAATACAAGCTGATCAGAATTGTCAAAATAATCAAAAATTTGTGGATGGCACACAAAAAAACCAGCATTGATCCAAAAATTAGTTTCCACTGGTTTTTCTTTAAAAGATTCAATTCTACCTCCGTCTTTCGCAGAAATCGTGCCAAATCTACCATCTGGCTGTATAGAACTAACCGTAGCAATTTTTCCATGCGCTTTATGAAATTTAATTAACTCAACAATATTAATATCTGAAACACCATCCCCATAAGTAAGCATAAAACTTTCTTCGCCTATATATGGTTTTGCCTTTAAAATGCGTCCACCAGTTTGAGTATCGATACCTGTTTCTAAAAGAGTAACCTTCCAAGGTTCACTACTATTGTCATGCACCTGCATATTATTATTAGCTAAATCTATAGTAACATCGCTTTGATGTAAAAAATAATTAGCAAAATATTCTTTAATCATATAGCCCTTATAACCTAACAAGATAATAAACTCGTTAAAGCCATATATGCTATAACTTTTCATAATATGCCAAATAATAGGCTTACCACCAATTTCAACCATTGGTTTTGGTACCGTAGAAGTTTCTTCGCTTAATCGTGTACCAAAACCACCAGCTAAAATAACAACTTTCATTTAAACCCCATATTTATCATATCTGGATGTTGAGCCAAAGTAAGCTCCAAAATAAAATCGGAATATTTATCCACAAAATCTTCTTTCATTTGTTGGTACTCCTCAGAAATATTAACAATTTGCTTATCAGAAAGACCCTTCCCACTAAGTGATTTTTTTGAAACCTTCTGTTGTGCTAATTTTATCCTACTTTCATCACTTTTTAAATTTAAAAAACTAGCTATCTTTTTGAATTGCCCAAAAATATCATCTTTTAAACCCTCATAAGTTAATATTAATTTATCTTCTGAAAAGTCCTCTAAGATTAACCATTTTGCCAGATGTTGACCGTATAATGCTGTATAATAAGAAATCCTAACTTTATCGTTCATATCTTCTTTATGATACTGCATGGTCGAGTAAATAGTATCCACTGGATTTCTGTATAAATAAATCACTCTTTTAGCTTTTTCGTTTAAACCAACATCATGTACATGATAACAGGTAAATTTATCCGTTTTGGGTTCAAAAAATATTCTGGTTAATGACGGGATTTCGAACACTATTTCCATTAACTGCCTTAGCCAATGACTGCCAGTTCTTGGAAAACTAACCAAATATGGGAAATTATCGTCCGATGTAAAAGACTTAATTAACTTTTTAGAACGCACATGATAAGAATTACCATCTTGAACTAATGGAAAATAATTTTCTTGTATTTTTCTTTTAACCTTACCATATACAGCAATCATATACAGCTCCTTAACCTTTGATTTAATTTGTCTGCTATAAATTCTTCTGTTCTACGCATTGACTCCCATGTTGCACCTGCTATATGAGGAGTAATTATAATATTATTTTTCTTAGTTAATTCTAAAAAATCTTTTAACCTGTTATTTTCATTAGTTTCATCTTGTATTACATCAATAGCCAATCCCGCAAAAAAATTATTTTTAGCTTTTGCAAGTAAATATTCTTCGTCTAACAATTCAGCCCTGGCAGTATTGATAAAATAACAATTTTCTAAACAATCTATCATCTCTGCATTAAAAAATTGATGATTATTCCTGCTATAAGAAACTGTTAAAAATACAATTTCTGCGTTATGTAATAGTTGTTGCAAATTTGGAGTACGCGTTGCAACCGCACTTGTTTTTTTTGCATCAATATCAAAATATTTAACCTTAGCCCCAAAAGCACTACAGTAATTGGCCAACAAACTACCGACCCGACCCAATCCTACAATGGCAACTTTTTTAGCATACAATTCTGTACCTATATATAAATTTCTATCCCAATTAGTGTTTTCTGTATTTAAAAAAGCTTTTTTATAATTTCTTAACAATGACAGCAACAAACCAAAACTATGCTCTGGAGTAGCTCTTATCGTATTTAAAAAAGCTATTTCATTTTTTAAAGATATTACCTCAATTTTATTGGCAGATGTATAATCTAAATCAATATGATTTAGGCCTGTCGTTGGAGAACAAATAAATTTTAAATTTTTAGCACAAAACAAAACTTTGGAATCTAACTTATATTTTAGTCTTACGACCAAGACATCCTTGTCGGCAATAAAATCAATAATATTACCGTTTTTAAAAAAATCTATCTTTGCAAATTTAGAGTAAACATCTATAGCTTTTGAAGAATAACCTTCAGACTCCAATACGCCTATACGCATAATACTTTCCTTAACAAAGTTAAATCCTCATAAGTATCAATATTAATAGAATCACTTTTTTTCATTTCTACAAATAAAGGATTATCGCATATAATCATTTTTTTATCTAAAATATAACTTGTGTTAGTTAAATAAATTGAACCGTTACGAACAAAAATAGAACCATGATTTTGACGACGAACCCCTTTATTATGATTAATATTTACTGGGGTCAAACATTTAGACTTTTCATCCCCTCGATACATTACTAAATCGTTAATATATTCTTCACGATATACGCTTAATAAACTATCGGCTTTACCACTGGTAAAAATATTAATGCTATCTTTTAAAATATTAAAATTTCTTTGTGGCGATGTTGGTTGCAATAATAACACAGCATCAAAATATATATTTTGACTGGCATAAAAATCTAATGCGTGCAAATAAAAATCGATTGATTTAGCAGTATTAGAAGACAATTCATCAGGACGTAAAAAAGGTACTTCTGCACCGTAATCCTTTGATACATTAGCTATTTTTTTAGAATCTGTTGATACAATTACCGTATCAACTAAGCCAGCTTCTTTTAACATATTGGCTTGTTCAATAGAATAAGCAATCAATGGCTTACCGCATACATCAATAATGTTTTTATCTTTAACCCCCTGAGAACCTCCTCGTGCTGGTATTATAGTTAAAATTTTCATTAATAAGTTATAACCTTATGTGATTGTCCTTCAAATCTTGCTAATTCTTCAGCTATTTTTTGCCCAGCCATTCCATTGCCATATATATGTTGAGACTCATAACTTTTATGCTTTAACTGTTGCTTAATACTATTTTTAATCTCTGCAATATCATACCCACAATCCATAACGTTTTTACCTCGCAACCTGCCCGATTGCCTACTGCCGATATTAACAACAGGTACACCCAAAAATGAACTTTCTCTGATTCCTACACTAGAATTACCAACCAAACATTTAGCATTTTTAATTAAACGCAAAAAATCTAACGGCTGCATATTTTTATAAAAATAAATATTATCTGGTTTTTCTTCTTCTCTAAACACGCGAATCCCCTTTGATGTACCATCGGCACCAGCATCTACATTAGGCCAAAACCAAAAAGTTGGTATATCCAAATCTTTTATCGCCTGCAATGTATGCACAATATGTTCTCGTGATTTACCAAATTCCGTTGTAACAGGATGTTGTAATCCAACCAGATAACCATCCTGCCAATTTTTAATTTTACCCACACCGTGATAACAATCAAAAGGGTTAAACTGTGATGAATCCTCATTTAAAATATCTTTGGCTAAGTCAATAGATGGACAACCCGTATTAATAATGCTACTTTTATATTCACCCATTTTTAAGACCCTGTTATAAGCATCTTCAGAAGCTACCAAATGCAAATCTGCCAATTTAGTATTTGCATGGCGAACTTTTTCATCTATATTTCCTGTTACTTCACCGCCTTGAATATGTACAAGCGGGATATTCTGATATGCCGCAGCAATGGAAGTAGCTATAGTTTCAAATCTATCGGCAATACTAACTACCATATCTGGTTTTAAATTATAAAATGTCGTTGATAATTCCATCAAAGCAATACCCGTAGTCTTAGACATTATTGTAGGATTTTCACCTTCCAACACATTATAAACGCGTTCGATAATCGTAAATCCATCCGCCTCTATGACCTTACTTGCATCGCCATATCTATCCAATAATGCCGAACCTGCAACAACTAATTGTAATTCTAAATTAGGGTGGCTTTTTATGGCTAAAAGAGCCGTTTTTATACGCGAATAACTAGGTCGCGCTGTTACTACAACACAAACTTTCTTTTTAGTCATCAAACATATCCCCCGTTATAAAATCCCATTGGTTTAAATTACAATTTAATTTTTTACCTACAACCATCTTATAATCACTAGCGCTAATGCCCTTATTGGCTGGTTTTTTAGCTTCTAAATCATCAAGTTCTATCAACTGCCCCATTTGTTTGTTTTTATTAATCGCCAAAGTTTTTTCAAAAATGTGTTTTAAATCAGCAAAACCAGTATTATCACCCTTATCAACTTTAGATGATAAACTCGCTTCTATAAATCTAACCCCATCAACTAATTGCTTAATATCAGACATAGTTAACGATGATTTACTATCGGGACCAAACATTTGTTTATCAAAAACACTATGTACCTCTATAATATCGGCACCTAAAGATACTGCTGCTAAAGAAGCAAAAATTTTGCCAGAATGATCTGAAAAACCAACAGGTAAATTATATCTTTTTTGCAATTCTCCTATCACATTTAAACCTATGTCTTCTGGCTCAGTTGGATATTTTGTTGTGCATTGCATAATACTAACTTGATTTCCAAAATCATTAAGATATGACAATGTTTTGTCAATTTCAGAAAAACTACTCATACCTGTTGAGACAATAATGTCTTTACCTGTTTTTACAATTTTATCTAACATCAAAAGATTATTGGTTTCACCTGAGCCTATTTTATATCTTTGTACATCTAGTTTTTCCAACAAATCTACTGCCTTGTTAGAAAATGGTGAACTTAAAAATTTTAATCCAACATCTTGACAATGCTGTTTAATACCTTGCCATTGTGTAAGACTAAACTCCATGCGTTGCCAATAATCATAACGAGTCTTATCTACATAAGAAAACTTAACTCTAAAAGGCTCGTAAATACTGCTTTCTGCCTCGGCTATATGTGTTTGAAACTTAATAGTATCAACACCAGTTTGAGCCAAAGCATCAATATAAGAATGCAAAATACCTAGGCTTCCTTCGTGGGCTTGTCCAACTTCAGCGATAATTTCAACGCTCATACTGCTACTCTTTTAAATTTTTTAAAAACAAAATATCATTTACGATTTTTTTAACATACATTTCAAAGCACTATATTAATTTTTTTATTATTTTATGATTATAAATACCACGCATTGAATACCATGGTAAACTTTCCAACAAGAACAACAAAGACTCTTGACTTATATGACAATTTTTAAATCTATTTATTATTAAAATACCATCACTCACAAATGGTTGTTGCTTTACAATTTTACAATAATTATTACTACTCATGCACAACCCGATTAAAAAATAATTTAAATTTAGCTCCTATTTTTTTTAAAGTCTTTACCAATCCTACAGGCTTTACATTCTTAGGAATATCATAAGTGATTATTTTATTATTACATATATCCTGACTATTTGAAATTAAATATTCAATATGTGGAAACATTTGATATTTATTTAAAACAAGCTCCCTAGCTTTAATTATAGCCTCTAAATTAGATAGCCATAAATCTGAGTATATAACTTGTTTTATTTTTTTTATAGCTTGCTGAGGATTTGTAATATCAATCCAAACATAAGAACCATCAGGAAAATATTTACAAATATTTGTAGCTCCAAAATAAAGAGGCATACAATAAGACAAAAAACAATCGGCTATTTTTTCGGTCCAATAATCATCAATTGATGCATTTTCAACCGCAATTGAATATTTATATGGCAATAAAGCATCTTCTTTATTGCTAATCAATTCAAAACCACTACCAAACAAATCAAAATTAACATCTGATTTTCTTAATTTATCTAAAAATGCCAAACGCAATCTATGACCTTGAAAATTATTTTTATTAGAAGTTACCCAACTTAACCGTTTTGTTTTTATAGACACATCAAAATTATAATTTATTAATTGATTATAACTTTTAGTAACAAACCAAGGCAAAGCTGTTTGATAACCATAAGAATTAATTTTACAATCTTTATCAAACTGGTAAACACGATCAAAATACTGGTAAGACTTTTGATGAAATTTATTTGATACATCAGGCGGTTCTTGAGAAAACAACCATGCCCCTCCTTTACGACACCTAATTTTAATTGGCTTGGTAGGGTAATTAATTACTATCAAAAAATCGCATTCGGCGATTTCATTTACATCACTATCATAGTCGATAGAAAAATTTATATCGTCCCACTGCCATCGATTGCTCTTTAGTTGCTTAGCTAAAAAAGACAAATCATAATTGGCAATAAGCATAACTTTAATAGCCATTTAATTGTTTTCGTCCTCTTGAGTTTGACCAGCCATTCTGCGTAATTTAGCATTTCTACTTAAAACTTCTTCATACGTTCCGCTATCAACCACCTTACCCTTATCAAAGAAATAAATGACATCACAACTTTTTACTGTAGTAAATCTATGTGCAACCAAAATCAAAGTTTTCTCTTTATTAAAACGCTCCATTGTATCCATAATTGCCTGTTCCGTTTCACCATCTAAGGCAGACGTGGCCTCATCAAAAACAAGAACTTCTGGATTATGATATAAAGCCCTAGCAATACCAATACGTTGACGCTGACCACCGCTTAAACGCACCCCACTTTCACCAACTAAAGTTTCAAATTTTTCTGGCAACTCATTTACAAACTCTAATAACTCTGCTTTTTCTGCCGCCTCTTTCACTTTTTGTAAATTTATTTTATTTGGACTAATTCCAAAGGCAATATTTTCTAGTATTGATGAATCAGATAAAAAAATCATCTGTGGCACATAACCTATCTGAGCTTGCCAATTCTTAACATTATCCTTACGCAGTATTGTTTCGTCTATCTTAATACAACCATTATTGGAATCAATTAAACCTGCCAATAAATATGTAGCCGTTGACTTACCCGATCCGCTTTGACCAACAAATCCAATTGAAGTGTTTTTTTGGATTGTTATAGATATAGAATCTAAAACTTTTTTACCTTGATTACCAGGGTATGCAAAATCAATATTTTGCAAGCTTATCTGAGAGTTAAATTTTATTTTTTGCTGAATTATATTATCTAAATTATCATCATTTTGATTAAACTTTAACGCATCATAAAGCTCTTCACCCAAATCTGAAAAAGCACTTTCAAAATTTCTAATCGTTGTTAATTTAACATATATATCTTGAAAACTTGGCAAAATACGCATACCTGCCAATACATATAATGACAAAACAGGCATTATTTCTTGCAAATTAGAACCCTTTGAATATTCAACAAAAATAAATAAAACAAAAAGCAATAAAATAATCCATTCAACAAAATAACGTGGTATCTGTTTAAATAACACAACCAATATGTTTGCCAATAATGATTCTTGCAAAGCATTTTTAAATTTATTAATAAAAACCTCTTCTTTTGATGCTAGTTTTATATCTTGTATTCCAGTTAAGCCTTCATGAATAGATTTACTAACAATTAATGAACTTCTTGCCGTAATAACACCATATTCTTGACTACGTTTTTTGGTATATATTTGCACAACATAATAAACTGTACAAAAAAAAATACTAGCCACTATTACAGTAGTTGGATTAACTGCCAATAAACCCAAGACAATAAACATCGATAGACATATCTTAACAATAATATCAAACTGAGATTGCAAAGAAATAGTTACCCTTGCACCTAAAGTTAAAATATTCTCTCTTAAATTCGTGCTATTATGCAGAGCATGATATAAATAATTTTGATACATATAATATTTAAACAGACTATTAAATATATGCACTCTTATGCCACCGCCTACCAAAGACACCAAATACAGCAAAATCATTTTAAAAATATTTACTAAAAACATTAACACCAAAAAACTAATACTGGCAAATACTACCACCTCACCTGTAGTTGTAATATTAAAAAAATCAAACACAGCTAAGCACCATTGATTGCTTAACATTTTTTCTGGTTTTGAAATTAAAATAATAAAAGGTACTATAGATCCAACACCTATTAACTCTACAGCAGCAACACACAACATACCCACCATTAAAATTTTAACCCTAAATTGTAGTGCCTTTGGGAATAATCGACAAATTTTTAACAAACGCTTAAATATTGACATTTTTTAAACCCTTAATTTTGTTAAATAATTTTTTGCCTATATATTCTGAACTTAAATGCTCTACATCTTGCCTAGATATAATTTCACTAACTATTTGTTGTTGTGACCATTTGGTTAATAATTTATCCCACATTGTAAATATAGCATTAACATTACCTGGCTCAGCTACAAATTTTAACATAGGCAATATATCTCTTGTCGCACCATTCAACGGAGAAATAAAAGCAATTGGTTTTTCATAAGATAAATAATCTGTGATTTTAGATAACAAATAAATACCATTATCTGATTGAGTTTCAACTACTAACAAAATATCAGCCTTAGCTAATATATTCTCTGTTTGCTTATAGTTTTGCCTGGGAATTAATTCAAAATATTGTTCCAATTCTAGTTCTTTTAAATATGTATCTAAATCTGGTTCTGCCAAAGTTCCAACAAATTTTAATTTAATTCTATTGCTATCAAGATTATGTTTTTTTATAGCCTTTGAAAAGCCTTCTAAAAACTCACGAAACATCAATGGGTAAACACCTCTTGCCATTTTTGATAAAGTCCCCGCATGAACAATATTTAAGCATCCGCCTTCTGCATACGAGTTTTCCAAAACCATATTTGCTGTTTGCACATCACTTTTGTACCCATCAATAATATGTGGCAATATATGCACTTTAGAATGCAACCAACTATCTTTAAAATATAAAGCCATTTGTTTAGACATTCTTTGATTAGTAATTGCCAACAAATCTGCCTTATTAATATGACGCTCTAACATATTAGCAAAATTTTTATTTAGCGGTTTACTTTGCCAATTATGTATAGGAAGATTACAAAATGATGGCCATGGATCAGAAAAATACGCAACCCAAGGTTTTTTGTTTTTACATTTTAATTGATATGCTACTTCATGACTTTGCTGTGGTACAGAAATCGACAACAATAGGTCATATTCTAAATTTTCTGCCAATTTAACACTATTTTGGCACCACTTATAACTCCAAAAATCAAATAAATATTTACGTAAAAATATATTATCAATATAGCTTACAAACTTTCTAATAACCATTGGAGCCGAATATTTAAGCCACCTATAAGGTTTAAATAATACGTTAGTATTTAATGGAGAATATATATGCTGACATTGATTATTAACCAAACAACCATTGCCTAAAACCCTGCTATTTTCATCTACTGGTCTTGTCAAAACAGTAATATTAATATCATTATGCAATAAAGCATTAATAATTTTACGCGCACAATTTCCTACTGATGTATGATTATATAATTCATAACTAATCACAAGTAGTCGAAGCCTAGACATACCCATCTCTATTAGGACGATAATCACTTACCCATGTCTTTAATTCTTTGACTATTTCATTGGCACTTGCATTTAAAATATCCTTACGACGAGAATCAATCATCCTAATTAAATCTTCTTTTATGATTGGAGTAGATTTATCCACCACTAATATTTGATGGTGAGATGTTGTTTTTGAACCCTCTACATCTGTTAACAGCTCTTCGATTAATTTTTCTCCGGGACGTAAACCAGCATATTCTATTTGAATATCAACATTGGGGCGCAATCCGTTAATTTCAATTAAACGCTTGGCTAATTCAACTATTTTTACAGACTCGCCCATTTTTAAAATAAATAATTCACTACCCTTGCCCATAGCTCCTGCTTGCAAAACCAATTGTGCAGCCTCGGGAATAGACATAAAATATCGCTCTACTTTTTCATCAGTAACAGTGATTGGACCACCAGAATCTATTTGCTTTTGAAACAACGGAATAACCGATCCTCTACTTCCCAAAACATTGCCAAATCTCACTGCCATACACTTCATATCATACTTTGTTGCAAAACATTCAAATAAAACCCGTTCAGTCAAAGCTTTTGTAGCACCCATTACATTAGTAGAAGCCACCGCTTTATCAGTAGAAATTAAAATAAATCTTTTCACACCAGCCGCTTGTGACGCATCTAATAAATTAGTCGAACCAATCACATTATTGGCAAAGGCTTGTTGTGGAAATTTTTCCATTAATGGCACGTGTTTATATGCCGCAGCATGAATTACAATATCTGGCCTGACACTTTGCAATACATCAAATAATCTTTCACGCTGTTGAATATCAGCTATTATTAACTCAAAATCTGAAAAATGATATTTATGTCTAAAATCCATCTCTACTTCATAAAGTAAAGTCTCATCCTTGTCTAAAATATAAAGACACTTAGGTTTCCAACGGCTAATCTGACGTGCAAGTTCTGAGCCAATAGAACCTCCACCACCTGTAATCAAAATCACCTTATCTTTATAAACATCTGACAATAAAGCTTGATCCACTTCTATTTCACGACGCATTAATAAATCTTCACAACGCACATCACGTAAAAAACCAGGTTGCTGTTTACCCTCGATAACCTCTGTTAATGATGGCATTGTTTTTACCTTTAAACCATGCGCAGCAGCCTGCCTAATTAAAGCACCTAAATCACCTCTATCTTCAGAACAATCAATGATAAAAGAAGCTTCGTATTCTTCTAAAAACTCATCTAATTTATCACCACAACTAATAATTGGACAACCGTGCCAATTACCTTTTGGCTTATCTTTGCCAGATGAAATTATTGCAATCACATGATAAGGCGTATCTGGATTGCGTTTAATTGATTTCATTAATTGCAAACTGGCCTCATTGACACCGTATATTAATATTTTCTTTTTAGCTTCGGGATATATATCATATAAAGCCTCCCTTATAATACGCGCTGAATATCGTAAGCCTGCCAAAAAAACAAATAGAAACAATGAATAAATAATAATGACACCAGTTGGATAACTTCTATCTAAAAAGAAAAACTCAACACCAACAAATAGCAATGCCGTTGTTATCATAGCTTTTAATAATCTAATTAAATCCGAAAACTCCGTCTCGCGCCAATACCCCTCATTTAGGCGATAAATAGTTGTCGAAATCAACTGTAGCAAAACCGCAATGGGCAAGGTTCGATATAAACGAAATAATCTCTCCTTTGGCATGACCCAGTCGTAACGCAAATGATACACAACTGAATAAACAAATACCGCTATCAATAATTGAATAGCCAAAATAAAATACCGTCTATTTCGCAAAATCAATGAATGTGCATTACCGCCACCCTGATACAAAACAGATGTCAAACAACTTAAAAACAAAACCTTAAAGTCAAAATAAAGAGACTGTTTTTGCAAATAACCCAAATCAAAACTACTTCTTTTAGGAATCAAAATATTAATATGAAATGCTAAAACATCTTCATAACTACCTGACACTATCTCAATATCACGATAATATAATTTACCCAAACTAACCAAGCCTGGCTTTAAAGATAATAATTGTTTTTGCTCTTGTGTATAATGTTTTACCAACTCTGGTATCATTGGTCTTGGTCCAACTAAACTCATATCGCCTTGCAACACATTAAATAACTGCGGTAAATTATCCAAATTTAGTCTACGTAAAAAATCTCCTATAAATGTAATGCGTGCATCATTTAATAAAGTCAAAGGATACCCTTCGACACCATCATACATTGTTCTAAATTTATAAATTGTAAACAAAACACCATCTTTGCCTACTCTTGATTGGCGATAAATCACACTACCTGCCGAGCTAAGTTTAATTAGCACAGCAATAATTAACATCGGGAGCGATAAAATCACAACTGCTATTAATGTAATACAAATATCAAATATCCTTTTACTCACATTAACCTCAAATTCTATTAGGTGATGTATACTGTAACTTTGCCAAACTCAATCCATATAAAATTACAGGGATAGTTAAACGAGTTGCCGAATGTGCCATAGTTAAAAATACGAAAATAGATAAACTGGTTAAAAATAGCCTTTCCTGACGCGTATGTACTTGCATAAAACTAAAAATAGGCACTGTTAAAAAGATAATTAAACTAAAAAAACCTAATAAACCATGCTCGGCAAGTAACCTAGAATATTCTGTATGCGCTGATAAACCCAAGATATACTCTTCATGCAATTTGGTACTGTATCCAACCCCGCAACCTGTCCAAATATATCTAAAAAAGATATCAATATCTGCTAAAAATAATTCAGTTCTGCCTGTAAACGATGGTACATCACTATCTTTAGTATCTACCATTTCTCCATATCTATCTGATAGCGCCCCATTTGAAGCAAAATTAACACTCAGCCACACCTGCACTAAGAGCAATGAAATTATAATACCAACAAAAAACCAGCGAATATTTCGTACTGTTAATTTTGTATTTACCTGAATTGAAGCAACTCCACAAAATAAAGCTAAAATAGAGGTGATAACACCACCGCGTGAAAAAGTGAAATACGCTAGCGTTAAAAAGAAAACCGTTAAAACTAAATCTATTACAGTATTAACAGCACGCTCTTTTAATAAAAAACTTAATGATAACATCAGTACTGCTGCCCCTAAAATTGTTGCAACTTGATTAGGACCATATCCACCGCTAAATGTAAAATTAGAATAAGTACCAAATTTAGCCTCAGATAAAGCTGGCATAAATATAACCATATATACACCCATGCTTAAAATTGGGTTAATAAGATAAAAAACATAATAACTTAAATCTTTAAAATTTATTTTGCGCTTATAAAAATAAATACTAGAAACAGTTAAACATAATGGCCCTGATAAATTAAATGAAATCTGTTTTCTTAATTCAGGCATATCTAAATGTTGTGCACCCACAAAAATTGCAGGAATCAAAAGTAAAAAATATGCCAAAATAGGTTTATATAATACTTTGTGACGTTTCTCTAATAACCACGCTAACAACAACAATAAAGTAACGGCGTATTTAGTAAACTCCCAATAAATTACTGCCTTAGCCATACGACTAAATACTTCCATTCCAATTAAGTACATCACAAAAAATGGGATCAGTTCACTTTTATTGCGGTACATAAATAAATATATTATCGATACAACAAATACCGAAAAAACATTTAATTTTAACAATTCCGGATTATAAAAAGCCGACGCCCCCAACAAAAAATGAAAAATCAAAATACTTATTTTTTGCAATTGAGAGAGGTTTCTTAAATCCATTACTACCTTGGCTTTGATGCTATAGCTAAAAGGGTATGTGCTGATTTTGCATCAATATTAGAAAAATAATTTATAAAATTAACAATAACCGTACAAAAAAATACCCACGGTATTAAATAAAAGCTTTTAAAAGTTATGGGATACCAACTTGTATAACTTTGAAAGAAAAAGAAATTTCTTTTAATTTGATGTGACACTTTAACATCTTCAAAATGAGGAATCAGCAAATCGTATAACTCTTCTGCAGTATATTCTTTAAAATGATCTGGATGTGCATTTTGTACAGCTGTACCATTGGGAGTTGTCAACACTAAAAACCCATCTTTCTTCAAAAATGATGCTAATTTTTTTAAATGCCTTTCTGGTTCTGGATCATGCTCTATAACTTCTACAGAAGTTATAATATCATAGGGGGCAGATGGTAAATCTACCTCTTTAATATTACCCAAAAATATATTTGATATATTACTGCGTCTTTGTTTTACCTCATCTATAACCGCGCTAGACAAACCTAACTTAGTATCAATTTGAACTTCACTTTCACGAGGCAAGTCTATTATATCCACATCAACATTTATGCCTACTGTATAATTACTTTTACGACCGCCTATATCTAACAACTTTAACTTAGGGACATTAGTTGGAACAATTTGCTTTAATGCCTTGCGCACCAATTTGTAATGTTGTGCTAAAAAAGGCTGTAAAATAATATATAATTTTTCATACGTTGTCATTTGGGTATTCTCTTTTACTATAAGTTACCCTGAATATCGTGTTTTTTTGTATCTTCCTTTAGAAAATAGCCTATTTTGGCTAAAAAATCGCTAACTTCTCAACAACTAGATAAAATGATAATGATTTTATTATTTTAAACCTATTTCAAAGCCTCAAAAAAAAACAATAACTTTTTAATAAATGCATTCTGAGAATAATTAAGCAGTATTTCTTGCTTAAAAGCCTTGGCTCTTTCTTTAGCCGTTGTATCGTTGACCAAGCAATCCAAGGCAAGAGCGAGCTTGTCAACATTTTGTTTATCGACAATAACTCCAAATTTACCCCGATGTAATACAGAGCTACATTCCCCTACATCAGTAGAAATAACAGGGATTTCCAACATACCATATTCTAAAAGTGCAACTGGCAAAGCTTCTGTACAAGAAGAGATAACTGCAATATTACATTTCTTAACCATACTTAAAACATCTTTTTGTAAACCCATTAAATGCACTCTATCTTTTAAATCTAATTTTTCTAATAAATCTTCTATTGCTTTTACATATTTAATATCACGTTTATTGCCAATACATAATAAATGCCATTCATTTAAATTTTTAGCCTTATAAAAAGCATTAATCAAATTTAACTGATCCTTTTCTGGACGTAAATTGGCAACTGATACCAGTCTTTTACCGCTTATTCCAGGCAATGTTGTATTATTATCATAATTTACAATATCGCGTGGGAAATTTGGCAAATAAATAATATTATCATGATTAATATATACAGATTGCACTAACCAATTGTATAAAGCACTACTGACCGCAATTATACCTGTAACACGTGAGGCCGCTAATAGATACAACTTCTGTTTAAGCCAAGAAGAATCTACAAGTCTACCTTGATGAATATGCCAAAATATTGGTATTTTAATACCTACAGTAGCTAAAATAACAAAGAATACAGAACTACCATGCACATGAATAACATCTATTTGTCTGGTTTTTATAAAATTTCTAAATTTTAATATAGCCTGTCTTAGCGAAACATTATTGCGATTTAATTCTAAAACAGGCACGTCTTTAGGTATCAAATCAAAACCATTACCTTTTTCACGCCCAAGAGCTATTGCTACATTAACACCATTATCAATCAATGCTTGAGCAATACTTAATAGCATCTTTTCAGCACCGCCAATATTTAAAGAATCAATCACTTCTAATACATTCATTTAAAATATTTTAAACAACATTCTTAAAATGTATACCAAATAAATAAATACAATATTTTAAATATACACTTTATATACCATCTAAAAATGCCGATAAACTTACGATGAATAAAATCATAAGAAAATTACAAAGCATAATATGCCCCAATAAGGAATACCTCACCAGAAGAGTAACCAACCCTACAGCCTTAAAAAATCTTTTAAAACAATTGTATCCAATTAAAACAAATCTAATAAGGATAGGCCCACAAGCAAATGGTGGTTATTTACTAACTGATGAAATTACAAATATTACCAGTTGTTTTTCACCCGGAGTCGGGCAAGTATGTGATTTTGAACTTGATATAGCCAATCGGGGTATAAAAGTATTTTTTGCTGATGGCACAGTAAAAAAGTTGCCCAAAGACCATAATCAGTTTAATTTTATAGCTAAAAATTTAGGCTCTATTAATAATAAAAATACAATGACACTAGAAAGCTGGGTAAATGACTCTGTGGATAAATCTGAAAACGACCTATTATTGCAAATAGATATAGAAGGTGCCGAATACGAAACTATCATTGCTTGTCCAGAAAGTGTGATACAACGCTTTAAAATAATAGTAGGTGAATTTCATAATTTAGATCAATTATGGAACAGACCTTATTTTGAAATCATTTCTGCTGCGTTTCAAAAAATTTTAAAAACTCATATATGCATTCATAATCACCCAAATAACTATAGACGACCTACCACTTACAATAACATCACCATTCCAACAATTACAGAAATTAGCTTTTTAAGACGTGATGCCATTTCAGGACCTTTTAAATTTGCAAATATTTTTCCTCACCCGTTAGATAGCGACACAACCAATAGTGAAAGTCTTGTTTTGCCAAAAGACTGGTACTATAATCAATAACATAGTTATGAAAACATATTGTAAAAGATGCGGCCGAACAAACCTAAAATTACGCGGAGGTTTTTTAAACCTTATATGGCGTTATCTAATAAACAAAAAACCTTTACTAAAATGCTCTAATTGTAAATGTTTAAATCACGGTACTTGGTTAGTCCCACCTAAAACTAGCTTAATTTTTATATTAACCTTAAGTACAAGTTTTTTTATTATATTTTCGCCAAAAAAAATAAACTTTATTGATTTTACAAAAAGTGAAATTATCAATGTTTATCAATTTATATATGGGACTAATCACATACATAAGCTCAAACAACACTGGAGTTGGATTTATGCAGACCTACACACAAGAAACATAGACTACCATACACATAATGAAAAAAAATAAACCAATTTCTATTTTAATTTTAAAATCATTCACATCGTTTATTGCTACGATTTTAATAAGTTCATTTTTAACTTATCTCTCTAAGCCATTTATCGCTGACGACTTAAACAATATAGCACATTACCATACCAAAATATTTCTCAGCATTTTTAGTTTGTTTGGCGCATTTATATTTATTTCAAGCAGTATATTTATATCAAAAACACATAGCATACTAACGGCATTTATATTGTCGCTTTTTGTTTTAACCTTAGCCTCTAGTCAACTGATACAAATACAGGATATAAGCTCACAAGAAACTACCAGTTTACCTTTTTACACAACTGTAATCGGGGTAATTACTTCTTTAACATTTCTATGGCTAATACAACTTATAAAAAATCTAAAAAAAACTAAGCATTAATTATGCATATATGCTTTATAACCCATGAGTACCCTAGCAAAGGACGTAAAACAGGCGGTATAGGTGTATTTGTGCAAACACTGGGCAAAGCATTAACTGCCAACGGACACATCGTGTCTGTTATAGGATCGTACACAACAAATAATCAGATAGAATATCAAGATGATAAAATAAATATTTACGATATACCAAAACCAAAAATACCATTTTTAAAATGGTGGCAATATAAAAATAATTTAGTAAAAACTATTCACAAAATAAACACTAAAACACCTATTGATATTTTAGAAGGCGCTGAAAGTTCTTTTGCCTTTCTACCAAAATTTAAAGACATAAAAAAAGTTATCCGCCTGCATGGTGGACATTCTTTTTTTACATCTTGTGCCAATGATAAAATTAACTGGCGTAAGAAATACATCGAACAATTATCAATTAACAAATGTGATGGAATTATTGGTGTTACTAATTATGTTTTACAAACAACCGGCAAACTATTGAACTTTGGTAAAGCAAAAACAACCATTATAACACACCCTATTGATACTGATTTATTTAAACCTATTCCGCACATTTTAGAAATCCCATACAGCCTGACATTTGCTGGCACAAACTGCAAAAAAAAAGGATTATATGAATTATGCCAAGCCATTGAGATTTTATATAAAAAATATCCCAATCTAAAACTTTGGATAGTAGGCAAAGACAGTAAACACCACAATGATTTATCTTATCAGCAATTTTTAAAAAATACTTTTTTACCAAAACTAAATAAAAATATTCAATTTATTGGTGCTATAAACCAACACGAATTAAAAACTTTTTATGCTAAGGCACAAATCTGTATTTTTCCTTCACATATGGAAACCCAAGGCTTAGTGGCTCCTGAAGCCATGGCAATGAAAAAATTAGTTATATTTAGCAATACAGGCCCTGGCCCTGAAACAATAACACATAAAAAAAATGGACTACTATGCAATCCTCATAACCCAAGTGATATAGCCAAACAAATAGAATGGGTTTTTAACAATCAATCACATATAAATGACATAAAAAACAAAGCCTATCAATCTGCCATTAAAAAATTTAACTGTTCAAGAGCAGTTAAAGAAAATCTAAAATTTTACCAATCTTTACTTTGACTTTTGTAAAATCTTAGTAATTACATTTGCAATATTTGCATTGGCACTATCAACCATATCTTCTGTATGAAAGCTAACCATCTCCCTGCGTTCTTGCCTATGCAAAGTTTTATCTTTTAAATATATATTGATAGCTTCTATTAAATTTTTAGGACTTGTTGCCAGTTTGGTAGCATTAGAATTAATAATCAATTGTATGTGATCCATATTAGCAAAGCCCAACATTCTAATTGATTTAGATTCATCTTCATTAACTATATCAAAAAAGAAATTTATAACTGGATTATCAAATATAGCTACATCTAATGTCATTGTTGATAATGTATTAATATTTAAATTACAATACCTATTTAATGCGTCTAAAATTAATAAATCTTCTGGATACGGTGTAGCAGGGGCATAATGGGGTGCCTGATTCTGTGTCCACTTGGGCCTTGCCACTATTAGTTCTGGATACTCTGCCATCAAATTATCAAAACGCTCTTCTCTATGACCTGGCGATGGACGTACAACAACTTGAACTTTACTATCAACTAAACCTTGCCTAATAGCATCTAAAACAATCTTTGTATATATATGCTCTTTTGGCAACAAACTTGGACGACCTGTTGAAATATAAATAAAAGGCCTGTTTTTATCTAATCCGATTTTATCGCAAAACACCTCTCTGGATAACGGCTTATCTGGCGAAGCAAAATGATTTGTGCCTGTTACAAATACTTTTGAACTAGGAATATCTGGATAAAATCTTTGCATCTCTGTAGCCATATGATGATTCCAAACACAAAAATAATCAAACGGTATTATTATCCTACCCTTGCTAGATACATTATCCCAACTAGAAATAAAACTAATTGCCGGTATGTTATTTTCTCTGGCTGCTAATGTTGGTGGCAATGCCATTCTTGGTCGTTGATGTGTCGAAAATAAAGCTTCTATTTTTAATTCTTTAAATAATTTTTGATACAGTTTCACCTCTGGCAACTGTTTAGCACACTTATAATATAAATTATCCAATCGTTTTAAATTATTACGCGATGCAAAAAGCTTACTTGCATAATCACAAAACCTTCTAAATATAACACTATGTCTGCTACCCTGTAATTTAAAAGTATTTTGAAATTTTCTGCCCGGAGTATAATTTTCATGAATGTGCATAAAAAACAATACTTGGCCAATAAAATACTCTAAAAAATTTCTACTTGGTTTTAATAATTTATGATACTGAACCCCCTCTATCGTAGGTAAAAAATCTAAATGTTCTGGTGAAACTGCATGAAAAATATGCAATTTATAATTTTTAACAAGCTCATGGCAAAACTTGCCATAAATAAAATCCTTTACCCCCACTCCATCTGGCACAATGATTGCCAAAGCAGGTAAATTTTGTAAATTTTTAGACATTGTATTTTTCCGTGATAGCTTTAACTTGTCGCATATCGACAATCAACTTTTTTAAAACATCTGGTGTTATAGCTTGTTTTGGATCATCACCTAAGCCCTTACTAGGTTTGCTATGACACTCAATTAAAACGCCATCTGCTCCATAACTAATTGCTGCCAATGCCGCTTTTGGCACATATTTAGCCTTACCGACACTATGCGATGGATCAACTACAACTGGCGCCCAAGTTTTTTCTTTTAACAATGAAGTTATCGCCTCATCAGGTGTATTTCTATAGCCGTCCATTGCTGGTTGCGTACCGCGTGGGCATAGCATAATATTTGGGTTTCCTCCTGCAACTATATACTCAGCCGCTAAAATAAACTCATTAATAGCTCCCATATGCATGCCACGTTTAAGCAAAACCTTTATGGCAGTATCATGCGTAGCACGACCTATAGCAGAAAGTAATGGATAATTTAAAGCATTGCGCGCACCTATTTGAATGCAATCAATACCTGCTTCTATGCACATTTCTAACTGATGAACATCCATCACCTCTGTATTAATTGGCAAGCCTGTTTTTGCCCTTGCCTCACATAAAATATCTAAACTTTTTGCATCACCTTTAAAGGCATGTGGACTAGTGCGAGGTTTCCAAACACCACCGCGTAACATATCTGCTCCTGCCTCTTTAATAGCCATTGCAGACTCTACAAATAAATTTGCATTATTAGGGTCGATAGCACAAGGCCCTGCTATAACTACTAAATCATGACCTAAAACCTTCTCACCTATAATTACATGATGCTGAGCCAAATTATTTTCTTTGGACATCAACTTAAATGGGGCTTGTATTTGATCAATACGCTCAACAAAATCCAAACCTTCAAAACGCTTAATCATTAAAGGCGAACGTTCATCACCTAAAATAGCATAAATAGTGCGATTAGTACCATAAATTGGCTGTATAGATACGTTAAATTCTTTTGCTATAGAATTTAAAATTGCGATTTCTGATTCTGCTAATTGTTTTTTATTTGGCAATATCATATATGCTACCTAAAAGTAAAAATAAAACACTGCAACTTTCCATCTTCTTGCAAAGTAACACGCAATTTATGGTTTGGTACTAAACCGCGATAGACAGCCTCTGCTGTTACAGGGTCTAAATCATGAATAGTAAATAAATTGCTACTTTTACTAACTGTAATATCACCGTATGCCAAAGCTATTTTTTGACGAGAAAAATCAGCCATACTAACTACCGCCATTATATCATCTAAACAAGTAAAGACATACTCGTAACAAGCGGATATAAAGTTTGGTTGCACATCATTATTAAATACAGTCTCTTGTTTAATATTTACTGTTTTATCAGTAGATAGTTCTGCTTTAATATTCTTTTTAATTTCCTCTAAGTGTTCTTTAGCCTGGACATCACCTAAATCTGCTGCTATTTTAAAATGTGATGTAGCCTCAAGATTTTGCCCTGCCTTTTGTGCTAATACGCCTAAATTAAACTCGATAATTTTTAAAGCATCCTCTGCCTGTGGTGTTTTATTTTTAATTGCTTCTTTTAAATACTTTACTGCTTTTTGATCATCTTTTATCAAATTTTCACCAGAGTAATATTGTAACGCCAATCTCATTTGGCTCAAACCATCGCCAGCATCAGCTTTTTTTGCCAATAAAATTAATGCCGTTTTTAAATTAGCATCTATATCATCTTTAAACATAGGCGTTATCTGTGCAAATACATTAGATACGCAACAGGTTATAAAAAATAAAATTAAGATTTTTTTCATTATGTAATCCTTTTAACAAATGGAGCTGCCAGTTTTTTACGCCCAGCAGAAGAAAACTGAACCTCAACTTTAGCACGTTCGCCTGAACCTTCCACATTAATTATTCTACCAACCCCAAAAATATTATGAAACACCATATCGCCTTTCGCCAAATCCCCCCCCATAGCTTTAGACGAATACGCATCTACACCATCCATATCTGCCCAAGGAGTTTCTTGAGTTTCTGTATTTAACCCAGGAAATGGTATCGACATAAATGGATTAGTACTGCTTCTCTCTAAAAACTCGTCATCTATTTCTGCCAAAAAAGGCGACTCTTCTGCATAAACTGTTCTACCGTAAATCATACGCTGTAAAGCGTAAGATAGGTATAATTGTTGCTTTGCTCTAGTGATACCAACATAAAATAAACGTCTTTCTTCTTCGCTATCACGACCTCCCTTAGTAGCCATAGCATGGGGCAAAATATCTTTTTCAACTGCGGCAATAAACACAATAGGAAACTCCAATCCCTTAACCGCATGCATTGTCATTAACGATACAACATCTGCATCATCTTGCATATTATCCAAATCGGTAACTAAGGCAATTTGTTCTAAAAAAGATTGCAATGATGCTTCTTGATTTTCACGCATAAACTCCGCGGCAGAAGATATTAACTCATTGAGGTTTTCAACCCTAGTTAAATCCTCCTCTCGACCTTTAGCGCGCAATTTTTCTATGTAGCCTGTTTCGTAATATACAGTCTCAATCGCCTCGACAACATTATCTTGCTGAGCCACATTAGATAATATGCCAATAAACTGCTGGGCAACTAAAGCAATGCGTTTACTTAAGCCGTCCAAAAAAAGCTGATTTTGTAGAGCCTCAAATAAACCTAAATCTTTAGATTTTGCAAAATCAGTTAAACTAGCAATAAATTTTGAACCTAGCCCACGCGTAGGTGCATTAATAATACGCAAAAAAGAATAATCATCCCGCACGTTTGATGCCAAACGTAAGTATGCAATGATATCCTTGATTTCTTTGCGCTCATAAAAACGTAAACCGCCAACCATTTGATATGGAATACCAGAACGTACTAAGGCATCCTCTAATGACCTAGACAAAGAATTAAGCCGATAAATAATAGCCATATCATTATATGACTTGCCATCTTGCCGATGCTTATCAATGGCTTTAACTATTTGACGTGCCTCATCTAAACCATCACGAGCTTCAATAATATGGATTTTTTCACCTGCGGGATTATCAGTCCAAAGTTCTTTATCCTTGCGTTTAGAATTTTGTTTAATTAATGAATCTGCTGCACCCAAAATATTTTTAGTTGAGCGATAATTCTTACCCAAAATTACTGTCTTGGCATTTGGATAATCTTTTTCAAAATCTAATATGTTTCTAATAGTAGCCCCACGCCAAGAATAAATTGCCTGATCTGGATCGCCAGTTACACATATATTTTTATGTTTAGAAGCCAATAAATTGACTAAATCATATTGCACCTTATTAGTATCCTGATATTCGTCCACCATAATGTATTGAAATCTATTTTGTAAAATTTCTAAAACTTCTTTTTTGCTAATTAATAAATTTCTTGTAATTAAAAGCAAATCGTCAAAATCAAGCATATTTTGTTGATGTTTAATTTTTTCATACTCTTGATAAACTTCAGCTTGAACTTGATTTTTATATTCATAAGCAGAATCTTTAAACCGCTCGGCACTAATACCACGGTTTTTTGCACCGGAGATTGCTCCTGCTATATCTTTGGGCTGATGCTCGGTAGGATCGTAACCTATTTCTTTTAAAATATTCTTTATTAAACCCTTGACATCATCACTATCTATAATTACAAAATTGCTACTATACCCATCCAAATAACTAATATATTGACGCAACATAAGTGCACAAAAACTATGAAAAGTTTTAATAGTTACACCACAGCCTGGATATTGCTCTTGAGTACGTTCACGCATTTCATTGGCGGCCTTATTGGTAAAAGTAATTGCCAAAATAGTATTACCTGATATACCCCGACTCATCATATAACCAATACGGTTAGTTATTACACGGGTTTTACCACTGCCAGCACCTGCTAAAACCATTAAAGGCCCTTCGATAGTCGTTACGGCCTCTTGTTGCTGTTTATTTAAATCTTCTAAATTAATCGACATAACTTCCTATATAGATTCAACAGCATCTATTAAATCATTAAGATCAACAGGCTTTGAAAATATCCTTAAAATTGCATAATTATCTTTTAATTGATTAGCCTTATCAGAATCTGCATAACCTGTAACCACAATAAATTTAGTATCTGGCTTAACCAATAAAATACTATCAATACTATCTATACCATCCCAATTTGGCATTTTAAGATCACTGATAACAATAAAATATTCACCTGTAGTCGCTAAACGAAACCCCTGCTGACCATCGTTAGCACAATCGACAATATATCCTTTATTTTGTAATAAGGTAGCATATAAATCACGAATATCCCCCTCATCTTCTATTAACAAAATCCGTTTATTCATATTTCCTTTTTTAATTCAGTAGCCTAATATTTTAAAGTAAAGCTACCAACCGGGCAAGCCCAAGACGTCCTCGCGAGTATACAATAACCATAAATGCCATAAAAAGCTGATACACCCACAAATTGCCGTAGATACTGCAAGTCCTACTTCCGCATAAGATTGCACCAATATTAAATTTAATATCAAATTCAATATCACCATTAACCCACTTATTTTAGCTGGTGTTTGCATATCACCTAACGAATGAAAAGCCTTAACCAATGGATGTAAGCCACAATAAAAAATCAACCCTGTCAAATAAGCTATTAATGCAGTTGCTGTGCGATTACCTGCGCTACGACCAAATGCCCCATGCACAAATGCTATATCTACAATATCCTTGGCAAAAATAATGCCTATAATTAAAGCTGGTAAACCAAAAATAAGCACCAACAATTGTGCTTTAGATAAAAATTGCGCCAATTCGGCTTTGTTATTTTTGCTAGCGGCATCAGCCATATAAGGAAACGATGCCGTTGCCACAGCAATGCCAATTAATGCCAATGGAAATTGCATAATACGATTGGCATAAAACAATACCGAAACCCCACCATCTGGCGCCCATACACTTGCAATTATCCGATCTAAAACCGTATTAATTTGTACTGCACCCAAACCCAATAAGGCTGGTAACATTTTAGCTAAGACATCTTTTGTATGCTTATGTAATTTAAATCTAGGCACAATTTGACAGCCAAATTTACGCAAATATAAAAAGTGCAATACAAACTGTACCAAACCCGACAACAACAGAGAAAAACATAACCACATAACACCCGTTTGCAAATCAGGTTTAAAATATATCACCAATAATGTAGCCACAATCCAAAATAAATTAATTATAGATGATGCCAAAGCGGGCAATGTAAAAACTTTATAAGCATTTAATAATGCTCCCATGCCAGCTACTGCACAAACTGGCACAACCAACGGAAATAATACACCGCTAAAACTAGCAATATTCCCCCATTTGTCATGACAAAAAAAAGCTGTCATAAACATTAAAACAGAGCCTAAAGACCCTAAAACAAGCAAAAAAGCTATTACATTGCCCAATACCACAGACGCCCATTTAACCGCGCCATCCACATCGTGTTGACGCTGTTTGGCAAACATAGGTATAAATGCCGAGGAAAACGCTCCCTCGCCTAAAATACGTCTAAATACATTTGGCAAAGTAAACGCAATTAAAAATGCGTCCCATAACGGGCCTGCACCAAAGGCCATAGCCGAAAGAATATCGCGAATAAAACCTAAAATACGCGACAAAACCGTACCGCTAACAACCCTCACTAAAGCTTGAGATATTTTTGATTGTAACATTTCATAAGAATAGCATTTCCCCCTGTTTAAAAACAGGGGGATTTACAATCACGATAGTTTTAATTGATTATTTAATAAAGACACCTTAACTTTATCACCGTCTTTAATCGTTCCTTTTACAATCTCTTTAGCAAGCAAATTATTTAAAGTGCTTTTAATGAAGCGTCGCAAAGATCTAGCTCCAAATTCTTTACTATATCCATTTTCAATAAAAAATTCTTTAGCCTCATTGTCTATTTCAATTTTAATATGCTTATCTTTTAAACATTGATTTAATTCATTAATACACAATAGTACAATTTCACCCAGCTGATTTTTTTCCAAAGATTTAAAGAAAATAATATCATCTAATCTATTTAAAAATTCTGGTTTAAATGCGCTTTTTAAAAATGGATCTATAGCCTTTAAATCATCACAACCTTCCAAAATTGCCTGAGCACCAATATTTGAAGTCATTATAATAATAGTATTACAAAAATTAACTTCTCGACCTTGGCCATCAGTTAAACGTCCATCATCTAAAACCTGCAACAACACATTTAAAACTTCTGGGTGAGCTTTTTCAATTTCATCAAGCAATAAAACAGAATATGGATTACGCCTTATTGCTTCGGTTAATTGACCGCCTTGATCGTAGCCAACATATCCTGGAGGCGCACCTATTAAACGTGCAACAGAATGTTTTTCCATATATTCACTCATATCTATGCGAATCATTTTCTTTTCACTATCAAACAAAGATCTAGCCAAAGACTTGGCTAATTCTGTTTTACCTACGCCAGTTGGACCTAAAAACAAAAACGAACCCAATGGTTTATTAGCATCTTGCAAGCCAGCTCTAGATCTTAAGATAGCATCGCTAATTGATTGCACCGCTTTATCTTGACCTACTACCCATTGATGTAAATGTTCATCAAGGTGCAAGTATTTTTCTTTCTCATCTTCTAATAATTTAGAAGTAGGTATTGAAGTCCAATGCTGGATAACCTCTGCTATTTGTTGCTCTCCGAGTATCTCATTAACTAACTGATTTGCAGATGATTCATTATTTATTTGTTTTGATAACCTTTCTATATCCTTTTCAATAGTTGGTATAATGCCATGTTGCAATTCCGCAGCTTTTGCATAATCATTTACTCTAATTGCTTCCTGCGCTTGTTGTTTAGACTTATCCAAGTCTTCACGCAATTTTTTTAAATTATCACGACCGGATTTTTCGTTTAACCATCTAGCGTGTAACTCTTGTTGTTTTTCGCTAATATCGGCTAATTCTTTATCCAAATCTTTAAGTCTTTCTTTAGAACTTTTATCTTTTTCACCCTCTAAAGATGCTCTTTCAATTTTTAATTTAGTTATACGTCTTTGAATTTCATCTAATTCCAAAGGTACAGAATCTATAGCCGTCCTTAAAACAGCGCCAGCCTCATCAATTAAATCAATCGCCTTATCTGGCAAAAATCTATCTGTAATATAGCGCTCTGACAATTTTGCGGCTGCTACTAAAGCTCTATCTTGAATTGTAATACCATGATGCACTTCAAAACGTTCTCTTAAACCGCGCAAAATTGCAATAGTATCTTCTATTGAAGGTTCTTTTAAAAACACAGGCTGAAATCTTCTTTCTAGAGCTCTGTCTTTTTCTATGTATTGCCTATGTTCGGCAAGAGTTGTTGCACCTATACAACGCAATGTGCCTCTAGCCAACATTGGTTTTAACAAATTACCTGCATCCATTGCACCATCTGTTTTGCCAGCACCAACTATTGTATGTATTTCATCTATAAATAAGATGATATTACCTTCTGCTTTTTCTACCTCTTTTAGTACTGCCTTTAAACGCTCCTCAAACTCTCCCCTATATTTGGCACCAGCCACTAATGCGCCCATATCTAAAGCAAATATTTCACAACCTTTTAAACTTTCTGGCACGTCATTACTAACAATTCTATGCGCTATACCTTCCACAACAGCTGTTTTTCCAACTCCTGGCTCACCAATTAAAACAGGATTATTTTTTGTACGCCTACTCAACACCTGAATTACCCTGCGACTTTCATCATCTCGTCCAATAACAGGGTCTAACTTGCCTTCTTTTGCCATTGCAACCAATAAACTACCGTACTTTTCTAAAGTATTCATAGTAGCCTCTGGATTTGCTGTATCTATTTTTTCATCACCCCTAACATCGACAATTGCTTGTTGTATCGTCTTTATATCCAAACCAAATTCAGACAAAAATGTTTTTAATGAACCGCTTACACAACCCAAAAATAAATGCTCTACTGATATATAATCATCACCATTTTTTTTAGCAAAACGTCTGGCTTCTTTTAACACATTAATAAATGCTGGCGAACTTTGTGGGCCATTTTCTTGTTCTGACTTTGGTAATTTATTTAATTCTTCTTCTATTCTACCATTTAAAAATGGCATTGGTTGATTTAACGATTTTAAAATAGTTAAAACTAAACCGTTCTCATCATCTACTAACGCTTTTAATAAATGTATTGGCTCAACTTGAGAATGACCTCTATCGCGACATACATCTTCTGCATTTAGTAAAATTTCTTGTGATTTATTTGTAAAATTATCCCCCATACTTACCTCCAATCCTAATTTGTAATTATTTAATTGGGAGGATTACATTAAAATCCTCCCAATTAAAGAGTGATTATTGCACCTGAATGGCAATTTCTTTGGTTTTTTCTTCTTCCTTTTTGGGCAGAGTTACAACTAAAATACCATTTTTTAATGATGCCGATAACTTTTTTTCATCAACCTCTGTCTCAATTTGTACAGCTACTTTATATGCATAATTAAACTCATCAGTTTGCTCTTTTTGGTCTTTCTGTTCTGAGTTTTCATCAACATTTTTAGCTGTAGCAATAGTTAAAACATTTTCTTTTAAAGATAATTGCAATTCATCTTTATCAATACCTGGCACTTCTGCTATAACTATTACATCTTGTTCGTTATATTTCACTTTAAAATTTGGTGTTCGTACAGAAGCTGTTTGCTGTTCATCAGAATAAAGCAAATCATTAAAAATTTGATTGACTTCTCTAGCAATACTGCCTAATGGCATTCTGTTATAACGGTTAAGATAAGATGCATTTGGGTTGTAAAATTGTATGCTCATTTTAAATCTCCTAAAATAAATAGTTAAAATTATTTTAAGCGCGCTTATTTGCTATAAAGCTAATACTATGCCAATTAAAACAAAAACCCCTACATTTGATTTTCTTAATGTTTTTGCACTTTTTAAGTACACAAGCTATTATTTTTGTCATAACGACAAAGCTATGACAGGCCAGTTTGACAAAATGCTTCTAATACTTACAACACCTCTTGCCTCTTTAATTCAAATACTCTATTCTCTGCTCAACTTTATTAATAATATTGGAGATAAAATGGCTAAAATAGATGTTTTTGGACTTGGCTCAGCTTTGGTAGATATTCAAGCCCAAGTTAGTGATGAAATTATTGAAACAACAGGACACAGCAAAGGTGGTATGGCGCTTGTCGATGTTAGCTCACGCAATCATATTTTAGATAATCTGCAAAATGTAAAACAAAATATAAGTAGCGGCGGCTCTGTAGCTAACACTCTAGTAGGCATCACTCGCTTAGGCGGGACTGCAACCATGGCAGGTTGTGTTGGCAATGATAAGTATGGCAAACTATATAAAGACGATATTGAAACATCTGGTGTAACTTTTGATAGCCAAGCCAGTGATGGCGACACAGGAACATGCGTTGTGCTTATCACTCCAGATGCCCAGCGTACAATGTACACTACTTTGGGATGCGCTCCACATATCCAAGCATCTCAAGTAAGCAGTGAAGCCATTGCAAACAGCAAAATATTATATATTGAAGGCTACTTATGGGATAGCCCTGAAACTATAGCAGTAGTTAAAAATGCTATGCAATTAGCAAAAGACCACGGAGTCAAAGTAGCTTTTTCGGCTAGCGATTCTTTCTGTGTAAGTCGTCATAGAGATGACTTTATAACAATATTAACTGATTTCGCCGATATTTATTTTGCCAATGCCGATGAAGCAAAAGCTATAAGTGGATGTGAAGATATTGAAAATGCCATCACATATATGGCTTCAAAATGCCCTTGTGTAGCCATCACTAATGGCGGAGAAGGCTCTGTCATTGTCGCTGATAAACAACGCTATAACATAGAAGCAGTACCATGTAAACCTGTAGATACAACAGGCGCTGGCGATAGTTATGCTGCCGGTATCTTATACGGCATAGCCAACGGACAAGATTACAATGAAATGGGTAAAAAAGCCGCACAAATATCAAGCGAAGTAGTATCCCGCTTAGGTGCCAGATACTAAAATAAATAGGTTCTGGGTATACATTTTCAAATCTAAATGATATACTCAAAAGTATGAGTGATTTAGACAATTATTACCCAGTTTTAAGTCCAAGTGAGAAGCCTTTGGCAGAACATTCTATGGAGGAATTTTTAGATCGTTTTTTTGCCGAGGACTCTCCTACTACACTTCATTCCCCCTTGGTTAATACTGAAAAAATGGCTGCTAATGCAGTAGTTAAAAGTGCCAAGGAAATGGAAAACCTCGATTCATATAACGATTAATTCTCGGAGAACCACATGGCCCTTAGTATCGGCATTGTAGGATTGCCCAATGTTGGCAAATCAACTATTTTTAATGCTTTGACACGTGCTCAAAATGCAGAATCTGCCAATTATCCATTTTGCACAATAGAACCAAATAAAGCTATTGTACCCGTGCCTGATAAACGCATTGAAGATTTATCAAAAATAGTCAACCCAGAAAGAGTAATGTATTCCACAGTAGAATTTGTTGATATAGCAGGTTTAGTTAAAGGCGCCGCATCTGGCGAAGGCTTAGGCAATAAATTTTTAGGTAATATTCGTGAGACAAGCGCTATTTTACATGTTGTACGTTGCTTTGAAGACGAAGATGTCATACATGTAGATGGTAACATCAACCCCGCTAGAGACGCAGAAGTTATTGAAACTGAGTTAGTTTTAGCCGATATGCAAAGCGTTGAAAAGGCTGTTACTCGCTATGAAAAAATAGCTAGAGGTGGAGACAGGCAAGCCAAAACAATCCTAGAAGCAGCCAAAATTTTAATACCCCATTTAGACGAAGGCAAACCAGCCATTAGTGTAGACGAACACGACAGTGATGGTATGCAAACACTTTTTAACGAACTTCACCTAATTACAAATAAACGCTTTATATATTGTGCCAACGTTGATGAAGATGGGCTTGGAGAAGATAACCAACAAGTTAAAGAATTACGAGAATATGCCAACAACAAAGGTTTTGATGTTGTTAAAATATCTGCAAAAATAGAAGAAGAAATGGTCAATATGCCCGATGATGAACGCTTGGAATTTCTAAAAGACTTTGGTGCGGACGGCTCTGGCTTAGATGTAGTAGTAAAAAAATCTTTTGACACTCTCAATTTAGCTAGCTATTTCACAGCTGGAGTTAAAGAAGTTAGAGCTTGGACTTTTGAAAAAGGCTGGACTGCTCCAAAATGCGCCGGCGTAATACATACCGATTTTGAAAAAGGCTTTATCCGTGCAGAAGTTATTGCATATGAAGAATTTATTAAACACCAAGGCGAAGCAGGTGCAAAATCAGCTGGAGTTATGCGCCTAGAAGGCAAAGAATATATTGTAGCAGATGGCGATGTAATGCACTTTAGGTTTGCAACATAAGTTGAGTTATCTCTTAAGCTTGCCTTTTTTTACATTTACGTTAGGATTTTTCTTTTCAAAGGAGAAAAATATGAAAAAAATTATTACTGTTTTTGCAATTGCTGCATTAATGACTACGCCTGTACAAGCCGTATCACTTTCTGGCTGGTTTAATAAAAATAAACCCGTACCTGTTAGAAATTTGCATCAATACAATTTATCGCATCCAAATGGAAATCCAAAAATAAGCTACTCTGCCTATACAAGCCAAAATGGCAAAGAAGTTCGCCATGGTGCATACCGCAAATACAATTTAAATGGTTCTATCAAAGAGAGCGGTATATATGCTGATGGGGTTATAACTAAAAAAACAACATATAAATGGTATGGTTCTGGTCAAAAATCTCGTGAAGCAAACGTAACTCTTAATGCTAAAAATAAAGAAGTTGGGCGCGCCACCACACATACCTGGTATTTAAATGGCAAACCAAGTGGTGATTGGATTTATCAAGATGGTGTATTAGTGCAAAATAATACTTATTACCAAACAGGTATTCCTAAAGAACAAAAACGCTACAACAACGAAGGTTTGCTAAACGGTGCTCAACAAGGATGGTATGCCAGCGGTAAAAAATCTTATATTTACAACTATCAAGATGGCAAAAAACAAGGTAGTTTTATTCAGTGGAATGAAAACGGAGCCGTTATCAGAAACGAACTTTGGGAACAAGACACATTGATTAAATTAAACGGCAAAGACGTATGCCCTTCACAAGCAAAAATAAACTTTACTGCCGTCAAAAAAACACCTAAAGAAACAAAACATAGACGTTAAAATTTTTATCAATTATCCAAATTAAAACATCAAGATTTGGATAATTGATATCTCTTAATAAAAAACCATATAAAATACACAAATGCTGGCAAACCTAAACTAACTGCAACAGCTACGTTAGGATTCTTATTGCCTACTGAACCTGCCCAAGCATAAACAAAACATATCGGTAAAGTGCCAATAATAGAATAAAATATAAATTTGCCAAAACTCATTTTAGACAACCCTGCTAAGCAAGATATTATCTCAGTCAACATAGGAAATCCCCTGCTGATTAAAATCATCCAAGGCCCATGATTCTCAAAAAGTTTTTTTACATCTTCCTGACTCTCGCCTATAGCCCTATCATAAGCTTTAGATCCAAATTTACGACAAGACCAAAAGCCTAAAATAGCACATAACATTGCACCTATAAAAGAAAATAAAGTCCCCAATATTACACCACAATAATAACCAGAAATAGTCATTAAAATGCTAGATGGCAATGGCAAGATTAAATCTAACGCCAATAAAATTACTATGCAAATTCCTACAGACACACAACCATAATTTGTATAAATATTCTTAAAATAATCTTGAAAAACTACTTCATTAAATAAACCAAAATGCTCTGCCAATACAAAGCACAAAGAAAACAACACCATTAAAGCCAATGCTATTTTTATTAATAGCTTCATTTTAATTGCCTAACCGATTAAATTTTACACATTGTGCATAAGTTATCTTGTTGCCACCAAAAATATCTAAGGCAGACCCAATGGTTAAATCGACATTATTATTACTGATTTGACTGACTAAACTCAAATCATCTATCGATTTGGCACCACCTGCATAAGTAATGGGGATTTTCCCCCAAGCACCAAGCAAGCTAACTAAGGATTCATCAATACCCCCACACAAGCCTTCAACATCGGCAGCATGTATTAAAAACTCTGCACAATAATCAGATAAACTATTTAACACTTCTATACTTATATACATATCTGTTAAACTCTGCCAACGATTCATAGCAATCACCCAACCATCATTTAATTTGCGACAACTCAAATCCAATACTATTTTATCCTTGCCAACTTTTTTGACTAGACTCTCTAAACGTGAAGCCGAAAACTTACCATCTGGAAACAACCAAGATGTTACAATTATATGACTTGCCCCTTTGTCTAACCAATAACAAGCATTATCGGCGTTAATACCGCCTCCTATCTGCAAAGCATTTGGATATGCATCCAATGCCGTTAAAGCGGCGGCATCGTTACCATCTCCCAATTTAATAATATGCCCGCCCTGCAGTTTATCTTTAGCATATAAAGAAGCGTAATAACTGGCTGGATATTCGCTTTCAAAATTTGTACATAAATTTTGTTCATTATTATCTAAAGTACCGCCTACAATTTGCTTAACCTTACCGTTATGCAAGTCAATACAAGGTCTAAAAATCGTCATGAACTTCTCCTGTTTCGCCTGACTCTCTCAAGCTAGTAATATCATTAATTGATTTCTCTAAAGTATTTTTGCGTGTATTATTAATATTATTAAATTCCTTTTGGGCATCGTCTAATCGTCTGCCTAATTTTGCTAAGCTATCGTTAAAAGCCTGCCATTGTTTATCAAAAACTGAAAATAATTCTAAAATACGAGCGCCTGTCTTTTGCAAATGAAAATTTTCAATGCCCTGGCGCATAATTGCCAAAATCGCATATAAACTCAAAGGTGAACACAAAATAATTTTCTGAGCCAAGGCATCATCAATCAAAGACGGTTCCTTGCTAACCATAAAAGTAAATACAGATTCATTGGGTACAAATATCAAAGCGTAATCAACTGTGCCTTCCGCTGGGTTTATATAATCACGCGTAGTAACTTCTTTAATTCTAGCTTTTACATCTCTAATAAACTGTTTTAAATACATTTTAGCATCATCACCTGTCGACTCTTGATAACGCATATAATTATCAAATGGAAATTTAACATCCATATTAACAGTTAAATTTTTTGGCAAATAAAAACTAAAATCAGGACGACTGCCACTAGCGGTTGTACTTTGCCGTGAATAATTAATACCTTCTTCAAAGCCTGCTAAACGCAAGACATCATCCGCCATCCGCTCTCCCCACTGCCCACGACTTCGCGAATTACCTAAAAGTTCATTTAAAGTGGTAGTGCTTTGTTGTAAAATTTCAGTGCCTTTACCCAAAGCATTTAACTTACTATCAACTTTATATAATTCAGCATTCATAGCTTTTAAACTTTGATCAATTAACTCTTTTTTTGCATCCAATGATTTAATGCTACTTTCACTTTGATACTGTAATGTTTGATTAGCTATCTTTAAAAACTGATCAGAATTTTGATGTAAAGCCTGATGGGAAAGAGCATCAAATGATTCTTTAACCTGCGCAAATAACATAGTACGCTCATCATCTAATAATGCCTCATTTTGTTTAGATAGTTTTTGCATCAACAAAAAAGTTAAGACAGACCCAAAAAATAAACCCATCAATAATGCAACTGCTAATTCTAACATTATAAAGTTACTTGATTACGTCCATTTTCTTTTGATACATATAGTCGTTCATCTGCCAACGCTATTATGTCATCGATTTTTTGCATATCATCACTAAAATTTGCAACACCCATCGATACAGTAACTTTTACTGTAGATTGCTTCTCATCTACGGCTGTAAAACTAGCCTCTTCGATTAATTTTCGTACTCTATCGGCAAAAACAAAGCCCTCTTCAGCGGTTGTATTTGGCAAATAAAACGCCATTTCTTCACCGCCATATCTAAAAGGAATATCAGTATCTCTGCAAGCATCAGCCATAATTGCTGCAACTTCACGCAAAACTAAATCCCCTGTTAAATGACCATAGGTATCGTTAAACTTTTTAAAAAAATCTATATCTAACAAAACCAAAGTTCCAATAGTTTTATAACGTCTAAAATTATTTAATGCTTCAGTTAAAATAGTGATAAAATGTCGTTTAGTATACAAGTTTGTTAATTGATCAGTAATTGACTTGCGATATACCTGCTCTTTACGAATTGCCTGTGCAATACTAAGCTGTGCAGCACTCATTGATTTTTCTAATGCTTTACGCGATTTTTCATCTTCTTGAGAATCGTTAGAATCTAAGCGTTTCCAAATTTTTAAAGCACCTATAATATTTTCATCGTCCGCACTTTTACGTTCTGACGGCACATGCAATGAATAAGTAAAAATCAAATCCCTATTTCCATCACCATCTGTAATACCCTCCCAAGCATGTTGCTTTGTTTCTACAACCTCATCAACATTGGCAAAATCCACATCTAATTTATCAGTCTGCTGATGAAAATGTTGCGCAGCCTTTGTATTATCCACCGATGAATAGATAGTAATATGCGCACGAGCTGCAAATTTTTTGCTATGACTTAAAATTAAACGCCCCTTCATACATAAAGGACGCTCACCTATAGTTTTAATCGATTCATCCTCTAGTTCCATAGGCATCAATACCCGGCGCGAAGACTTTAATCCTTCTGTAGCAGACAAGCCATCTTCATTAAATTTAAATACTTGTGTAGTACCAGTTTGTAAATCGACTTCTACAGAATCCAAAAAGAAAACTGAGGTCTCAGATAAATCCGAGCATTTGTATAAAGCCTTAGGATATAACTTACCATGATTATCTGATAAAAATAAAGTTAATTGATAAGCTTCTAAATGTTTGCTTATGTCCGGTAAAATACCCTGCAAAAAATCTTCTAAATCACCATCTAAAATTGGCGATTGTATATCGGCAACAAACTGTTGATCGCGTAAAATTTCTTTATGAGTTAGTAAATCTTTTTTCAACAACTTGTATTCTTTACATAAATATTTATATTTTTTTGATAGCTTTTTATAAGTTCTCTCACTTAAAAAAATTTGAATAACAAAACCTAGCGATATTGTTAATACAATATAAGCTATCGTTAAATGTTTATATAAATATAAAATTAATCCAAAAGCAAATAATAACAAAGGCACTACATACGGCAAAATACCAGATAAAAAACTAAATATAATACCTTTGTTTTTTCTTTTCATTACAACTTTCTTGACCAATATTTTAAATTATTTTTTATAGAAGCCTTACCTGTACCACCAAAACTTTTTATCATACCTAAGATGTTTTCACAGGTTAACACATTATATACATCATCTTTGATGGCATCGCTGATATTTCGCATGGCAGATAATTCCAAATCAACCAATGCACAATTTTGATCTTCAGCCAATTTCACAATAGTACCAACGATATGATGAGCATCACGAAAATACACTCCATTTAATACCAAATACTCTGCCAAAGCAGTGGCTTCCATAAAGCCTTTGCGGCAAGAATCCTCTAAACGCTGTTTATTAAAATGAGTATGCTTAACGACCTCTGTTAAAATATTCACCGATGCAGAAACTGTATCAAAACTATCAAAAATACGCTCTTTATCCTCTTGCATATCTCTGTTATACGCTTGTGGTAAACCTTTCATAAGAGTTAACAAGCTATATAATGCACCGTGAACCCTTGCTGTTTTGCCACGTAATAATTCATGGACATCTGGGTTCTTTTTTTGTGGCATAATAGACGAACCTGTACAATAACCATCATCGATGCTTATATAGTTATATTCTGCGGAACACCAAATAACCATATCTTCACAAAAATTAGAAATATGAGTTGCAATTAAAGATAAACTCGCAGCAAACTCAATTAAGAAATCCCTGTCACTAACCGTATCTAATGAATTGCGCGTAGGACGTTTAAATCCCAATGCTTTACAAGTAATACTGCGGTCAATAGGTAAAATAGTACCTGTCAAAGCACAAGAACCCAATGGCATTTCATCCATACGCTTAACACAATCCTGTAACCGGCTAATATCACGGGCAAATTTTTCTATAAATGCCAATAAATAATGAGCTACTCCTGTTGGCTGGGCATGTTGCAAATGCGTAAAAGAAGGCATAATCCAAGTTTCATATTCTTTAGCCTTTTGCAACAAAGATTTTTGTAATTTCAACAAATCATCTTCTAAACCTCTGGCAACATCTTTCATCCATAAACGCACATCGGTAGCAACTTGATCATTACGACTGCGAGCAGTATGTAATTTTTTACCTAAAGAGCCAATTTTTTCAGTTAAAAGATGCTCGACAAACATATGAATATCTTCAAAACTTTGATCTAGTTCTATCTTGCCATTTTCAAAATCTTTTTTAACAGACTTTAAGCCAGAAATCACCTTACGCACTTCTGCCTTAGTCATCAAACCTACCTCACCCAACATACCTGCATGTGCTATTGAACCCTGAATATCATAAGCATAAAGCCTAGAATCATAAGAAATAGATTCTGTAAATGCCTCAACAGATGTTGTTGTGGCTTGTGCAAAGCGTCCTGCCCATGGTTTTGTCATAATTTTTCCTCTGTCAAATCTTTACACACCGCTATTTCGGTGCAGTTATAATATTTTGGACATTGCATACAATCATTCCATATTTTATGTGGTAACAACTCTTTAGTTATTATCCGCCAACCTACCCGTGTAAAATAAGTCGGTATATATGTTAAAGCAAACAATGTTTTATAATTGCGTTCTATGGCTTGAGCTTCACAATACTGCAATAATTTAACGCCTATACCCAAACCTTGATAATCCGAGTCAATCGCAACAGATTTAATCTCACTAAGACCTGCTGTCGGCTTGGACAATCCCATACACCCAACCACCTTGTTATTGATCAAAGCAACAAAATATTCGTCAATATGATGCTCTAATTCAGCAACACTACGTTCCAACATCATCTCCTGTTTAGCATAATACGAAATAATTCTTTTTATACTACGAATATGATGACTGTGAGCTGGTAAAATAATTATTGAGCTACTGCTGCCTTCCATGCCTTTATACCTTGCAAGCGTTGCTCACGCGGTGCGCTTGGAGAATAACCAAAATCCTTACCAGTAGCCTCTCGCAAAGCTGTTACTGCAAAATTACGAACCACAGGATCTTTGTCATCCATGGCTTTTAAATAAACCATAATACCTTGCCTACTTTGAGGATGACTTAACATTTTATACACAAAAGAACGGCGTTTTAAATTATCCTTATCGTTTGAGATTTGAGTATTCCATTGTTTTAACCATTTTGTAGCAAAATCTTCAATAGGTGGTTTACCTACTGAACCAATCGCTAAATTAGAATTTTGCGACCGCACTATCGTAGGGGTTTTTTTTGTAGTTTTTGGTTGTTTAACCGTTGGTTTATAGCCTACCAAACGATTTTTAAGACCTATTTTTTTACCCACCGTTCTAGGAGAAATGCCATCTTTAGCTAATACTCTTATACGCAATTTTTCTAAAATTTTATGGGTGTTAGCCTGTTGTTGTTCCAATTTTTTAATTTGATTTACCAACAAATCTTTCTCACTATTATCACAATTTTGTAAATCAAAAGCCTGCTTATGTGCTTGCAAAACAGTTTTAATCTGTGATTGTATTTTATTATTCAGAGCTTTGCGTTCAGTATCTATCACTCGCTGAGATTGTTTAAATTGCATTTGCAATTGTTTTAGCTCGGCATTTAATCTATTTAATTCATCAACTAATATCTGAATAGAGACATTATCCGGAGCTTGTAAACGTCCTTGCAAAGCTAATTGAGGATTAGATGCCCCACCAGTAAACTCTTGACGCAAAATAATTACCATCAAAATCAAAATAACCACTTGGGATAAACCTAACCATGGGAATGGTCGTTGTTGATACACAATCTGTGGCATAGGCTGTTGCTGTGGTTGCTGTGAAATATTATCTCGCTCCATTAAATTACTCCATAAGTTTGCATAGCTGTGCGCAATGTGTTTTCAGAATCATGTTGCAATTCACACAAAGGCAACCGTACTTCAAAAGGACACAAACCCGCCATTGCCATGGCTGTTTTGATACCGGTTGGATTGTTTTCTTTAAATAATTCACTTACCAATGGTACTAATTTATTATGCATCTCAAGAGCTTTTTGATATTCTCCAGAAATTGCCAAATCCACCATTGACTTTACATCAGCTGGCAAAAGATTAGAAACTACTGAAATCAAACCACAAGCACCAACAGAAATCATAGGAATTGCCAAGCCATCATCACCACTGATAATATCAATATCAGAAGCCAATGCCGTATCTGTTACCCTGGCAACTGAACCTCCAGCCTCTTTAATAGCCACCACTTGCGATAACTTGCTTAACCTAGCAACAGTTGCAACCGAAATAGCCTTACCTGTTCTACCCGGTACAGAATATAAAACCATAGGCAAGTCAACTGCATCAGCAATAGCTGCAAAATGGCGATATATACCCTCGTCAGATGGCTTAACATAATAAGGTGATACTTGCAAAGTACCATCAACACCCAATTTAGCGGCGGCAGAAGTCATAGAGATAGCTTCGCGAGTACAATTTGCCCCAGTGCCTGCCATTACCTTAGCACGACCTTTAGCCGTTTTAACAGTTATTTCTATTACGGCAAGTTGTTCTTCATAACTTAATGTAGATGCCTCACCAGTTGTTCCAGTTGGCACTAAAACATCTGTTCCACCTTCTATTTGGCGCTCAACTAAGGCCGCCATTGTATCTAAATCAACCTGACCATCCTTAAAAGGTGTAATCAGGGCTGTCATAGAGCCTTTAAACATATCTTTCCTCATATCAAAATAATAGCTTGTATTGTACTTGCAAGATTGCCCGTGTAAAGCTTATCATACAAGCAATGAAACGTGAGGACATTATCGAATCTTTATTACGCAACCGCCAGAGTAATTTTAGCAATCGTGCCGAAGCCGAACATGCTTTAAATTGCGTACTTAATGCTATAACCAAAGGATTACGTCGCAAACCTAGAAAAATAGTTATTACTGGATTTGGCACTTTTAGAGTAGTCAAACGCAATGCGCGCAAAGGCGTTAACCCCAATACTGGTGAAACTATTGTTATTGCACCTAGCGTAACTGTAAAATTTAAAGCAGGAAAAGATCTTAAACGTCAATTATAATATAATGCCGAACCAACCCTAACCAAAGTAGATCCTTCAGTAATTGCCAATTCATAATCATTACTCATACCCATCGATAATTGTGTCAATGGCTGGCAAAGTTGCAAAGCATTTAATTCGTCTTGTAAGTCACTGGTTTTTTTAAACGCATTTGCAACTATCGTTTTATCATCTGTATATGGTGCCATACTCATCAAACCAACAACTGTAATATTTGGTAAATCAATTATGCTAGCAAACGACTCTTTTAAAACATCTGGCAAAAATCCACCCTTTTGCTCTTCTCCATTATTAACTTCTAAAAATATTTCAACTGTTATTTGCATATCTACAGCTACTTGAGAAATTTTTTCTGCCAGTTTTAACGACTCAACAGAATGTAACACCTGCGATGAAGCTAATATCTTACGAATTTTTTTACGTTGTAATGTACCTATAAAATGCCATTGAATATCAGATGGTAAAACGTCTTTTTTAGAATTTAAAACCTCTATACGATTTTCACCAAAACAACGACAACCTTCGTTATATAAAGCCTGTACAGCCTCTACACCTACCGATTTAGTTACTGGCAATAACTTTACACTTTCTGGCGCTCTTGCAGCACTCTTAGCTGCGTTTATAATCTTATGTTGCACCATTTTCAAATTATCCGCAATGCTCATACATATCCTTGCATAGTTAAATAGTTAATAATATACTTCAGGCATCATATTGTGCTAATAAATACAGTTACTGTCACGGAGATTAAATGCAAATTAAATTTTTTGGTTGTAGAGGTTCAATACCTGCACCGCTTAATTTTGCACAAATAAAAGATTTATTTAAATATCTCTATGAAATAGCTATTAAACACAATATCGACCCAAAAAATATAACAGATTTTTTAGATCAACAACAAAATAATAACCCATATTTTTTTGGTGGCAATACTTCGGCAAATTTAATTCAAGATGATGATAATATTTTAATCTTAGAGGCAGGCTCAGGCTTACGTGAAATGGCCACTGGTTTTATGCAGGAAAAACGCAAAGAATACCATATCCTAATGGGGCATTTTCACTGGGATCATATTCAAGGATTACCTTTTTTTATACCTGCTTTTATTCCGGGCAACACCATACATGTATATAGTGTACAGCCTTATGCAGAAGAGGTTTTTAAAAAACAAATGTCATCTCCAACCTTTCCTGTTGATTTTTCTTTATTAGGTGCCAATTTTATATTTCACCAAATAAAACCTGCACAAGAAATTCAAATAAATAATTTTACAGTAAACACCCTAGAAATGCATCATCCTGATGGCTGTTGGGGATACCAAATTAATAGCAACAATAAACGTATTTGCTACTTATCTGACACAGAAATCACCAACGCCAATTCCACAACCATAAAAAACTATGCCGATTTTGTAGGAGATGCTGATATTGTTATAGCAGATAGTCAATATTCTTTTGTCGAATACTTTAAAAAACAACATTGGGGACATTCAAATATTACTACTTTTATTGATATATTAAAAAATAGTAATGTCAAAAAATTAATTATGTACCATCATGATCCAATGGCAAATTTTCAATCCATCAATAAGTCGCTTGAAATAGCCAAACGCTATCAAACATTGACAGCACCAGATTCATCATTTGAAATTAGCACTGCCCAAGAAGGACTAACCATACAAGCATAATAAAAGAGTCTCTTTAAGTTTAAAGAGACTCTTTTATATTTTAAGAAGTTTTTTTAGCTTTTTTAGCTTTTTTGATCTTCTTAGAAGACTTAAAATCATAGCCATTATTGATAACTTCTTCATCAATAATAACTTCTTTCAAATCTTTACGCGATGGTGCCTCATACATTATATCTAACATAACAGACTCTGTTAAAGAACGTAATCCTCGTGCACCTGTTTTTACTTCTACTGCTTTTTTAGCTAATAAATCGACAGCGTCTTCAGTAAAAACCAATTGTTTATCATCCATTTCAAACAATTTTTCATACTGGCGTAATAAAGCGTTTTTAGGTTCACGCAATATACGTTTTAAATCCGAATGTTTCAATGATTGCAATTTAGTAACTAAAGGTAAACGCCCCATCATTTCTGGAATCATACCGTAATGTACTAAATCTTCTGTTTGCAAATGACTCATAATTGCATCATAATCACCTTGTTGAGCCAAAACAGTTAATTCATCTGAATTTTCATTTTTTGAAAAACCTATTTGATTTTTACCTATTCTTTGACCTACTAACTCTTCTATTCCTTGAAAAGTACCACCGCAAATAAACAAAATATTGCGTGTATTAATAGATATATATTGTTGTTCAGGGTGTTTACGCCCCCCCTGAGGAGGAACATTAGCTGTTGTGCCTTCTAACATTTTTAACAATGCCT